>ERZ869909.516-NODE-516-length-44028-cov-28.854247_pt1 | contig 44028 bp, 39 predicted proteins | sample MGYA00520892_ERZ869909 | MGnify/ENA primary metagenome ERZ869909 (study PRJEB32215, sample SAMEA104723947) | bioreactor metagenome | biome: bioreactor; feature: anaerobic bioreactor; material: water | place: China | collected 2015-03-12 ... | reverse complement strand
AATGCAACTGCCAGTGGAGGCATTTCAAGTTGTAATTATACGCTCGTACTTAATGATTCAGGTGGAGATGGATGGACAGGAGGGTCTAGTGTAACAGTTTTGGTGAATGGTAATTCACAAGGCACGTATTCCATATCTGGTTCTGGAAGTTCTGCTTCTTTTACCATACCAGTAAACAACAATGATGTCATCACATTCACTTACACTTCAGGGACTAATGATAACCAAAACACCATTAACCTAAATAATAATGCGGGTACAAATGTATATACGCAATCGAATCCAACGGGTGGGAATTTACCTGGTAATGTAGTTGTTGCTTGTCAGGATCCTAGCAATATTTACTCATGGTCTCCGACTACAGGGATTTCGAATTCAACTTCTTCTTCACCCAATGCTTCTCCTACCGTAACCACAACCTATACAGTTACCGTTACAAATACTAATTCTGGTTGTCAAGCTTCGCAAGATGTTACCATTACCGTCGACACTCCGTTACTCCCAACATTTGATCCATTTCCTGATGTATGTCAATTTGGAACTTTTACTTTTCCTACCACATCTTTAGAAGGGTTTCAAGGGACATGGTCTCCAACATTTAATTCTAATATTGTCGGCACAACAACTTATACATTTACCCCTAACACAGGAGGTTGCGTAAGTCCAATCACGATGGATTTAACAATTTTAACCAACCCCATATCAGCTGGCATTGACCAAGAAATATGTGAAGGAGAATCAGCTGTAATTACAGCATCTGGTGGCGATACATATGATTGGGATAATGGATTAGGAAATGGAGCTACACACACAGTAAGTCCAACCACAACCACTATATATACGGTAACGGGAATTAGCTCAAATGGATGCCAAGGCACAGATCAAGTTACTGTTATTGTGAATCCGCTTCCTATCGTTGATGCTGGAGAAGACCAGTCTGTTTGTGATGGTTCTCCGAGTACATTAATAGGAACGGGAAATGCAGTCTCTTATTCATGGGATAATGGTGTAACAGATGGTGTGCCATTTATTCCAACTGCAGACAATACGTACACTGTTACTGGGACCTCTGCATTTGGATGTATCAACACTGATCAAGTTCAAGTTGTAATCGTGCCACTTCCGAATGTATTTGCAGGAAACGACTTAACTGTATGTGAAGGGGAAACTGTTGTCTTAACAGGTTCTGGAGCCAACACCTATACTTGGAATAATGGCATTCAGGATGGAGTTCCTTTTAATCCTTTCAATACAAACACCTACACCGTAACAGGAACCACTACATTCGGATGTGAAAATAGCGATCAAGTTACTGTAACTGTAGCTCCTTTTCCTGATGTAAGCTTTAGTGGCATTAACTTAATCGGGTGCAATCCACTGACTCCTGAGTTCACAAACACTTCCACTTCTGCCTCTAGCAATTGTGTATGGACATTCAGTAACGGACAAACACTGAATGGTTGTTCTAATGTTAACCCCACTTTCAATATAGCAGGCTGCTACGATGTCACCTTAACGTTAACATCCCCTGAAGGTTGTACAAATAGCTTTACAAGACCTAATTATGTATGCGTTGAAGATTATCCAAATGCAAGTTTTACTGCTGATCCTACGGAGATATCTTCTGTAAACCCAATAGTAGAATTTACAAACAACTCAACTGGAGCAACAAGCTACTTGTGGGATTTTGGAGATGAAGCAGGAACATCCAACTACAACTCCCCTACTCATGTTTATGATGTAGTAGAAGGTACATATGTTGTTACGCTAGTCGCATCTTCGCCTATTGGTTGTACTGACACCGCATATCAAGTTATAACCATTAAAGAGGATGTAATATTTTACGTCCCCAACGCGTTTACTCCTGATAATGATGACTTCAATGAGGTCTTTAAACCTATTTTTCACTCAGGATTTGACAAATTCAATTACAACCTGACCATTTTCAATCGATGGGGGGAAGTGCTATTTGAATCAAATGATGCAGAATATGGTTGGCCGGGAACATATGGAGGACAAATTGTTGCTGACGGAGTCTATATTTGGAAAATTACGTTTAAACGAACTGGATCTGATAAACGTGAACAGCATGTTGGACACGTAACATTAATTCGTTAGTTTCCCTAATATTACATTTCCAATGAAAAATTTGTGGCTCAAAATAATCACACTAATTACATTATCATCAGCATCATACGGTCAAGTATGGCACACATTGCTCACTGCTGATTCAAATGGATACAACGAGGGAGTAAGCACGACAAAAACGGATGGAAACTCTTTGCTCTTTGCAGGGAATTTTCGTACTGATTTCTCACTAGCTGGAATTGATTTAGTTGGAAATTCGAATTATCGAGGATTTTGGGGAAAAGGAATGGTAAACGGCCAAATTCCTTGGTTAAAAACGATGCATAGCTCACGAGATTTAATGATTAGTAAAATTTCGGCTTATAAAGAATATGTTGCTGTTTCAGGTTATTATAGCGATACACTTTTTATTGAAAATGACACCATGTATAATGACCACATGATGGGGATTTTTGTGGCGATATACGATACATCTGGAAATTACATGTATACCATCAATCCCGATGTGGAAAGTGCGAATATTTCCGACATAAAATTTGATAATGATGGTTTTCTTGTGGTAACAGGCGACTACTATAAAACGTTTAATTTTGACAATTATTCTTTTAGTTCTCCCCTTGCATTTCATTTGTTTCTATTTAAATACGATGTAATCCAAAATGAATTAATGTGGCTATTTGCTGTAACTGAAGGAACAAATACCTTGGGTAGCGGTCTGGATATTGATTCAGAAAATAACATATACATAATTGGAAGCTATGGTGACGATGTACTGTTTGATGATGTGAGTCTAATCAATAACAATTCCAATCATAACTTATTCACGGCAAAGTTTAATCAGAACGGAAATCTATATTGGGCTGAATCTATTATTGGACTAAGTCAAGTGCATGGAACTAAAATTGCGGTGGATAAACACGGTGATGTTTACTTTACAGGGGATTTCCAATCTAGCGTAGATTCTGTTGGAAGTGGTGTATTAACAGCTTCAGGTTTTTCAAATGCACTTGTAGGAAAATATAATACTGATGGCGAATTAATCTGGATGCAATCAATCGGGGGATCTGATCAAGACAAAGGTGTACAAGTTGAGTTAGATTCACTCGGAGCACCTGTTTTTCTAATTAGTTCTGGAGCAGGAGCCTATATTGGTGATATTTCCGTTGAACCATTTGGATTTACAGAACCTTTAATCATTAAATTACACCCAAACGATGGGACCTATATTTGGCATCAACGAATCACAGCACAAGAAAACATAGGTACAGTGAATGGCTTGGATATGACAATTTTGGAAAATCAAATTTGCATTACAGGTCGCAATCGAAATGAAATGTACTTTCAAAACCAATCTTATACAGCACCGAATAACAGAGATTTTTTTATTGCAGTTATAACGGATACACTCTATGTCGTTATCGAAGAAGTTGATGACGACAACTTAAGCTTAGGTGAACATATTGGCCATTCTCCAATCGTAATCTATCCTAATCCGTCGTCCAATTCGTTTACATTCAAAAATTTTGATGGAAATCACATCACCGAAATCATACTGTTTGATACGAGTGGAAAAATTGTCTACAAAGATTCTCCAAATGTATCAGAATTCATGCTTTCAGAAAACTTATCCACTGGAATGTATTATTGTGAAATCAAAGTTTTAAACACCATTCAAACACACAAAATAGTCAAACTGTAACAATCTTGACTATTTTTTCCAGAGTGAAACCAAATCTAATTGTAACACCTCTCGAGCCAATTACATTTTTTAACTATATTTGTCCCGATTTATGGTTTCCGATTCTATCGGAATGAAATGGGAATCTTGTGAAAGTCAAGAACTGTTCCTGCAGCTGTAAGTCTCATTAACGATTTGTTCATGTATCCACTGTCCGTGAAATGGCGGGTGGGAAGGAGAACAAATTCGGAGACAAGTCAGAATACCTGCCACAAATCATGAAGTTTTCGCTTTCAGGATAAAAGCTGAAGATTTGGACTCGGGTTGTGCGCAGACCTGTATTCAAGTTTTTTAATTTTCCCTGTAAGTATATGTTTAACCAGATGCAGTTTCAACAAATAATGCTGTATCCTAAACTTTATGCTTATGAAAAAATCGCTAATTCTTGCGGTTGCTATGTCATCGTACATGGCTTTTGGTCAACAAACTGTTGATTTTGAAGAATTGACTTTCGCTGAGGGTCAAAATTATTGGAACGGATCAGATGAATCTGGCATGTTTCAGAGTCAATCACTCACCTTTTCGAATTCTTACAATACTGAATGGAGTTCTTGGTCTGGGTTTGCGTATTCAAAAGAAACAGACAACACTACAGAGGGATGGAGTAATCAATATAGTGCTTTCCCTGGTTCGGGTAATGCATCTGTAAATTATGCAGTATGGCATTCGAATGGTGAACTATCTTTTGATAGCCCGGTAAATCTTTTTACCATTTCAGTCACAAACGCAACCTACACTGCTCTTTCGATGCGAGATGGGGATATGTTTGCTAAACAATTTGGTTCAACACTTAATGCCGATGGCGACGTCGATGGAACAAATGGCGAAGATTGGTTGCGATTAACCATTTTTGGATGGGATAGCAACGATGAAAAAACGGATTCTGTAATTTTTTACTTAGCTGATTTTCGTTTTGCAGATGACAATGACGACTATATTGTAGACACCTGGGAAGACGTAAACCTTGCTAGCTTAGGAACTGTTTCAAAACTAACTTTTTCTTTAGAATCAACCGATATCGGTGATTGGGGTATGAATACGCCAAGTTATTTTGCATTAGACAATGTCGTATATGAAGTTGTTAATAATGCTTCGCTAAACGAAATAAACAAGGTGACTAATATAACGCTATATCCAAATCCTGCGTCAACTCATTTTTCACTTCTCTATGACGGTGAGACGATTAATAATGCCCAATTGGTAAATCTTTCAGGTCAAATCATTCGCTCATTTTATCAGCTGAATTCTGGTGAAACAATTGACATCACTGGAGTTAAAGCGGGTATGTACATTCTTCAATTGAATGGAAGACAAGAACGAATTGTAGTTCAATAAGTCGCTTCGCAACATGGTATTTTTCAACTCCAAAGTAAGTTTTTTACCGTACAATTTTATGTGCGTTAGCTTGCTTTGGAGTTTTGTTGCGGTACAAGCTTCGTCTATTTTTGCGCAAGAAGACACGTTAACGGGTAAAACATTTCATTCGATTGATGTTTTTCACCATGACTCGATAAAATTAGTGCCTCAAACGCAATCAACTGTGGCAGGCGGTTTGGTGCTTCGAGATGAAATTGAACGCAGAATGCCCGATGATTTGGGAGAATTAACGCGTTCCTTTCCAGGAATATTTTTACGCTCATATGGCGGTGTTGGAGGGATGAAAACCATGAATGCACGAGGTTTGGGTTCACAACATTTTGTGGTGATTTCGAATGGAATGCCTACCATTTTTCATCAAAATGGCAGTGCAAACCTTGGAGATGTTCAAGCTGACTTTATCGAAGCTGTAAAATTTTCATTAGGTGGAGCAGACGAATGGAGTTTACCTGTTTTAGCGAAAACGCATGGAGGGATGCTTCAAGTTTTCACGACAGATTATATGTTTATCCCAAAACGTAAAAAAATAGAAGTAAGTGGCTTGTATGGTTCATTCGATCGCCACAAATGGAGTGCTAACACTTATTTTTCAGGAAAAAAAACGTATTTCGCCGCGAATGGATACGGAATGCACTTTGGGGGGAATTACCCTTTTACTTACGATAATGGATTACAAACTATCCATGAAACCAGACAGTTTAATACCATTCGGGAAAATGCTTTTCGAATTGGAGGAGGTATCCAATTAAACAATAATCAATTGATTCAACTAGGCATGCAGTATTTTAATAGTGACAAAGTACTCCCTGGTGCGATTGTGTTTTACCAACCTGAAAATTACCAAACACTATTAATCGAAAATTTGGCATTCAACGCGCACCATCAGTGGCGTAAAAACAGATTACAAACCAAGAGCTATGTAAATGTTGGACAACAATATACCGATTACCGTAACCCTTTTAGTACAGGCGGCGAACAAATGGAAAAATATTGGGAGCAAACACTGGATGCAAGTCATACGGGATTGTTTTCTTTTACACCAAGTTTAATGATGAACTGGGGAGTGCAGTATATGTTCGGAAATTTGGAAGGGAATACAGTAATCGTTCAATCACCAAAAAGACATCGTTCTTTTGGATTGGTAGGATTAACTTGGAAACCTAAAAAATGGATTTTACGAGCTGAATTACCTATTCAATTTTTAACAGAACGAAACCACAGCGATAGCACTTGGAAAAATACACCAATTTTCACACCCAATTTAGGAGCAAATTACCGTACAACTATCAATAATCATTTAATCGTTTTCCGAACTTCTATCGGACAAACAGCTCGAGTAGCCACATTTAATGAGTTGTTTTTTGGGCAAATAGGCAATTCAAATTTGAATCCTGAACGTGCTAAAATGTTAAATATTGGTGGCTCGTGGACTAATAAGACAATCAACAAATGGCAAACAGAACTTTCTACCGATGCGTTCGTGGGACATATTACGGATAAAATTGTCACTATTCCAACTCAAAACCTATTTGTATGGTCTGTGCGCAATGTAGGAGAAGTGTTTAGCTATGGATTTGATGCTTCCTTTACACTCGAAAAAAGTAGCGCTAACGATCATTTCAATTTACAGTTAATTCAAAAAACAGCGCTAACTATTTCTACAGATATTACAGATAAAAATAGTCCAACATACGGTCATCAAATTCCTTATACGCCATACTGGAACTATTCAGGTGAGTTAGTTGGTCAGTGGAAGTTTCTTCAGCTATCTTACGAAGTAGGCTTTTATGATTTTCGATTTGTGTTGGGTGAAAATATCGCCGCAAATGTGTTAGACGAATATTGGTTACATGGTTTGCGATTGTCTGGAACAGTTCGAATGAAAGGCTATCAAATTAGAATATACGGTAAAGTCAATAATATTTTTGATACACAGTATCAAGTAATGCGAAGCTTCCCAATGCCGGGTCGAAATTATGAAGTTGGACTTAAATTTTCGTGGAATGAAAAAGGGTAACAATTCCAGATTTAACGGTTCGATTATGCGCACTACTAAATGGCAATCTGTAGTGTTTATTGGAATACTATTGAGTAGCGTATTTTCATGTAAAAAGCCAGTAGAAGAATGGGGAGAATTACCCGAATCACTGGAAAATGGACTTCTCACGCTAAATGAAGGATTGTTTCAACAAAACAATGCCACTTTAACATGGTATGATTTGCAGAGTCATCAAGCGTTTCATCATGTATTTGAAAGCAAAACAGGAGTGGGATTAGGCGACACAGGGAACGATTTAGCAATTTATGGCGATAAAATTTATGTGGTTATCAATAATTCACACATCTTACATGTGCTCCACCGACGAACAGGAAAGTTGATTAAACATGTGTCCTTAACCAATAACAACAGCGGTAGTTCTCCAAGACAAATTGCTTTTCACGAAAGTTATGCTTATATATCTGCGTTTGATGGCTCTGTTTTTAAATTAGATACTACTTCAATAAACATCCAGCAAATTGGACAAGCAGGAATCAATCCAGATGGTATTATAGTGTATCAGGATAGGTTGTTTGTATCCAATTCTGGTGGATTAACCAGTGAAGGAGATAGTACGATAAGCGTATTTCAGCTCCCCCAATTGACAGAAATAAGTCGAATTACAGTGGGGCGAAATCCAGGGAAAATGGTATTCGATAACGCAGGAAATCTTTTTGTTGTGGCTCGAGGAAATTACACAACTATTCCACCTAAACTAGTCAAAGTGGATCTAAACTCACTCGAAATTATGTCTTCCAACACTATGGATGTGGGAGGAGTCGTATTTGCTAATGGCAAATTATTTGTGTCCCATTACAACAGTTCGCAAGGAACGTCAAAATTGATGACTGTCAACCCTAATACGATGATGGTTGAGCAAGAAAACAGCATTGGTCACCTCGGAATTCAAACCTTATTTGGTATGCAACATCTTCAGATTTTAGGACAAGATGTCCTCGTACTTAGCGATGCCAAGCAGTATATTCACCAAGGTAAAGTCATTGTTATAGACTTATCTGGAAATTTACTTTTTGACTACACCAGTGGACTGAACCCCAATAAAACAATCTTTATTTCACCTCAATAATATGAAAAATACATTATTACTATTCGTCATTTTAGCTTCAATGCCTATGTCGGCACAATTTGCACCACCTGCTGGGCAAATCGGTACCACAGCAATTCACAAAGACTCGTCAGTTATTGTAGCATGGGCTACTGGAATTGAAGTAGAGCGCGGGTTGATCCACATTGCGAATCCATCTGTAGCACATGAAGGGAGTAATTATGCTACTTTTGGTGAACCTGAAAATGCACTAGGTCAAGCTTCTGGAAATGCAATGGATGTAGTGTCACTTGGTGATGGAGGCATGGCAACACTCTCATTCGCTAATCCCATTTACAACGGCGACGGACCTGATTTTTGTGTGTTTGAGAATAGTTTTTCAGATACGTATTTGGAACTAGCTTTTGTTGAAGTAAGTTCGGATGGACAGCGTTTTGTACGATTCCCTTCCATTTCACGTACACAAACTACTACCCAAATAGATGGTTTTGGGAGTTTGGACGCTACGAAAATCCATAATCTTGCAGGAAAATACCGTCAAGGATTCGGTACACCATTTGATTTGGAGGACCTTATAGATTCTAGTGATATCGACCTCAATCACATTACCCACATTCGCATTATTGATGTAGTTGGTAGTATAGATCCGAATTACGCACGCTACGATAGCGAGGGAAATTCTATCAACGACTTATTTCCCACGCCTTTTAATTCTGGAGGTTTTGATTTGGATGCTGTTGGCGTGATACATGAGCGAAATGAGTTAATAATAGATGACAACCCATTCAATAGTGTTTCTGTTTATCCTAACCCATTTTCAGAAGTATTTGTTATTCAATACAATATAAAAATAGATCAAATGTTGATTTATGATTTTGCAGGAAAATTAGTATTTGAGCAAAATGAAATGATATATGGAAGTGAAAAAATAAATTTAAATCTAGAAGCAGGTGTTTATTTTATGATGCTAGTTTCTGGATCTGAAAACTATATAATTAAATTGATAAAAAATTAGATTAATTTATGGATATATTTTCAAATTATCGGTTACATCTTATTGCAACTAGTCTTTTTGCGATTATACTTCTTCGATCTTGTATCAATCATACTACAGATACAATTCATGTCATAACGCCTTCTGAAACTAAACCTTTACCCGTAATCAATTACGCCAAAGGTTTTCAATTTGAACGAACAGACAGTACATTGTTGCTGAAAATTCTTTATCCATCAACAGGAGATGTCGCTGATTCTCTTTACGTCATTCACCCTGATAAACGTCGGCAAACTCTCGGATTTCGCAAAACTGCGATACAATCAACTACTCACTTTGCTTTTTTTGAACGCTTGAATGAGTTAACGAGTATTGTAGCACTCTGTGGAAAGCATTATTTGAGTCGTGAACAATTGGAAAAAGCAAAAAATGTAACTGAAATTTGTAGTGAATCTGGATTTAATGTCGAAAAAATTGCAACATTACAACCTGACTTTCTACTCGTTTATCCTTTCGAACAAAAAGATTTAGCCCGTTTTCATCGATTGGGGATTAACACACTTCTGATTACCGAATACCTCGAACAAACACCTTTAGCGCGAGCAGAATGGCTAAAATTATTCGGTTGGATGACGAATAGTCCTTTATTAGAATCTGCTTTTGAGGAAATTGAATCCGTATATCATGCACATATTCAAACCTCAATAAACGCTACAGTTGCCCTTAACGTACCATTTGGTGAGTATTGGAATATGCCTAATGGAAACTCCATAACGGCTAATTTGTTAAAAGATGCTGGATTAGATTATGTTTTTTCGAATAAATTAATAGAAGGCAATGTCGAATTATCAATGGAAGAAGCCTATAACGTTCTTTCTAAAGCAGATTATTGGGTTATTATCACCGAACGGCAAATCGGCTTCACCATGAAAGATTTATTAGCCGAAAATAAAATCTATGCCACATTTCCTTCTGTTCAAAATGGGAAAGTGATTTTTTGCAATACGGCAGAAAACGATTATTTCTCTAAAGGCGTTATTGAGCCACATATCATGTTGCAAGATTTAGTCTCTTGCTTAGGAAAAAAGCAACAAACAACTAATCGTTACTTTCGTGTTTTGATATAATTATCATTGAAAATTTAAAATATAATTTTAAATTTTCAATGATAATTATATATATTTGTAGTATGATAACACGGCAAATCGTAAATGAAATTAGTGAGTATTTAGATTACTTTCCTGTTATTGGAGTAGTTGGTCCTCGTCAAGTTGGCAAAACAACATTGGTGAAAGAAACTTTGTATGCTTCTATTTCCAAAGATGTTGAATACCTGGATTTGGAAAACCCACAAGATGAAGCCAAATTAACTGACCCTGTATTGTATTTTACAAGCAGACAAAATAAATGTATTATTTTAGACGAAATACAACGAAGACCTGATCTATTCCCAATTTTACGTTCGATGATAGACATGCATCGTGTCCCTGCTCGTTTTATTATCTTAGGGTCTGCCAGTCCAGAATTGATTAGAGATTCGTCCGAGTCTTTAGCAGGCAGAATTGTGTATGAAGAATTACACCCTTTTCATTTACTAGAGATTGAAGACCTATATGATTACACCTACCATTGGTTTACAGGTGGTTTCCCCGATGCTATGCGTATAAAAAGTCCGAAAATTCGTCATGTTTGGTTTACAAATTTTGTACGTACTTATGTGGAACGTGATTTACCTCTTCTAGGTCTTAATGTGGATCCTCAAATAATTCGTAAAATTTGGACGATGTGCGCACACATGAGTGGTAGCTTATTAAATTACTCCAATATAGCCAAATCCTTAGGTGTTACCTCTCCAACTGTTAAGCGTTATTTATCTTTTCTAGAACAAGCATATTTAATTCGCTTATTACAGCCCTATCATATTAATATAAAAAAACGATTGGTCAAATCACCTAAAATATATATTCGAGACACAGGCATGTTACACCACTTGTTAGGCTTAAAAACATTTAATCAATTACAAAGTCATCCACAGCTAGGAAATTCGTGGGAATCCTATGTAACCGAACAAATCATTCAGCTAGGAGGAAACGATTTAGAGTTTTACTTTTATAGGACACAAGTTGGAGCGGAATGTGATTTAGTTATCATAAGTGGAGGAAAACCAGTAGCAACTGTAGAAGTAAAGTACACCTCATCTCCCAAAATATCAAAAGGATATATGCAATGCATCGAAGATTTACAAACGAAAAAAAATTATATTGTAACTCCAGAAACAGATGATTATTCTATTACGAAAAATGTGACCATTTGTAACTTACGTGATTTCTTAATAAAACACTTACCAGAACTACGAAATGACATGTGATTTGTGAAACTAGAAAACTATTTTATCATTGAAAATTTAAAATTGAATTTTAAATTTTCAATGATAAAATTACAAAAATTAAATTCGTTTACCCAGCTCTATGACTTCAAAATTTTCGACTTTATTGCCGTCTATAGTGAATCGGACAAGTGTACGAACGGTGTGAAAACCCTTTATTCCACAAGCACCAGGGTTAATCCAAAGCAAGTTTGAAAGTTTGTCAAATTGCACCAATAAAATATGCGAATGACCACATACTACCACATCTGGTTTTTCAAGTTGTAATTTATCATAAAGTGGTTTGGAATATTTACCTGGTTTACCAGCAATGTGTGTTATTAAAATCTTCTTCTTTTCGATTGTGAAAATGGAAAATTCAGGTGTTTCTTGGCGAATAACATGATTGTCAATATTTCCATAAACAGCACGCGTTGGTTTGAAAGCCTGTAGTTTATCTAACACCTCAATATCGCCAATGTCACCTGCATGCCAAATTTCATCCACATCTTTAAAATGTGTGTAGATTTTTGGATCTAAATAACCGTGTGTGTCGGACAGTAAGCCAATTCTTTTCATGTAAAATGGGTAAACTGAATGAGTAGCAAATTATGCGACATCGACAATCGTTATACCAAATTGTGTTAAGTGATGTGTAATATGCTTTGCGTGTGTTTGTTCCCACATTACATAATCCAAATTACCATAATACGGATGCGGATTCGTAGCTTTAGGATTAGCCGCATAAAACTCTTCGTAATCTATCCACTCCAACACAAATTCATCAACAGCTAATTCGATTTCTTCATGACGAAGCTCAATCACTTCTGGTACAAATGATGCTTTAAACTCTTGTGGAAACGGTTTGTCGCTCATCAAAAAAGCTTGCATTTTTTCGATTTTTTCTTCTGGAACTTGAATAGGGAAACTTATTTTCCCATAAGCCATTTTAATACTATCTGTAAGATGTTCTACCATCGCTTGCGCATTCATGGTTCCCCACAACGGTTTTGTTTCCGCTGTTAATTGATCAAAGTGATGTAATATCGTTTCTAAATCTGTCTGTATATACTTCATATTTCTTCTCTAATTTGTCAATATAAGTAGGATTTTCTACTTAAGCAAAATTTTCTCCTACAATCAAATTGATTGCTTGCGTTTGCGCGTTAATTTGAACTGGCATTTTTAACGAAATAGGTTCTCCATCTGCGTGAAACTTTGTTGAATCAGTATGGAGAATAAGTTCGGTAAAACGATAACTTGTCACGTATTTCGAATTTTGTGCGGTTCCCTTGAAAAATTGAGAAACAATAAATGGCGCTTTATAGAGTGGTGGTTTTCTCAATACAACAAGTTCTAACTTTCCATCCTGAACATCTGAGTAGGGTGAAATGCAAAATCCATTTCCAAATTCAGACGCATTGGAGACACTCACCATAAATGCTTTTTGCTGAATTTTTGATCCATTTCCAAATTCAATCGTATACGTTTTTTCGTTGTATTTAAAATACTCTTTAAAAATCAACCTAACGTATCCCCAAAAACCACGAGATTTCTTTTTTGCAAACTTTGCAGCTACATGACCATCAAACCCAAATCCAGTGACTCCTAAAAAGAATTTTCTATTGATTACACCCACATCAATTTTTCTAACTTTCAACTGATTGAGTGTAAGAATAGCAAACTTAACTTGCGTAGGAATATCAAAATGCCTAGCATACCCATTTCCTGAACCTACTGGAATAATTCCTAACTTACATTCTCTCCCAATTAAGGCCATTCCGATGTTATGAACAGAACCATCTCCACCCACCGCACAAATGATGTCAACACCTTGTTCAATTGCTTCTTTGGCTAATTTATAGCCGTGACCACTATATTGTGTGTATATAATTTCAGCATCAAACTTAGTGTCGTCAAGATAGGTTTGAATGAGTTTAGGAATATCATGTTTGTTATGAATACCTGATTTAGGATTGATAATAAATAGTATGCGTTGTCTCATTTTAAGGTATGAAAGTTTTATTCAAAATTAAATCATTGTTGAATCGTTGAACAAATGCTTTTAAAAAAAGCTCATTATGTAATATCTCTTTTTGCATTTTTGAATACAAATCATTTTGCATCGACAAATCTACTTTAAAATCGTAAACCTGTTTCGTTTTTTCATTGGTATACGTGAAAAGAAAATTATCTCTGAATAATTGATAAGTACCTTCCATGTATGTAATCGCAAATGGCTCGTAGACGGGTGAAAAAGCAGATTGTCCAAAGGTATACACTGTCTCCTCAATACGAAGCAAATCAATCACTGACGGGTAGATATCAATTTGCTGGAAAATCTGCTCATTTACTTCCGGCATTAACGTTCCGTTTGGAGTATAAAATAATACTGGAATTTGATACATTCCAATACGTTGCCCGTAATAGGACGAATTACTCGCAGGAGTATGGTCTGCCACAAATACAAACAGCGTTTGATTGAACCATTTTTCGTTTTTAGCTTCTTCAAAAAATAAGCGTAATGCATCATCTGTATACGCAATGGATTTGCAAATAGGATGAGGTCCTCCTTTGAATTTTGCTTCAAATTCAGCTGGTATTTTATAGGGATGATGCGAACTGAGTGTAAAAAGTACGGATAAAAATGGTGCCTCCCCTAAGCTCATTTGTTTGGCCGCCCAAGGTAAAAAATAATGATCGTAGATACCCCATGTACCATCGTTATGTTGTTCATTGTTATATTCAGAGCGCCCATAATAATGATCAATACCAGTTAAAGCTGAAAAACCACTAAAATTCATAGACCCATTTGTCGCTCCATGATAAAAAGCAGTGTGATAACCATGATTTTTCAATACATTTCCAAGCCCAATTAATTTATTGGACGAATAGTTAGAAGAAATATATGGATTATCCATAAGTCCTGGGATAGAAGCTAGAATAGCAGGTAGCGCTTCGATAGATTTCTTCCCATTCGCAAAAGCATTCTTAAAGAATAATCCTTGTTGACACAATGAATCAAAAAAAGGTGTATACGACTTATCAGAAGCTTTCGAACCAACCCACTCATTCCCAAAACTTTCCAAAATAACAATTACCACATTGTAATTTGTGTCCAATGAATAAAGATTTTGCCTTCCTAACTCCCTGTATGGTGTAAACAACGAATCGGACTCTTCATCTGTCATGAAATCTTTAAATTCGATTGCTTTTTCATTGAATGATTTTATCATTGTAAATGCCGTATTCAATACAAATGCGGTGTTTTCTGGACGCGTATATTCAGCAGCATTTATAACACTTAATGGGCGTAATCCAAAACCTCCGCGTCCAACAATTATAAAAAAGGGAAATAATAACAGTAACGCCAAACTTTCTTTTTTGAATGAAAAAAGTGCATTTGATTGTTTAAAATACCTAAAAATGAAACGAAATGCGACATCAACCACCCATAGCAACACTATTAATATCAGAATCAACCACCAGAAATCGCGAATAAAAGATCCCCATAATTTATTCATATCTTGTTCATAACCAACCATGGAAAACAAATCAAACGTAGCTCGCTTTGATGTATACTGGAAATAGACTACATCCATCAAATTAATACCAAGTATCAATAAGTTAATCAATAGATAAAATATTCGAAAAAACCACATATACACGCTGTTTCCCCGATTGAAAAATGGAATAAGCCAAAGGATAGCAAATGGAATAAAAATCATTGCTAAAGTGACAATATCAAACCAAATTGAAGCAACAATATCTAGCAAACTAATTTCAGGAAAAGCATGATGATTGGGAATCAGAAAAATGATTTTTGTAACAGACAACCCCAAAAGCGAAACGCCTATCAAAAAAAATAGTATTATAACATGAGATGGTAACGCTTTCATTATTCGCCTTTCAAAATTGAATCTGGTTACAAAATTACAATATTATCTCACATTCGCTCTAACTTACTTTATTATGGAATATGCAAAAAAGAATCCTTTTGAATCATTTTTTTTACGTAAATTTATAGAGACAAGCGATATTAACATGTTAACTAAATTAATCCCTGATGAAAAACTTAACTTTTAAACAAATACTTAACATACTTTTAATTATTTTGATGTTGATTTTGATTGGTCAAAATCTTCAAGAAGTGGAGGTTAAGTTTTTGTTCTTTGGAATGTCTATGCCACTTGTTATTTTAATCACAATAGTGTTTTTAATTGGTTACCTAGTAGCTGTTTTTTCGCGCAAAGACGAACACAAAACTAAATAACGCTGACGAAATTATTATATCGAACTCACGTTAAATAGGTGTAGTCCTTCTAAATTCTGAAAGCAATATTCCGGTTGCCGTTGATACATTAAGTGATTCACCATTACCAAATCGTGGAATCATAATTTTTTGTGAGATAAACTGTGTCAATTCGGGACGAATACCATTGCCTTCATTTCCCATTATCAGTACACCTTTTGGTTCAAGAACTTGTGAATACACATTTTCTCCATCCAAATATGCACCATAAACCGGAAGATTAATTTGCCTCAGTGTATCTTGCAAATCGAGATAGTGAACGGGAACCCTATATATTGAGCCCATCGAAGATTGAATCACTTTTGGATTAAACACATCCACACAGTCAAGGCTACACACAAGCTGTTTGACACCAAACCAATCTGCAAGACGAATAATTGTCCCCATGTTGCCTGGATCTTGAATGTTATCAAGGAACAACATAAAATCTTGTTCCTGATATGCCATCTTTGGTTGATTGAATAAGGCCATTATTCCTTGTGGACTAACCGTATTTGTCAATTTCTTAAACGTTATACTATCCGTTAGATCATATTTAAAATGAGGTGGAATTTCATTTTTCTCAAGATAATCTGTTGTGACGATTAACTGAGCTAATTCATCAGGATTTGACTCCATTAATTCCAAGACCATTCGACTTCCTTCTACCACAAAAAGTTGGTGAATTGACCGCTGTTTTTTAGATTTTAATGAGCGAATAAATTTTATTTGGTTCTTAGAAAGCATCTGATGCTTTAGTTTTTATATTTTTGCTTGACGAATTAATCCGTGAAATTAATAAAACACTTACATATAGCATTATTTGTGCTCCCTTTTTTAATCGGGTGTAACATTACTAAACATGTTCCTGAAGGCAAATACCTGCTAAAGAAAAGTGTCATCGAAGTCAAGGGGGCAAAGCTAGATTCCGATCAACTTGAAGAGGTGCTTCGCATTCGCGCAAACAATAAGTACCTTGGATTGAAAGTTCGACTAGCCATGTATAATTCTGTAGACAGTTTAAAAGTGGTTGAAAAAAGAAAAGTCAAAAATCTCAAGTTAAGAAATAAAAATGCGAAAATTCGAGCCAAAGAGAAAAAGATTAATGACAAACGTATCCAAGTTGCGCTAGAAAAAGGAAAAACTACTTACCGACATAAAACACTTGACCGTAAAGACACCTTGGAACCAAGGCGATTTTTAAGAGAATGGTTGAAATATGGAGTTGGTGAAGCACCTGTAATTCTAGATTCAACCCTCGTATCACGTTCTTCACAACAACTAGAATTATACCTTAGAAAAAAAGGGTATTACTACAGTACTATTGTGGACACAATTGTCTATAAAAGGAATAAAAAGGCTAATGTCTATTACGAAATAGAATCAGGAGCTCCATACCTGATTGACAGTTTATTCTACATTGGCGCAGATGCTCGCATGATCAGTTATATAGAGAAGTACTTGAAAAAGAAAGACGTATTACCTAGAAAATCAAAATTTGATAGCGATGTATTGGATAACTTGCGAAGTGGTATAGCAAGGGAATTACGTGATAATGCGTATTATGAATTTTCAGCTAATCACATCTACTTTACGGCGGACACCAATCGCACTACAATGAAGGTTAAATTGGGTATCGGTGTGAAAAATAAGTCAGTGAAATCTGATCAATCCAGTGATTCCACAGTTTTAAAAAGACATGCACAATATAGAGTAGGTGATGTATACTTTCATTTAGCAGACACAATGAATTTCTTAGGAAATTTTAAGCAAACGATGGATTCACTAAACTTAGAATTAACAAAAGACTTTTTCTTGCAAACATTAGATACCATATTCTACAATCCATCACGAATTAAGAATGCCGAAAATAGAGTGGCCTATTTCTTATACAATGATAAACTCCCAATAAAGCCAGAAATTTTGGAAATGCGAAATTACCTGGAACATACAAATTGGTATCGTGGTTATCATCTGGAAAGAAGTTACTCTCAATTACTCGAAATGGACATTTTCCAATCCATTAAACCAGTATTGGTCGAACGACTCAATGAAAACATCGTGGATGTGCATTACTACTTGGTGCCTGCAAAAGTACAAACCTTTACCTTTGAACCCCGAGCAACCAACTCAAACGGATACTTAGGGGTATCCTCATCCATCAATTATACTCATAAAAACCTTTTTCGTGGTGCAGAACGTTTAACTATATCATTATCTGGAGGTTTCGAATCGCAACCACCAATCTTTGATGAAGACATCACTGGTCAAAAAATTCAAACTGCAGCAAGAAGTTTTAACACGTTTGAATTTGGTCCAACAATAAAATTAGAACTACCTGGTTTACGCCCATTCTCTCCTACCCTATTTGCTAAACGTCAAGCAACTAAAACAGAGCTATCTGTCGCATACAATTATCAAAGCAGACTTGATTTCAAACGAAATCTTTTTCAAATGAACTATTTATGGAAATGGCTGTCAGGAAAAACTCAAGCTTTTCAAGCAGGTCTCCCTTTTCTTACTGGGGTCAAATTTGTTCAAATCAACAAGTCTGATTTTTTTGAAAACCAGTTGAATAGTTTAAATGACTTGTTCTTGCGTAATGCTTATTCCAATCAATTCATTTACCATGATTTTCGTTTAAATTATACATGGTCTAATATTCGACTTGAAAAATCAAAGCATATCATTAGTTACAATGCTGCTTTTGACTTGGCAGGGAATCTACTCGATTGGATTAACGGCAGTAAAGAACCTAATGAACTTGGAGTACGCGAAGTATTTGGCGTCCCTTATAGTCAATTTGTACGCTTGGATAATGAAATCAAATTGTATCAATACATCAGCAAAAAGAAAACCATGAATTATCGTTTGCAATTAGGAGGTGGTCTCCCCTATGGCAACTCATCTACTTCCTTACCATTTGATTATTCATTCTTCGCAGGAGGAACAAACGACAACAGAGGGTGGCGTGCACGAGAGCTTGGTCCTGGAGGATACAAGTATTACTTGGATACCAATCGAACTGCTACGCAGATTGGGGACATCAGAATAGGAGCTTCTGCAGAATACCGATTTAATGTAGGTTCAGGAAATTTGATTAAAGGTGCAGCTTTTGTTGATGCAGGAAATGTATGGTCATTACGAGAAGATGTCAATCGTCCAGGGGGTCAATTTTCAAACGATTGGTACAATCAAATTGCTGTTGCTGGTGGAGTGGGAATCCGTTTAGATTTAAGTTTCTTGATTATTCGTTTAGATGTGGGTATACCGCTTAGAAATCCAGCTCTACCCTCTAACGGAAGATGGATTTTTAATTCAAGAGAACCATTTTATGACGAATTGGAAAACTTTTTTGGTCCAGATTATGCTGATAAATACGTCATTGCTCGACCATTTACACCACGTTTTCACGTCGCTATCGGTTACCCCTTTTAATTTTCATTACTTGCACGCTTAAACCCGTGTAAATTACATACACCATATCGTTTTTATTAGGAATAAAGCACTTTATTGTCATATTTTATTATTTTTGTCCTCTCGAAAATCTAAGACTAGAAAATGGCGCATTCAATTAAACCCGGGGTAGCAACCGGTGATGAAGTACAAGAAATATTTCGATATGCAAAACAAAAAGGATTTGCATTACCTGCTGTTAACGTAACAAGTTCAAGCACAGTTAATGCTGTGATGGAGACAGCAGCAAAGTTGAATTCTCCAGTAATCATCCAATTTTCGAATGGTGGAGCACAATTTTTCGCAGGAAAAGGATTGTCGAATGAGAACGAAAAAGCTTCCATTGCGGGGGGAATAGCTGGTGCAAAACACATTCATGAACTTGCTGAACTTTATGGAGCTACAGTAATTCTTCACACAGACCATTGCGCAAAAAAACTATTACCTTGGATTGATGGCTTACTTGATGCAAGTGAACAATTTTTTGCCCTTACTGGAAAGCCCCTATATAGCTCACACATGATAGATTTATCTGAAGAGCCACTAGAGGAAAACATTGAAATCTGTAAACAATACCTAAGCCGAATGGCTAAGATGGGAATGACATTGGAAATCGAATTAGGTATTACTGGGGGTGAAGAAGATGGCGTAGACAATACTGATGTAGATAGTTCTAAACTATACACCCAACCTGAAGAGGTTGCTTACGCATACCAAGAGTTGTTAAAAGTAAGTGATAAGTTTACAATTGCAGCAGCATTTGGAAATGTACACGGTGTCTATAAACCTGGGAATGTGAAATTGCAACCCATTATCCTTAAAAACTCACAATCATTCATCCAAGATAAATTCAATACAGGAACTAATCCAGTAGATTTTGTCTTTCATGGTGGATCAGGATCAACGCTTGAAGAAATACGTGAAGCAATTGGGTATGGTGTAATTAAGATGAACATCGATACGGATTTACAGTTTGCATTTACCGAAGGTGTTCGTGATTATGTGGTTTCTAAAATTGACTACTTAAAAACACAAATTGGTAATCCAGAAGGTGATGATGTACCAAATAAGAAGCATTACGACCCTAGAAAATGGGTGCGAGAGGGAGAATTAACGTTTATCAAACGACTCGAACAAGCATTCGAAGACTTGAATAATGTAAACACACTTTAATCAATCTGATTACTGAATTAATATTAATAGCATGGGGTGGTTTAAAAGAGATAAAGAAGGAATTACTACATCTACGAAGGAGAAGAAAGAAACTCCAGAAGGTTTGTGGTACAAATGTCCAAGATGTAAAACAGTTGTGACATCCGAAGATCATCAGGCGAATTCGTATGTGTGTGATAGGTGTTCTTATCATGACCGAATTGGTTCAGAAGAATATTTTCAATTACTATTCGACGATGGAAAATACACTGAATTTGACAAAAACTTGACTTCGGGTGATCCATTAGCGTTTGAAGACACAAAAAAATATACCGATAGAATCAAAGAAACCATCAAAAAAACGGGTTTGAATGACGCTATTCGTACTGCTCATGGAAAAATAGATGGTCAAGATATTGTTATCGCAGCGATGGACTTTAGTTTTATAGGTGGGTCTATGGGCTCTGTAGTGGGTGAAAAAATTGCGCGTGCTATCGACCAAGCTATAGCAAACAAATGTGCCTTCATGATTATTTCAAAATCAGGTGGAGCACGAATGATGGAAGCCGGTATTTCGTTGATGCAATTGGCTAAAACAAGTGGTAAACTGACGCAGTTATCCGAGCATAAACTTCCTTATATCAGCTTCTTAACCGACCCAACAACTGGAGGTGTAACAGCTTCATTTGCCATGTTGGGAGATTTAAACATCGCTGAACCAGAAGCATTGATTGGATTTGCAGGACCACGTGTGGTTAAAGAAACAATAGGTAGGGATTTACCAGATGGGTTTCAAACTGCTGAATTTGTTTTAGAGCACGGATTCTTGGATTATATTGCGGATAGAAGAGAGATTAGACAGCAAATTAGCTTATCGCTAAAAATGTTTAATAACTAATATTTCTTGCTTTGTAAGAAAATACCGTTATCTTTGCACCGTCGAAAATCGACTACATAAAAATTATTAAATAATATTGGCATGTATTTAGATACAACAGAAAAAAAAGAAATCTTCGCTAAACACGGTGGTTCAGAGACAAACACTGGTTCAGCAGAAGGTCAAATTGCGCTATTCACTTACAGAATTAGCCACCTTACAGAACACTTGAAAAAGAATCGTAAGGATTATGGTACGCAACGTGCACTTCAATTACTTGTTGGTAAAAGAAGAAGCTTGTTGGATTACTTGAAAAACAAAGATATCGAGAGATACCGTAATATTGTGAAAGAATTAGGACTTCGTCGTTAATTCACACAAAAATTTTATTGAAGAGGGGACATTCGAGTTACATCGACTGTCCCTTTTTTGTTATATTTTCTCCAACCGAATACACGTTATTAAAGGTTTGAGATACAAAGTTTGAAATTAGAAGAGTATGAATATAGGAATGAAAAAGTCAATCATCACCGGAGGAAAAGAAATCTCCGTTGAAACTGGAAAATTGGCAAAACAGGCAGATGGGTCTGTAGTAGTTAGAATGGGAGACACAATGTTGTTAGCAACAGTTGTTGCTGCTCCTGAAGCAAAAGATGGGGTAGATTTTTTACCCTTAACCGTAGATTATCGTGAAAAATATTCGGCAGCAGGTCGTTTTCCTGGTGGTTTTTTCCGCCGTGAAGCTCGCCCTTCTGAATCTGAAATTTTGGTAATGCGTTTAGTTGACCGTGCATTGCGTCCACTTTTCCCAGATGATTACCATGCAGAAGTTCAATTGATGATTCAATTGTTGTCGTATGATGGAGAAAATAATCCAGATGCACTTTGTGGACTTGCGGCATCTGCTGCAATCGCCGTTTCGGATATACCGTTTAATGGTCCAATGTCAGAAGTACGAATCGCTCGTGTAAATGGTGAGTGGATAATAAACCCTACCATGTCACAAATGAAAAACGCAGATATCGACATGATGATTGCGGGTACCATGAAGGACGTCAATATGATTGAGGGTGAATTCAAAGAAGTATCTGAATTGGATATGGTGGAAGCAATTAAACTTGCTCACGCTGCAATTAAAGAACAATGTCAGTTTCAATTGGACATGGCAGCTGAAATACCAACAGCTAATCCAAAAAGAGAATATTGTCACGAAACGCACGATGCTGATGTAAAAGCAAAAGTGTTTGATTTCGCAATGGATAAGTGTAAAGAAGTTGCACGCCAAGGTTTGGCTGATAAAGCTAAACGTGCCGAATTATTTGGTGAAATCAAAGAAGAATTAAAAGCTCAATTTACAGAAGAACAATTGGAAGAAGTGGGTGGACTTGTTTCAACTTACTTCTCTGAGGTGAAGAAGAAAGCTGTTCGCTCGGTAATGGTTCACGAAGGCAAACGCCTTGATGGACGTAAGTTTGACGAAATTCGTCCAATTTGGAGTGAAATTGATTATTTACCAATGGTACACGGTTCAGCTGTATTTACGCGTGGTGAAACACAATCCTTGACTACCCTCACATTAGGTGGTAAAATGGATGAACAAATGATTGATGGTGTCACATTTAAAGGCACAGACAAATTCATGTTGCATTACAATTTCCCTCCATTCTCAACTGGTGAAGCACGTCCACTTCGTGGGACTTCGCGTCGTGAAATTGGACACGGAAATTTAGCATTAAGAGCATTGAAGCAAGTACTTCCTGCGGATTACCCTTACACCATTCGTTTAGTATCGGACATCCTTGAATCAAATGGTTCGTCATCAATGGCAACGGTGTGTGCTGGTACATTAGCGCTTATGGATGGTGGAGTTCCAATTACGGCTCCAGTATCAGGTATCGCAATGGGATTGGTTGCTGACGAAGGTAAATTTGTCGTATTATCTGATATTCTTGGAGATGAAGATCACCTTGGAGATATGGACTTCAAAGTAACAGGAACAGCAAAAGGAATCACTGCTTGTCAAATGGACATCAAAGTAGATGGATTACCTTACGAAATTTTGATTCAAGCATTGGAACAAGCAAGAGCTGGTCGTTTACATATTTTGAACAAAATAACCGAGACAATTTCTACTCCGAATACGGAAATGAAACCTCAAACCCCACGTATCGAAGCGTTTAAAGTACCGAATGATATGATTGGTGCGATTATCGGACCTGGTGGTAAAATCATTCAAGCACTTCAAAAAGATACCAATACGGTTATCACAATTGAAGAATTGGAAAATGGAGAAGGAAATGTACAAATCATGTCTAATAATGGAGATGATATGGCTGAAGCGGTTAAACGCATTCGCCAAATTGCTTTCCCTCCAACTGTTGAAGAAGGTGAAATCTATAAAGGAAAAATCAAATCTGTACAAGCATACGGTGTATTCGTAGAGATTATGCCAGGAACAGATGGATTAATTCACATCTCTGAATTCAATCACGAAAAGATTGATAAAATGGAAGACTTCGCTAAAGAAGGTGATTTAGTTGAATTTAAGGTAGTCGGTAAAGATGCTAAAACGAAAAAGTGGAAACTTTCGAGAAGAGTTCTTTTGCCTAAACCAGAAAATCAAAACTAAGCTTTTGCAAAAGCTATATATTGAAAATCCTCACATGAAAATGTGGGGATTTTTTGTGCATACTATGTTGTGGAAAAAACAGGCTAAAAAATACTAGAAATTTGATTTTTCCAAACAAATTCTAAATTCATTCATAATTAAGCAAGTAGCACCCCACACATTTTTTTTCTCAATTTCAAAAGCGGGTACATTTTTCATACGCATTCCTGTCCCAGTTTCAACCGTTGTTCGAATAAGTCGCTGTTGGTCTAAAATGTCATCAATTCGAAACGGTACAATCTCTTTCACTTCGCGATGATCTGCTTTAAAAACTGGTGTTTTAGTCGTGAAAAACACATGTGGGTATACTAAAAAGTTGCTTACTGGAATGAACACTTTAGTCAGCTGACCCAACAAGCGGATATCTGAATCGTAAAACCCAATTTCTTCGTGCATTTCGCGTAATGCGGTAGCAACTAAATTTTCATCAGTAACATCCACCTTTCCGCCAGGGAAAGCCATCTGTCCAGAATGCGCACCGTCATAGGATGGTCGTTCGATGAGTACTGATTTTAGACACTGCTCTTCAACATACAACAGGATTGCCACACTACTGTCACGATAAGTTGTCGCATCAGCAAGCATTTGAGAAGTTAAAGGTCGGTATGGTATCATATCCTTATGCGCTACTTCGCCGGGTAAATCAGTTTGAAGTACCTGCTCAAGTCGATAAAGCCAATCCATATTCATGCTCTAAAAATATAAAATTTGAATGTAGAACCAATGCTATGACATCAACAATTCTATTCGTTCGTCAAATTACGCAATATTATTTTCTGATTCCAATCGAAAATTGGTTTAGATAAAATTGTAAATTTGCAAGCATGAAAACCAACTTATTCTTTTTTAGCTTTATTGTAGCTATATCCTTGTTCCTTGGATTATCAACATCATGTAAAAAATTGAAACTAAAGTGTACGGATAAACTTTCGATTAAGGGACCTTATGTCGTAAATGAAGGTGATAAATTTATTCTTAAGCCAGAATATGAACCAGCAACTCACTATACCAATGAACATTTTTTTTGGACGTATCCTTATACATCAAGCAGTAATTACTTTTCAGGATACGAGAATAGTGTTAAATATCCAAATCCAGTAATTTTTTATGATGCCGGCATTACACACCAAGGGGAGTATAGTTTCAGAGTGAAAGCTAGTGAAAGTAAATGCCAGGAACTCACTGCATATCATACGATTATGATTAAGCCCAAAAAAGCGCCGTGCTTCGATGAGTTAACGACAGAAACGATTAGAATAAACGAATCGTATTCTAGTGGAACAATTGAAAAACCCTATACGTATTCTTTAATAGATAATCCTAATGAAAAAGATGGGTTTATTGTGCGATTAAATATGTTCCCACAAATATTTGAACTTAAGTTCCATATACCTATACCCTCCTATTCAAGTGCTTACAAGTTGCGTAATAGCTGGAACAGCAATAATGGATTTAAGCCTATGTTGAATGCCGAAATTGTTTTCAGTCCTGCCTCCTCAGGCAATCATAATTACAAAATTGATGATTATGAGGATGAAATTTTATACTTAAAGCGAGAAGGCGATGTAATGTATCTAACGTTTTGTGAATTAGTGTTTATACACGAATCGATTCCCGACCGCACCGTTACAATAAGTGGCAAAATCAAAATTGACTTATAACACTCTGTTTTATAAACTGTTAATTGTTGTAAAAAATCAATTATATTAAAAATTAGATATTCGTGAGTTTTGGAGCTGGACACATGCAAGACATGAACAATCGGTTGAAGCAAAATCGAGATGCTAAAACTTCAAATAAAACGAAATTCAAAGAATCAAATTGGGACACACGATACACTAAAGAGCTCCAAAAACGAACAAGTTTAAATTTTGTCGAACTTTCTGAAGAAGAATTACATTATTTAAAAATTGAAATCCAAAAACAAGCATTAAAAAAAATGCGGTTACAAAATTATCTTCTAATTATTATTGGTTTGGTGCTTGTAACTTGTGTAAGCTTATTGTTATACACCATTAATTAAATTAATTTATGATAACACGCATCAATCATCTCATTCAAACGTTAAACTTGCAACCCCATCCTGAGGGAGGTTATTACAGCGAAACGTATCGAGCGAAAGATTTGGTTAACACACAAAATGGGGAGCGAAATTTGATGACTTCCATCTATTTTTTACTCACCTCCAAGGACGTTTCACGATTCCATGTCATCAACAGCGATGAGCTTTGGTTTCATCATGAGGGTAGTGACTTAACCGTACACGTGTTAGAAAATGGTGAATATTCAGAATTAAAACTAGGTCGTGACCATATTGATTCACGCCCACAACAACTGGTAAAGGCTGGGCAAATATTTGGTTCAACTGTAGATGTGGAAGACAGTTTTGCACTCGTTAGCTGTGTTGTTGCTCCAGGGTTTGATTTTAATGATTTCAAACTTTTTGAACGTCAAGAGCTAGAAAGTCAATTTCCCGATCATTCGCTTATCATTTCAAAACTCACTTAATTGAATATGTAACGTGAGTTCGATATCTATTTTGAGCGTAATTTGAAATCGCTTCCTGTTGGCTTTTCAAAAATTTCTAGCTCAAAATAATTCACCGCACTAATTAGATGGTCAAACACATCTCCCATTACCATTTCATATTGAACCCACTCTTTTGATTTAGTAAAACAGTAAATCTCCAAAGGCAATCCCTCTGATGTAGGTTGAAGTTGGCGCACCATCAAGGTCATATTTTGATTAATATGCGGATTGTTTCTCAAATAATACTCTGTATAACGACGAAACAGTCCAATATTGGTCTGCCTTCTACCATTTAACGGCGAACCTTGTTCCTCAAACCCATTCTCTACATTATAGGCTTCGATTTGCGCTTGACGTTCTTCAATGAACGGTTTGAGAATTTTTACCTGTTTAAGTTTATCAATCATTTCAGGTGAAGCAAACTTCATATTTTCCATTTTCAGATAGAGTGAACGCTTGATACGACGACCATCCGACTCTTGCATTCCACGCCAATTTTTAAACGAATCCGAAATAAATGAGTAAGTAGGAATTGTTGTGATTGTTTTATCAAAATTTTGCACTTTAACAGTTGCTAAACTTATTTCTACCACATCTCCATCTGCACCGTATTTCTCCATAGTTACCCAATCACCAATGCGAATCATATCATTTGCAGAAAGTTGGATACTTCCCACAAAACCGAGAATTGTATCCTTAAAAACAAGAATAAGAATCGCAGAAACAGCTCCCAATGATGTGAGAAAGAAAAGAGGTGATTTATCTGTTAAAATAGACAGCATCAAGAATATAAAAATGCCCGAAACAATAATTTTAACCACTTGAAAATATGAATGAATTGGCTTATCTTTCATTCGCTCAATTTCAATCACTAAATCCCGCATAGTATTAATAAGGCGATTAGTAGACACCAAAGCCACCAGTAAAATAAGTACATCGACTACTTTCAAGAAAAAGATTTCAAATCCTGGTAATGCATAAAATGTAATATCCAGAAAAACATGCATCACTGAAAGTGGAACGATATTCGCCAGTGCAGCAAAAAACCGATTTTTGATAAGTAAATCATCCCAATTCGTTGTAGTTTTGTGAGCAAAAGAATGAATTATAGCCAACAAAATGGTTCGGGTTAACCACCACATAAATGCGCCCAATGCCACTGTAAGGATAAACATTATGAGTGTTACCAAATACATCGACCCGCCAGATTCAGGTAATCCTCCTTCAAAAAAACTACCAAACCAATCGTGAATCAAATTTTTCATTTGCATAAGTTCTGTTATTAGCCCTAATTTCGACTACTTTTGTACAAAAATACTAAGAAATTTGAGTAAATGGCGTATATACCTATTGGGATTCATTACCCTAGTTGGCTTTCCAATCCCTGCATTTTTATGGTTAAATTATGTAGAAAATTGGGACATTGCTACATTTCTACAATTGGAGAAATTACAACTTGAACCTATCTTGTTTGGGTTACAAGCTGGTTTCATCTATGCCGCTTTTGCCGTTGTACTACTCTCTTCTGATTTTTTGAAAGACGAACGTACCAATCAAAGTAAATTGCTTAAAAAATTAAATCTCAATGCATTTGACATGATTTTTTTATCCATTTGCGCAGGAGTTGGTGAGGAGTTACTATTTCGAATTGGCATACAATTTTATCTAGGTCCCATCATTACCACCCTTATATTTGTTGGTTTACATGGATATTACAGTTTGAAAAATTGGGCAATCAATGTTTACGGAATACTGATTACGCCATTCATTTTGATCTTGGCATATGGATTAGATACCTTCGGTCTTTGGTTTTGCATTGCTGCACACACCATGTATGATGTCGTATTGTTCTTCACATACGCCAAAAAAGTTGCGCCGAAATGAGAATTAGCCCTCAAACTTTTTAAACAAAACCGCTGCAATATGACCGCCAAACCCGAACGTATTGGATAATGCATAATTTACTTTTCGGGTTACTTTTTCTCCTAGCGAAATATCAAATTTCCCCTCAAAATCTGGCTCAATATTTTGTGTATTGATGGTGGGAGGAATGATATCATACTGACATGACAGTGCAGTAATCAATCCTTCAACCGCACCTGCTGCGCCAAGTAAATGTCCCGTCATGGACTTCGTTGCTGAAATGGTAACGGATGGTTTCTCACCAAAAAGGCGCTCAATAGCGACTAGCTCGCTTTGATCTCCCAATGGAGTTGACGTTGCATGCGCATTAATATGATCAATGTCAGACGGTTTTATACCCGCTTCTTTAATCGCTTCCGACATACCTATCACAGCTCCTTCTCCCTCAGGATGTGTTCCAGTTAAATGGTATGCATCTCCCGCCATACCACCGCCAACCACTTCTGCAATAATAGGAGCACCACGTCGAATAGCATGTTCATATTCTTCTAATACAAAAGCTGCTGCTCCCTCCCCCATTACAAAACCATCACGATCACGATCAAAAGGTCTACTCGCTATTTTGTAATCATCATTTTTTGTGGACAATGCTTTAAGCGCATTAAAACCACCTATACCAACTTCACATATTGCTGACTCAGACCCTCCTGTTATCATCACTTCGCACTTCCCCCATTTAATTTGATTAAACGCATCAATAATGGCAGTTGTGGCAGATGCACATGCTGAAACAGTCGTGTAATTTGGTCCTTGAAAACCATACTTAATGGAAATCACACCTGCGGCAATATCTACCAAAACTTTAGGTATGAAAAAAGGATTAAATCGTGGTGTACCATCTCCAAGCGCAAATTCAGCAGCTTGTTGTTGAAACGTTTCAAATCCACCATTACCAGACCCCCAAACAACACCAACCCGGCGTTTGTCTACTGATTCTAAATCTAACTGAGCATGGTTTAACGCTTCATGAACGGTATGCAACGCATATAAGGTAAAATTATCGTACTTCCTGACGTCCTTTTGAAGCACCACCGTTGAAGGGTCAAAACTTTTAACTTCACATGCAAATTGCGTTTTGAACTTCGAAGTATCAAATTTCGTAATAGGTCCAACGCCATTGAATCCATTTATACAATTCGACCAAAACGTTTGCACATCGTTCCCTAGAGGTGACAAGACACCAGCTCCTGTAATCACTACCCTTCTCATAGTTAAAATTTGGTGTAAAAATAAGGTATTTTATTTCACTATTAAGGAAAAACGACCTGTTCTTCTTGTCAGCATGCAATTGGGCACACGCACGACAGGATTAACATAAACCAACTCAAGTGAACGAAGATTACATAACGATTCCGGAATATCCAATAGTGGACCGCTGTTATTCAGGTGTAATTCAACCAAACTTTCAAGTTCTACTATACTTTGAGGTAATTCCACTAAATGATTAAGCCCAATATCCAAAATTCTCAATTTTTTCAATTTCCCAATACTGTCTGGTAAGGCTCTTAAATTATTTCTTCCTAAATACAAGTATTCTAAATTCTCTAATTCACAAATTTCATCCGGTAAATATTCTAACTGATTATTATTCAACCTCAGCAGTACCACACTTTTCATTTTACCGATGCTTGATGGCAAACTTTCCAAATTATTATATTGAAGCGACAATTCCGTTACCAAACTCAATTCGCCTATTTCATCTGGTAAGCTTATCAAATTATTGGAACTTAATATGAGTTTTTCCAATTTAGTCAACTTACCAATAGATGGAGGTAAGAATGTAAACTTATTTCGAAATAATTTTAATATTTTCAACTCCGAATAATTTCCAATTTCAGCAGGTAAACTATCCATTAAGGAATAACTCAAATTTATTTTAGTGGTTTCTGTGGGATAACTTAATAGTTTATCCAACGGCGATTTAGGTTGACAACCTATACACAACAATACACATATTATCAAATAACTTAATCTCATCTTTCTCAAATATACAAAATGTTCGTCAATACCTTGTGTTTACATATGGGTTTGTATTATTCTACAGGGCAAACGCATTTAACTTTAATCTAACCTGACTCACATCTGTATATCTATATAAATCATCATTCTAATAATATTGTTCTTTTTTGCATTGCCAAAAAAAGAACCAAAAAACGCTAGGTCTGTTTAAAATTTTAAAACCTCCATTCCTGAATGGCGATGATTTCAGTGATCTCCTCCGTAAACTCTGGAGCTTCTTCAATCATTAGCGCCATCCAGTTCACTCCATCTTCAAAATTTTAAAATGACCATCCTTATAATTGTATGCTCTCTACACTTTTTATAAATGCCTTTGCCCTGTGTAATTCCATTTGATATTTTGATGTTCGATTAATATTGATTAAATTGTGAAAAATATACACGTAATCCATGAACAAAATTAGTCTTACTTTAATTGTTTTATCCCTTGCTTTTATCTTCAATTCTTGCGGGGGCAATTCAGAAAAAGAAAACACCTCTAATACGAATGGGAATAAGGTTGTTTTAAACGCATTTGATAAAAAGTTTAAACAAGCGCGTGAAAAAGCGAAAGATTTTATCCGACAAACTATCGAGAATACTATTCCGGAAGATCGAATTCACATCAATGACATTCCATTGTATTCTTCGGTTAAAATTCCTGAGTTTTATGTAAATCAAGCATTTTCAGCAAACTGGATTCCACATGCTGATAGCTTAAAACTCGTGATGGACATGATGCAATTTATTGAAGACATTCGTTACCATGGACTCAACCCAATCGATTATCACTACGACACGTTAAGTAGCTACCTCAACGAAATTAAAGCCAACAAAAACAAACTGCTTGAGCCTCACTTTTTAGCACATTTTGATATCCTGCTGAGTGATGCATTTTTCATGATGGCATCTCACTTATATCATGGGAAAGTTAATCCTGAAAATTTAACTGCCGAATGGGGAATTCAACGCAACAAACCAGCCTTAATGTTGGATGAAAAACTTGAAATGCTTCATCAATCAAGAAATTTATTTCAATTTATGTCCACATTTTACCCTCCACATCCAGGGTATATTAAAATGGTTGAATACGCTAAAACAATTTCAACTATACACGAAGAAACACCAGTTGTACAGATACCCACAAATCGCCTTACGCTTCACGTTCTTGAAGACACTATTTACAATGAGTTACTTATTCAACGCTTAGCTTATTTGGGCTATGCAACCACCAATGAGCTCAATTATGCAGATAGCTTACGTGAATTAACCCAAGCGATAAAACGACTACAATATCACCACGGATTAAATGAAGACGGAGCCATAGGGCGAAATACCTACAATGCACTTATAAGGTCGCCAGAAGATAAGCTCAAAAAACTTTACGTCAATATGGAACGTTTACGCTGGATGCCTGATTCATTAGAAACATACTATATCTTAGTAAACATCGCCGATTACACCTTAGATTACATGAAGGGGTACGACACCCTACTTCATATGCGAACGGTAGTTGGTAAAGAATATCGTCAGACTCCTGTTTTCCATGGCACCATGACTTATTTGGTACTAAGCCCAACTTGGACTGTTCCTCCAGGAATATTACGTGCAGATGTGCTTCCCGCTGTGGCGAAAAATGTAAACTATCTTGCTCAAAAAAACATGATTGTTCTCGATAACGCTGGAAATCGAATTGACCCATCTAGCATTGATTGGCAAAAAGCAAGAAAAGGAAGTTTCCCATATCGAATTAGACAACAACCTGGAGCCCAAAACGCATTAGGTAGAGTTAAGTTTATGTTTCCCAACAAATACAATGTGTATTTGCATGACACACCTTCTCGTGAATTATTCGGTAGGGATTCTCGCTCATTTAGTTCAGGTTGTATTCGAATTGAAAAACCGTATGAGTTAACCAAATTGCTTCTGGAACAAGATGAGCGATGGAATTCGGACAAAATAAAACAAGCCATGTCGTCTGAAAAAGAACAAAGCGTTATCTTGAAAAATAGAGTCGGAGTATATATCTATTACCTGACTGCTTGGAGTTTGGCAAATGGAGATATTCATTTCAGAGATGATATTTATCAACGAGATGATGAAGTGTGGAAAAGTCTTCAAAAAAGCAAAACGTATTAAGAGATTATTCCTAAATTAGGCGTTCTAATTCGAAAATAATAAATCATGAAAAATGTAGCAGTAATAGGTTCCGGAACGATGGGTAACGGAATTGCTCACGTATTTGCACAAACAGGTTATAACGTAGCGTTAATCGATATTTCACAAGCTTCACTTGACAAGGGTATCGCTACTATTTCAAAAAATTTAGACCGAATGGTCGCTAAAGAAAAGATTACGGAGGCTGACAAAGCTGCAACGCTAGCTAACATCACCACTTTCACAGATATGAAAGAGGGTGTTAAAGGAGTTGAATTAGTGGTTGAAGCAGCAACGGAAAATGTAGAGCTAAAACTTAATATTTTTCGTGACCTTACTGCGGCAACTTCAGACAATGTCATTCTAGCCACCAATACAAGTTCTATTTCAATAACCAAAATTGCTGCGGTTACAAATCGTCCTGATAAAATTATTGGAATGCACTTTATGAACCCAGTTCCAGTAATGAAGTTGGTAGAAATCATTCGTGGTTACAGTACTTCGGACGAAGTGACTAACCTTATTATGGAAACGTCTAAGAAATTAGGAAAAGTTCCTGTTGAAGTGAATGACTATCCAGGTTTTGTCGCAAATCGTATTTTGATGCCTATGATTAACGAAGCGATAATTACCCTTCACGAAGGTGTAGCTGGAGTTGAAGAAATTGATACTGTAATGAAACTAGGAATGGCTCATCCAATGGGTCCATTACAATTAGCTGATTTTATTGGACTAGATGTATGTCTTGCCATTATGAATGTGCTTTATGAAGGTTTTGGCAATCCTAAATATGCACCATGCCCATTATTAGTTAATATGGTAACAGCTGGAAAATTGGGTGTAAAATCAGGAGAAGGTTTTTACGCTTGGACACACGGTACAAAAGAATTAGTTGTCGCTTCTAATTTTCAATAAACGTGTCCGATAAAGACCTAGTTTTAGTCGATTAGCAACTAAAAAAAAATGATAGATTATACTTTATTCACCTAAATTTAATTCGAAATTAATTTGGTTTCTAAAAATATTCTATTAGATTTGCTCAGGATGGAATTAAAAAACATGCTATTTCATCCCCATTAATTATGTATTTATTAACCCTTAATTTAAAATCATGAAAATTAAATTAGTTTTTGCTGTTGCAGCAGTTGCGATGCTTTCTTTAGCATCTTGTAAGAAAGATTATGTTTGTACATGGCAGTCAGGTGGAACATCTTTTTCTCAAGATTATCCTGGTTTAGATAAAGATGCCGCTAAAGCAGCTGAAACCAATTGCAAGAATATTGGTGGAACTTGGTCTACAAAATAATTATTGACTCTTTTTGAAAAGGAGACTGTCTTTATACGGTCTCCTTTTTTTATCTCTAATGATTACTTACGCCACTCTTAACTTAGCCAACTTTGATTTTGAAAATTGTTCATGTGCATAATCAGCCGTAATTTTCAATTCTTTCATTTCGTTGTTAGATGGAGCTTCAAACATGGCATCATTTAGTATCGCCTCACAAATTGAACGAAGTCCACGCGCACCTAACTTAAATTCAACTGCCTTTTCAACGATATAATCCAATGCGTCTCCTTCAAAAGTTAAACGTATTCCATCCAATTCAAACAGTCTGACATACTGCTTAACAAGTGCATTCTTAGGTTCTGTTAATATTTTTCTTAAACTCACTGCATCCAATGGGTTCAAATAAGTCAAGACAGGAAAACGACCTATTAATTCTGGTATCAAACCAAACGATTTTAAGTCCGTTGGATTGATGTATTTCAATAAATTTTCACCATCTACCTTCTCTTTTTCTTCAGAGCTAAACCCTATAGCCTGGTTATTCACTCTGCTCCCAATAATACGCTCTATACCATCAAACGCCCCACCACAAATAAATAAGATATTTTTCGTGTCGATTTGAATCATTTTTTGTTCGGGGTGTTTTCTACCGCCTTGTGGTGGTACATTTACCGTTGCTCCTTCTAATAGTTTCAACAACGCTTGCTGTACTCCTTCACCTGACACATCTCTCGTAATAGAAGGATTGTCCGATTTACGCGCAATTTTATCTATTTCATCAATGAAAACAATTCCATTTTCAGCAGCTTTAGCATTATAATCCGCAGCTTGCAACAAACGAGACAATATACTTTCGACATCTTCTCCTACGTAACCAGCTTCTGTTAACACAGTTGCGTCAGCAACACAAAACGGTACATTCAACATTTTAGCAATGGTCTTAGCCAATAGAGTTTTGCCCGTACCTGTTCGGCCGACTAAAATCACATTTGATTTTTCAATTTCTACGTCTCCTTCGACCACTTTGTGTCCTAATCGCTTGTAATGATTGTATACCGCAACAGATAATACTTTCTTTGCGTCATCTTGTCCAATCACATATTCTTCCAACAAAGACTTGATATCTTTCGGTTTGAGGACATTAACAGGTGTATCATCCTGTTGAACTTGCGTTACCTCATCTTTAATAATGCTTTGTGCTTGTGTAATACAATGGTCACAAATATGACCCGTTATACCAGCTATCAAAATATTTACTTGACTGCGTGACCTACCACAGAATGAACAAGACGTTTCTTTTTTAGACATAATTTTTTACTGACAAGAAAGGTCAAACGTTTTGAAGCGTTTGACCTTAGTTTTTATAGGATAACAAAGATAGCTTATTTTACGTTTCTAAGCAATACCTCATCTACCATTCCATATTCTTTTGCTTCGGTTGCCGTCATCCAATAATCACGATCAGAGTCTGCATGAACTTTATCGTAATCTTGTTTACTGTGCAACGAAATAATATCGTATAATTCTTTTTTCAATTTCTGAATTTCACGCGCTGTAATCTCAATATCAGAAGCCTGTCCTTGAGCTCCACCTAGTGGTTGGTGAATCATCACGCGCGAATGTCTCAATGCAGAACGTTTCCCTTCAGCACCTGCACACAAGAGCACTGCTCCCATCGAAGCGGCTATACCGGTACAAATTGTAGCTACATCACATTGAATATACTGCATTGTGTCGTAAATTCCCAAACCAGCATATACAGAACCACCTGGTGAATTTAGGTAAATCTGTATGTCTTTTTTCGCATCAACTGATTCCAAGAATAATAATTGGGCTGTAATAATGTTCGCCACTTGGTCATTAATTCCTGTTCCAAGAAAAATGATACGATCCATCATTAAACGTGAAAAAACATCCATTTGCGCCACATTCAATTGACGTTCTTCAATAATGTACGGTGTTAATGAAGACTCAATGTAAGTATCAAGGTGCATACTGCTTATCCCTTGATGTTTAGTCGCATATTTTTTAAATTCATTTTGATCAAACATATCTACAATTTTGTTTTGTTCTTATTATTTGGGTTCTAAAGATAATAAAATCTATTACTGAATGTACAAAAGTTTTGAGCTCTACCTTATTAATCCATCAATACGTTTGAGAAAACAAGTGGTGACAAGATGTTTAACTATGGTATATGTATCAAAAAAAAGGTTGCCAAATGCAACCTTTTCTAGGAATTTTTATACAATCTAGTTTGCTTGAGCCAATTTAACGAAATCATCGTAAGATACTTCTTTCTCATTAAGCTTCACAGTAGTTTTAAACAATTCTGTTAGCTTACGTTCTGCTAACATATCGTAAATACGATTTGCTTCTTCTTTGTTTGAAAGAACTTTACGTGCACTTTCTGTTAATTCAGCATCCTCAGGAGCTGGAATTCCGTATTGAGCATATTGTGATACAAGCAGTGATTTGGTGAAATCTACTGCTTCTTCAGGATTAAATTTCACTTCATTTTCTTTGAATAATTTTCCTTGAATCAATTGCCACTTCAATCCTTTTGCATACGCATCAAACTCAGCTTCAATTTGTTCATCTGTAATTTCTTTTTCGTTAGACATTTTAATCCAACGCTTCAAGAAATCATTTGGAAGGCTCACTTCAGTTTTTTCAATTAAGTGTTCAAAAACACTTCTGGTTAACAAACGGTCGCTATCTCCATCAAACATACCGTTCATGTCATTTGCGATACGCTCTTTTAATTCTTTTTCAGAAGTAATTTCTCCTTCCCCAAAAAGTTTATCGAACAATTCTTGATTCAATTCAGCCAATTCCATTTTTCGAATCTCATTGATTGTCAATTGGAATTTATTGCTCAATGTAGCCAATTCTTCTTTTTTAACACCAAGCATAGCAGCAAGATCTGCTTCTCCACGAGAAAGTTTAGCAGGATCAACAACTACTTTCTCACCTACTTTTTTGCCTTTAAGCAATTTTTGAGTTGGTTTATCTTCTACAAATTCTACACTAATCGTAGACGAATGCATGACACCACCTTCTTTAATCGTTTCATCCTCGTTGAGTTCCACAAACTGTCCTAATACCAACTCGTTTGTAGTCACCTCTTCAGCTGCTACCAATTTTCCATAACGGCGACGCAAATCATCAATTTGTTGATTAATTAACTTATCATCCGTTTTCACTTTTATGTAATCAAACTTATTTTTTGCAGAAAGTTTGACATCAAATTCAGGTGCTAAACCAATCTCATATTGGAATTCAAAATTCTCTGGATTATCCCAATCACCAATGACTTCCGAGTCTGTTTTAGGAATAGGATTCCCTAAAATTTCAATATTGTTATCGGTTAAAAAGCGATACAAGGCATCGTTTACTGCTTTGTTTAATTCATCAGCTAGCACCCCTTTACCGTATTGCTTCTTGATAAGTCCCATAGGTACTTTTCCTTGACGAAAACCAGGAATATTTGCCCGCTTTCTGTAGTCAGCAAGTGCTTTATCCACTTTTTCTTTGTAATCTTCTGGTGCTATTTGCACTTTTAATACTGCGTTTAACGCATCAACGTTTTCACGAATTACATTCATTTCAACACAAATAAGGTTAAATAAAAAATGGTATAAGCGTTAACCGATCTTATACCATTAAAATAGTGCGGATGGAGGGACTCGAACCCACACGCCGTGAAGCACTAGATCCTAAGTCTAGCATGTCTACCAATTTCATCACATCCGCATTAAACAAAGATCTTTTCCCAAACGGGACTGCAAAGATAATCAATTTTCGAATTGCAAGAAAAAAAAACATTTTTTTTTAGCTTACTAATGTTAATTTTTAATAGCAACTGATTGCCTAATTGCTAACAAACCCCTATACTTGAGAACAATCTTCGACCCCCCCCAAAAATCGGAACAAGCTTTGAATCTCGCAGCACCCGCTCAGGCGGAACAAGCTTTGATGAGTCTAACTTCTTTTGTCTCAAAGTCTTTTGTCTTAAAATTCCCGCTCAGGCGGGACAAGCTTTGAGTCTTGTAGTCTTGAATCTTACAGTCTTGAGTCTAACACCCCCTACTCCCGCAAAATCTTCACCTCCTTCATCGTCTTATTCTCTGCTGAGGACATCCGCAAATAATATACCCCAGAAGGATATTGTTGCAAGCTGATTTGATGACGGGTATCGCTGACTTGTTTACTTTCTATTAATTTACCGCTTGCATCATACAAAGACATCGTAACGACCTGTTGTGGCACGTTTTGGTAATCAATGGTGATATCCACATCTGCTTGTGTAGGGTTGGGATAGAGGTTGATGAGAATATCCCCTTCGTCTTCAATGGGTAGTAACTCTGCTAATTGCTGCGCTGCTTGCTCACCATCTCCGTTGTGTAGTGCCATGCCACCTACCACAATGATATTACGCTGGATGCGGTTGCCTGCTAGGTCGTAGGTGTATTCTACGGAGGGTTGGGCGTTGGTGAAATACGTGATTGAGCTGATTCCCAATATTAATAAATGCTTTTTCATATTAGTTGTTTTTTTATTGTTTAAAACCGAATTGCTAATGACAACATGCCACCTAAATCGTATTTATAATGCTCGACATTAAAAAACCGTTGGTAAAAGGACAGGCTAATTGAAAGACCTGACCTAGTAGTTGGGATAAATGTGATTCCCTGAGAAGGGGCGATACCAAAGACCCAATATTTATCAATGATTTCCTTTTGACCAGTATATGACCATATATTTGTCACCGTATATTTATGGTGGTCTCTTCCTGCTTGAAACAACACACCTATTTTGATAAATAAATTTTTGGATATTCTTGGAAAAACCTGAATACCAAACTGACCAGAGCGTAGGGATAAACCACTTAATTCATTTTGTTTTCCCGTATGCGTAATCAAGTGTTCATATCCAAAATTTATACCTGTAAATACTTTTCTATTTGGATGATAATGAAAACCTGTATAGTTTAGTCCAAATCCCATTCGATACTTACCTCCAAAAATAGTTGTGCCTAGCATGTTGAAAAAACGGGGCGTCGTATATTTTGGGTTTATAGAGTCTTTTGGCGAATCATAGTTTACCTCACCGGCTTGCGCTACCATTGCGCTAGCAATTAATAAAACTAGAATAATGAATCTTGCTTTTTTCATTTCAATCTATCTAAGTAGGGTTGCATGACTTCTTTGACTAATTCATCCCATTGTTGTTTTGTGTGTTTGGGAGGATTATTGAAATTTGGACTCTTTTGGGTAAACAATAATGTAATTTTATTACAAAATGCAAGGTAATGAAATGCCAAAACCTGTTATACTGTCTTTTTAACAAGTCATTTATTACTTCGGACCCACACCTAATGTCATAGCTTACTCAACTACAAATCTCAAGACCTCATTCAGATCTTCATTTGACCAACGAAGGGTATAAGCTCCCGAATTTAATTTTAGATTAATATTTACAATAGACTCTGAAATTGTTTGACTGTGTACCAGCCTCCCTATAAAATCATAAATTTCTAGTTTACTTTCATTATTCTTCTGTGGTAAATGAACAATAAAAGAACCATTATTTGGATTAGGGAATAAATTTATCTTTGTCTGCAGAATACTATTTTCTTCATCAGGAAGTAGTTCCTCATCATCTTGTATCATTGATCGCCCACCATCCATCGTATACACAAAACCATGTTCTTCTCTAATTATACCACACAAGTTAACTAATTTAAGGGAATACATAATTGTTTGTCCAGTTCCCCACAAATGCTCAGCTCCTTGTCCGTGCCAAATACACATATCATTTGATGTAATCGGGCCTTGATTGCTAAAAAACACATTCCCATGACTGTTGAAAGCAAAAAACTCATAATGATCTGCATAATCTACAGTTTGAAAACAAAAACCAACGTCTGGAGGAAAAATAATATTAGGTAAGTCATTCAAATGGATGTTCCCAGGATAATTTTTATTCCATTGTAATGTAATGGATTCAGAAGCTCCTGTACATTTATTTATAGCTTCAATTAAAAATTGAGAATCATGACAAGAACTCGATAAATATGCCCCTTCCATATCCCAACTGAAAAAACCATTTGAAAAATCTATTCCATTGTAGAATGTTTCTTGATACGATGGGATACCTCCAACATGCGTAATGGTTACCTCTGTAACACCATCTGACAATGCAAAATCCGCTGAAAAATTGTATGTTCCTGAATTTATATTGGAGGCACTTATTGTGGCTGTTGGGTCTGAACTATTTGTATATTGTACAGTAACATTATGTGATTGAGTAAATTGAAAACCTCCATCACAAGTATACGTTACAGATACATTATAATCAATAGAACCACTCCCACTTGGTGGAGTAAACAATGGATTAGGACTCGTAGGATCATTCAAGTAAGAGGCTGGAGACCATGTAACATTAACTCCCCATAGCGGTTCATTTGGGTCACCTATATGCATAACAGGTTCATCACAAAGCAATTTATCTGAAAATGACAACTTTTCTGGACAAAATCCATCATTACACGGTTTGTTTTCGATTCGAAGTTTTGATCCACCAGCCTCTATGCTAAATCCTTCTTCGATAATAACTTGATTCCCTGCTTGCAAAACAACATTAGAACCTTTGAGTATTTTTACTTCACCTGCAATGTGATTCACCCCGTCTTCAGGGTCTAATCCCTTACCCACATAAATGTTATTTCCTGCTTGGAAAAATTCCAATGGGTAATTAAACACCGTATTGTCAAAGTACCAATTGTCTCGGCAGCCGTTGGGTTGGACTTCGTAGATGCGGAGGTCGTCCCAAGTACCAGAAGAACCAAATGAAAGCCATCTTTTATTTGTAATAGGTGAAAAATATCCTTTATATCTGGTCCAACCCGAAGAATCAGAATATGGTATTGTAGCCGTTGCATCAAAATTCAGATACACTTGAGCATGTTTCTTATTCCTATTCGTTTGGTGCATCCACTTATTATTCGGATAACCACATATTTCAGGTTGTTTTTCATAACCAACAACGTATAGCCCCTCAGAGGCAGAACTTTTATTAAATACTTCAATGAAATAATGTTTATTAGACTGAAGACCTCCATTAGCATAATTTCCAGTCGGGACAACCAATACTTCACGGGTTTTAGTATAACCCCAAGTTTCACCACTTCTTGAATCATTCGATGGACGGCAAGAAATATGGTATAAGTCGGCTGTAGCTACTGGTACAAATGATAGACATGGATCATATCTTAAAGGGTGTGTCCATTCATCAATCACAGCCCAATAATCAATTATATAAGTGTAATCCCAAATAGGGGGATTATTACCACATCCACTGTCAGCATTCCAATTACTTAAGTTATGATTTTCAAAACTATAATTCGGAATCATATTTTGCCATATTTGAGCATTTACAATTCCTCCAAAAAGAAAAATTATTATAGGAACTATTTTTTTCATAATCTAAATTTAAAGTCAATCCCAAATGAGATAAAAAAATCACTTCTTGTTACCTTTATTTCGTCGAGATTGCTATTGATATCATACTTCATTCTGTTCACATTAAACAGGTTAATCTCAGGAGTTAAGTAAAAAATATTTCTGAATATCCTTATCTCACAACCTATATTGGTTGAAAAATAATACATTGTTTTTTCAGGCCTGTCCCATGGTTGCCACTCATCAAACCGACCATTGATACTAGGAATATTGAAAACAATACCTTGTGTTAATCCCAATTTTAGTTTGGGATTCTTACCAAATAAAATTGCAGATTGGTTCAAGGATGGACCGATTGCCCAACCACTTGATAAATACCCCGTATGACCCGCTATACGAAAATCAAATTGTAGTATCAATTTTTCTTTAATTTGATTTTCAAAATTATACCCGATTGATGAAAGAAATACAGGACCCAATAATTCAACCGAAATACCGTGATATTTCTTTCGTACTCTTTCATGTTTTGTACTATCAAAATCTTGTTCAACTGAATCATCTGATTTGTTAAATCCAGTTTCTGAAGGAGATGGATATGAATCAGACACTTTTTCAAAACTGTAATTAGGGATAAAGTTTTGCCAAACTTGTCCCACACAATATGAATTGCTTATGATAATTATGCTTAGTAATATCAGTCTCATATCTTTATTTTATTAAATAAGAAAATCTTAATCCAAAGAACGGAGAAAGTTCTATACCATTCCCATTTATGGAACGATTGATAAATCCATAGAATCTTGGAGATAAATAAAAGTCATGTATTTCAAAATACCAACCAATATGAACGCTTGGAAAAAACAATACTTTGTGGTTACAATTTCCCAATGGGCAATTAAAATATTTCTCCTGATCTATAATTGCCCAAATATTTATAAAGTTGCCTAAACTTGCTCCCAAATCAATTCCGTTAAATCGCCAAAATTTAACCCTGTTATTTAAAGATATTGGTAATCCAAAATCAAATTGTGGCTTTCCTTTGAAATTTGAAGAAAATCCAATTGAACCTAATAATTCATATCGTTGACGATTGACAATCGTATATTCATAACCTATGCTATAATAGCCTCCTCCTCCAAGTGCTTCTCCAAATAAACCATGACGTTTTGAACTATCTACATGTTGTGTTGTATCAAAATCGTTTAATTCAAAACTATAATTTGGAATCATATTTTGCCACTGAGCATTTACAATTCCACCAAAAAGAAAAAGAATAATAGGAACTATTTTTTTCATAGTCTAAATTTAAAGTCGATCCCAATAGAGGGAATCAATTCTTGTTATTTCAAATTCGTTAAATTAATTACTTCTTCAACAGTTCCATAACTTGTCCCTTCAACTTATCTATCTCTTCCTGCTGCCCAATGGAATACAACATCAATTCTTCTATTTTCTCTAATAATATACGGTTCATTTCTCCTAAATCTAATCCATCTTCTAAAACTTCTGCTTCAGAAGGCACTCCTGGTAAATGTCCATTTTCTTCAATGTAACTCTTTACTTCCAATAATGAAGGGAGCTTATAAGTACCTTTAAATACATAATCCGGCCAAACCTCTTGGTCCACGACTATTCTTCTTGTATAAAAAGTCTCGTCTTCAGCATTCATGTACATAATTGTTCTATTTTCATTTCTTAAACGAAAATTTCCATTCACATCAACTTTCAATATATCGATATTTCTATTGTAATCATTTAAAGTTAATTCCCGTGCTTTTAAATTCCCGTTATGTAAAATACTGAATCTTTCTTCTAATTGATTATTTGATGTATTAAACACTTGTAAAATAGGACGGCTATTAGCACTAAAATCACGTGAAACAGCAATATATGCGTTCTCATTTTCATTTTGATGAGGTAAATCTCCTAAACGAATTCCTGCACTTAAATAACTTCTACCTCTAACATCCAATCGATATAATGGATCATTCGTCCCTATCCCCACATTTCCACAAAGTGCCCACAATTTACCAGGTCCATTTGCCCATGTAGGAGAGACCGTTCCAAAACACAAACGAGGTCTGTAAAAAATATCAGCAAAGTTATCAATTCCCCAACGTGTTAATTGACCATCACTACCACGTAGCACAAAACTGGTTAAACTCATAGCAATACTGTCGTTTAAATCTAAATCAGATGCTGCCAAGCTATCTAAATACAATTTATTCGCCAAGCGCACCTCTCCCATAAAGTCTGTTTTCCCCGCTACTTGTAAATTTCCAACTAAACTCAAATCGTCTTTGCTTACAGCAATACAAGATGTTAACACGTTTTCATTTGGACAGGTTATTGAAGTAATTTCAACTGCATAAACTCCTGTGCTGAGTGGGGAAAATGCTTGTAACGTAGCACCAACAATCGGTTCGTTGTCTTGGTCGCAACGCACCCATTGGTAGGTCGCTTCTGATTCAACTGATGCTAAAATAGTTCCATCTTGACTGGTAGTAATTCGATTATTTAAGTCAGGTTGTACAACGGTTAATACCGTCGTAATCAT
>ERZ869909.515-NODE-515-length-44063-cov-87.671191_pt1 | contig 44063 bp, 35 predicted proteins | sample MGYA00520892_ERZ869909 | MGnify/ENA primary metagenome ERZ869909 (study PRJEB32215, sample SAMEA104723947) | bioreactor metagenome | biome: bioreactor; feature: anaerobic bioreactor; material: water | place: China | collected 2015-03-12 ... | reverse complement strand
ATGATCCGCGTTCTGGCGTGGTATGACAACGAATGGGGCTTCTCAAACCGCATGCTCGACACCGCAACAACCATGGCCGAAAAAATGTGACGCCCTCTGATTGTACGGCCTCGGTACATGCCGGGTCGAGCACGATACCAAAGGATCATCCCGGCCAACCGTTCCATAAGCCGAAATGTCTAACGTCAGATCATGTTGACATTTGTCAGGTGATCGGCAATCACAGGACAGGATCAATGGATTGGGGGGGGATATGCAAAACGCGCCTACGACCGAACAGGTGGCCGCCGGGATCAGGCGGCGCGTCTTTGAGCATGCGATACGCAACAATGGCGGGTATCTGTCACAAGCCTGCTCTGCGGCGGAACAGCTTGCTTTCCTGTATAACGAAGCGCTCAACCTGGGGCCTTCCACCATGCCCATGGTGCCACCGCCCTTTGCTGGCGTGCCCTCGGCCAACAACCCCGATTATGTCACTGGCGCAGGGTACAACGGACCATTCACCCCCGAATATGACCGCCTGTTCATTGCCCCGGCGCATTATGCACTGGTGGCCTACGCCTGTCTGATCGAAACCGGGCGCATGGCCCCGGAGGGGCTGGAGATGTTCAACAAGGACGGGTCTTCGGTCGAGATGATCGGCGCCGAACACAGCCCGGGGATGGAGGTGCATAACGGCACGCTGGGCATCGGGCTTTCGACGGCGGCGGGCCTGGCCTGGGGGCGCAAGCGCAAGGGCGAGGCAGGCAATGTCTGTGTCTTCATGTCTGACGGCGAGGTGCAGGAGGGTCAGACCTGGGAGGCCGTGCAGGCCGCCGCGCATCACGGGATCGACAATCTCTGGGCATTGATGGATGTCAATCGACAGCAATGCGACGGGGCGATGGATGACGTGATGCGGGTGGGTGACATTGCCACCAAGCTGCGCAATTTCGGTGCGGTCGTGGCAGAGATTGACGCCCATGACCTGACGGCACTGCGTCAGGCCCGCGCGCTCCCGCATGAGGGTCAGCCGCTGATCATTCTTGCCCATTCCTCGCCAACCAAGGGAATGGACTTTCTGATGCGCCGCTTTCCTCGGCTTCATTATGTCCGCTTCAAATCCGAAGAAGAGCGGCGTGAGATGAATATCGCAATTGCTGCAGAACTGGGCATCGCGCCCATCGAGCTGGAGGATCACTGAAATGGAAATGGTCAACCGCCCCTATGCCCGCGCGTTCGAGCAGTATGCCACCCAGCATCCCGAGGTTCTCTGCCTGTCGGCCGACCTGACATCGAGCTGCGAGATCGACGGTTTCCGCGACCGCCACCCGGATCAGTTCCTGTCAATGGGCATGGCCGAACAGAACATGCTGTCCTTTGCCGGCGGCCTGGGTCTTGCCGGGTTTCGCCCCTTCATACACAGCTTCGGGGTGTTTCTCTATCGCCGGCCCTATGATCAGTTGATGGCATCGATCGCCTATCCGAGGCGCAAGGTGCGATTGATGGGTTTTCTGCCGGGCATCACGACACCCGGAGGCATGACCCACCAGGCCATCGAGGATATCGCGCTGATGCGTGCGATCCCCAACATGACGGTGCTGGAGGCCGGGGACGCGACAGAGGTCGAGTCCATCGTTGCCGAGGCTGATGCCGTCGATGGCCCCGTGTACTGCCGCATCCTGCGTGGTTCGGTGCCCCGGCTGTTTGCCACGCCGATGAAGATCGGGCAGATCCGGGTGCTAGCCGAAGGCAGCGACGTGCTTGTCGTCACCGCAGGCATCGCCACGGAAGAGGCGTTGCGCGCACGCGCCGCGCTGGCCGAGGCGGGTGTTTCGGTTCGCCATCTGCACCTGAACACGCACAAGCCCTTTGATGCGGCACAGATTGTCGATCATGCCGCCAGTGTACGGCATGGCGTGGTGACGCTTGAAAACCATCTGGTTACCGGCGGCATCGGCTCGATGGTGGCCGAGGCCCTGGCCGAGGCCGGGCTGCCTCGACGTCTGGTGCGGCTTGGGTTGCAGGACACCTATGCCCATGGCGGTTCCCGTCCCTATCTGATGCGTTACTACGGGCTCGATGCGCTCTCGCTGGTGCGGGCGGTCGAACAGGTGGCAGGGCAGCAAACCGGTATTACCGAAGAGTCACTGGAAACCGTCCGCATTGACGCGGTGCATTCCGCTGTCAAGGCCGAGGCGCTATGACCCGCTTCCACGTCACCTATCGCATCCAAGCCGCGGACCTGACCGAGGCCCGTCAGCGGGCCGAGGGCGTCGCATTGGAGCAAACTGTCGAGATCCCGCAAGACGTGGTGCCCGAGGGCTATATCAGGAACGAGATTCTCGGCCGCGTCGAGGATATCGGCGCCGAGGGAGAAGGGCGGTTTCGCGCGACGATCAGTTACAGTCCTGACAGCGCCGGGCCGGAGTTCACCCAGTTCCTGAACGTCGTTTTCGGCAATTCCTCGATCCAGCGCGGTTTGCGTGTCATGGCTGTCGATCCGGGCGCCGAAATGCTGCGCCGCCATCCCGGCGCTCGTTTTGGCATTAGCGGGCTGCGGCGGCTTGCGGGGCGCGCCTCTGGCGGGATGATTGCGCCGGTCATCAAGCCGCAGGGCAGCAGTGCCGATGCCCTTGCGAGGGTTGCTTATTTATGCGCGCGGGCGGGGGCTGATATCGTCAAGGAAGATCACGGTATCACAGACCAGCCGATGGCACCCTTTCGCGAAAGAGTGGAAAAGGTCGCCGACGCCGTGGCCCGCGCCGCCGAGGAAACCGGCCATCGGGCGCTCTATTTTCCTTCGGTGGCGGGGCATCCGGCCGAAATCTTCGACAACCTCCGTTTTGCACGCGATGTGGGGGCTGATGGTTTTCTGGTCATGCCCGGTCTGTTGGGTTTCGGGCTGATGCATGCGATCGCCAACGATCCCGAACTGAACCTGCCGGTGATGAGCCACCCCAGCTTCCTTGGCCCTTATGTGCTGTCGCCCGATACGGGGCTGGACCACGGAGTAATGTTCGGCACGCTCCAGCGGCTTGCCGGGTCAGATATTTCCGTATTTCCGAATGTCGGCGGACGGTTTGGTTTCAGCGAGGTTGAATGCCGCGCCATCGCCGACGCATGCCGTGACCCGGCTGGACCGGGCCTGCCGATCCTGCCCAGCCCTGGCGGTGGCATGAGTGTCGAACGGGCCGCGGATATGGCGCGCATGTATGGGCCGGATGTGGTCTATCTGCTGGGTGGAAGCCTTTTGCGGCTGGGCGAGGATATTGGCACGGGCATAGCCGCGATGCGCAGCGCCATAGACGCCACATCCTGATCCCGAGGCGCTTTCCAGCAAGGATGAGGAAAAAGAAACGCCCTGCGCAGACCGCTGCGCAGGGCGTATTGCATCAACGCAGCGCCGCCTCGACGTTGCCGCCATCAACCGTCATGATGTGCCCGGTGGTCCGTTCGGCAAGGGCCAGCGCGACAAAGGCATCGGCGACATGTTCGGCCTCAACCTCGCGCCTCAGGAGGTTACCGGCAAGGTAATCCTGCGTGCTCAGCCCGCGCGCTGCCGCGCGTTCGCGGATCATGTCATCGGTCAATAGCCCTGAGCGGATGCGGTCAGCATTGACCCCGTTGACCCGCACAGCATCACTTCCCAATTCCAACGCAAGCTGGCGCACGAGAAAAAGGGTCGCAGCTTTGGGCAAACCATAGGCACCAAAGCCCTTGCCCGGATTGACCGCCTGTTTCGAGACATTGAACAGAAGCTGACCACCCCGCCCTTGTGCGCACAACACTGCTGCCACCGCCTGCGCAAAGGCGACCGGGGCAAAGAAGTTGAGTTCGAAACTCTGGCGCAGGGTAGCATCGGGGAGAGTCGCCATCTCTCCGGTCAGCGCAGCTCCGGCATTCGACACCAGAATATCCAGCCCGCCGAAACGGTCGATGCAGGCTGCGACGGCGTCTTGGGCAGCACCGGCAACAGTGATGTCGCAGGCATAACTGTCATGATCGCGGCCAAGCGCTTTCTCCAGTGCGGCCAGTGCATCGGCATCGCGATCGACCAGCATCAGCGATGCCCCCTGGCGGGCGAAGCTCCGCGCAACCGCGCTGCCGATCGCGCCCGCAGCCCCGGTGACCAGCACCACACGGCCCTGCAAGGGTGCGGGGCGCGCTTTGCCCAACTTCGCCTGTTCAAGCGACCAGTACTCCATATCGAACAGATCTTTCTCGGGGATGGGGTGGAAGCCGCCCGCCGCCTCGCCGTCGCGCATGATCCGCAGGGTTTGTTCCCCGATATCGGCAGCGATCCGTGCAGCGGCCTTTGTGGCCCCGATCCCGATCAGGCCGATACCTTCGGCCCAGACCAATCCGGGGACAGGGGCGAGCATGGTTTTTGCACCGCCGAAACGCGGCGCCTGCCGTTCGAAATACGCCCGGTAGCGGGCGGAATAATCGGCGAGGGCTTGCGACAGACCCTCGGGCGTCATCTGCGATGCCCTCAGTAACAGCGGGTGACCTTTGGTGCGGATAACATGATCAGGTGTCGCAACGCCGCGCTGCGCCAATGCCTCCAGATCGGGGCGCGCAAGGAATTGCGCAACCGTATCGTTTGCGCGCAGGTCCAGCACGGGCATAGGCGCATCGTCGCCTTGCTCCGCAGAGATTGCTGCACGCAGAAGTGGCAGGACACGCTGCCTTTCTTCCTTTGGCAAGGACGCCGAAGGGTGCAGCGGTCCCGGGCGCCGGTCTGCCAGCCAGGCTTCGACTGCATTGGTATGGGCGATCAGCCGGTCATAAGACGCTTTGGCGGTATCGGCCCAGGTGAAATGTCCATGATTGACCAGCAACAACCCTTCGGCTTGCGGGTTTTCCTCGAAAACCCGTGCCGCGGCCTTGGCCAGTGCGAAACCGGGCATGATATAGGGAACCAGCGCCATGCGGTCGCCGAATATTTCGGCAGTAGCGGCGGCTACTTCGGGCAGATTGGCCAGGGCCAGAAAGGCGGTTGCATGGGTATGGTCAATGTAGCGCGGCGGCAGCCATGCGTGCAGAAGCGTTTCAACCGAAGGATTGGGGGCAGTGCTGTCCAGCAGGTTGGCACGCTGGACATTGACCATTTCTTCATCGGTAAGGGAATCGAGTGCACGCAGCGCGCGCAGTGCATCGAGCCGGACAGCGGGGAGCCCGGCGGCCTCGATGGTTTCCAGATCCCAGCCCGAGCCCTTGACATGCAGAACATCGATCTCCTGGCCCATCACATCGCGCGCGCGCAGCTTGACCGAGGTGTTCCCGCCTCCATGCATGACCAGATCGGGATCGCGCCCGATGAGCCTTGAGGTATAGACCCGTAACGCCAGTTCGCGTGCCTGCGGGTCGTTGCCTGCGGCTTCCTGCATCCGAAGGGCGTCTTTGTCCTGCCAGTTATTCTTGATCATGCTATGTGTCCTTGCACAGATTGGGTGCTGGATTGACACTGAAACAACTTTCGACAAATGTCAAATGCAGGTGACAATAGTAGGTAGGAATGGCAGATGCTGACAACACGACGCAGGGTTGCAGGCCAGATCAGCGGTGAGAACGTCATCACCGAGGTCGCGTGGATGTATTACCAGGACGGGATGAACCAGAAGGAAATCGCCGACCGGCTTGGAATCTCGCGCGCCTCGGTCGTGAATTACCTGCAGGAGGCGCGCGAATCCGGGCTGATCCGGATTACGCTGGCTTCGGATTGCTTCACAACGCATCGACTGGCGCAGGAATTGTGCAAGCGCTTCGGGCTGCAGGCGGCCTATGTCGTGCCCGATGAGGCGTCAGCCACGCCCGAGGAAACCTTCTCGCGCGTTGTAAAGGGTGCGGCAGAATGGCTGCCTGCATTGCTCTCACCGAACGATCGGTTGGGGGTGGCATGGGGGCGCACGGTCTATGATCTGGCGACAGCGCTGGAGCACCAGAGCTTTCCTGACCTGTCGGTCATCCAGCTGGTGGGCTCCATGTCGACGCCTTATGGGTTCACGGCCGAGGCCTGTTCGACAAGGCTGGCGCAGAATCTGGGGGCGCATTGCTACAACCTGCACGCCCCGGCCATTCTGAGCAGGGCGGATCTGGCGCGGGAGTTGCGCAACGAGCCCATCCTGCGCGAACAGCTCGACCGGTTGCGCAAGATAACGAAAAGCCTGTTTTCGGTAGGCACCTGCCTGCCCGAAAGCCATGTCGTCGGCTCTGGCGTTGCCACGCGCGCAGAACTGGACTGGTATGTTGCCCAAGGCGCGGTGGGGGTCATCTGCGGTCGTTTCATCGATGAAACCGGCCGCGGCATACCGGGACCGCTGGACGAGCGCATGATCGGCGCCGACCTTGATGGCCTGATCGGGCTTGAGGCGGGAATCCTTGTCACGCCCGGACACGACAAGGTGCAAGCCACCCGCGCCTGTATCGCGGGGGGCTATGCAACCCATCTTGTTACCAGCCTGACCGTGGCCGAGGCGCTTCTGGCATAGTTCTCACGGCGCCGGGCGGGCGAATTCGGGGAACATGTCGGCCATCGCCTCGGGGGTGGCCGCGCATATGCCGCGCTCGGTGATCAGCCCGGTCACCAGTTCGGCGGGCGTCACGTCGAAGGCCGGATTGCGCGCGCCGGTCCCGTCGGGCGAGATCTGCACCTCGGCAACCTGGCCGTTTTCGGTCTTGCCCTGAACATGCGTGATCTCGCGTGCGCTGCGTTCCTCGATCGGGATCTCGGTCAGACCGTCGCTTACCGTCCAGTCGATGGTTGGCGAGGGCAGCGCGACATAGAAGGGCACGCCATTTGCTTTCGCGGCCAGCGCCTTCAGATAGGTGCCGATCTTGTTACAAACATCGCCGCGGGCGGTGGTCCTGTCGGTGCCGACAATCACGATATCCACCTCGCCATTCTGCATGAGATGCCCGCCGGCATTGTCCACGATCAGATCATGGCTGACGCGATGGCTGTTCATCTCCCATGCGGTCAACAACGCGCCTTGGTTGCGCGGGCGGGTTTCATCGACAAAGACATGCACATCCAGCCCGGCCTTGATCGCGTGATAGATGGGCGAGGTCGCCGTTCCCCAGTCAACGGTCGCCAGCCAGCCCGCATTGCAATGCGTCAGCACGTTTACACGCCCACCGCCCTTGCGCGCGGCAATGTCGCGCAGCAGTTGCAGGCCGTGCTCGCCAATCTTGCGGTTGGTCTCGACATCCTCGTCGCAGATGGCGGCAGCCTTGGCCTGTGCGGCAGCGGCCCGGTCAGCCGGGGGCAGCGGCAACAGCTCGCCGCGCATCGCATCCAGCGCCCACCGCAGGTTGATCGCGGTCGGGCGGGTTTCGTTCAGAACGGTCCAGGCGCGGTTCAGCGCTTCGTCGGACGGGTCGCGCAGCATTTCCTCGGCCACCCCCCAGGCGGCAGTGGCCCCGATCAGCGGTGCGCCACGAACCCACATGTCCCGGATCGCGGCCTCGAAATCGGCAAGGCTGCGCAGCGCAACGATTCGCAAATCGTGCGGCAGCCAGCGCTGGTCGATGACCTTGACGGCTTCCGCATCGCGCCAGATCGACCGATAGGGCGTTCCGTTGATCTTCATAGGTAGTCCTTTTCGTTGATATGCCGCGTCAGTTCGGTGACGGTGGCCATGTCGATGATGTTGTTACGGCCGATGACGAGGGCGCGGCCCAACATCAGCCCCCGCGCCTCGCAGCGGGCACGCAAGGTTTCGTCGGTGATTTGATCAAACTCGGCGATATGGGCCAGACCAAGGGTGCGGCGGTGCATTTCCACCCCGCAAAAGCCCAATGTGTCGCGCCAGATCGCGGCCAGCCGGTCCAGCCGCGCCTGTTCGGAACCCAGCTCATCGCCCTGAGCCTCGAACAGGGTTGACTGATATAGAATCCCTTGCCGTTCGGTGCGCCACAAATGCGAGAACTCCGCGCTGAACCCGGACCAGAGTTCAGCAACCGTTTGCAATATCCAGTCCTGATAGTTCCGGCGCGCTTCAACATTGGCCAGGTGGCCGGGCTGGGCGCAGTATGCCATCAGGAAGTTCGCGATCAGCATGCCGATATCGAACCCCATGGGGCCATAGGTCGCAAACTCCGGGTCGATCACGCGGGCCTGATCGCCATGAACCATGACCGATCCGGTGTGCAGGTCGCCATGCAGCAGGGTTTCGGCATTGTTGGCAAAGGCCGCCTTCAGGTGCTGCGCGGCCACCTTCAGATCCCTGTCAGCGCGCAGCATCGTTACAATCGGGTCAAGCGCCGGGGTGTGGCGATTCATCTCGACGTCGAAATAGGGGTCCGAAAAGACAAGATTTTCGGTGATGTCACACAGTTCGATATTCTCGGAAAACAGGGCCAGATCGCGCTTGCGCTCGGCTGTGGGCATGTGCAGGTCGGACCCGCGGAAAAGGGTGCGCGCACAGAATTCTCCCAGAAAGCGGCCCAGCCCGTCATGGGTCTGACCCTGCATCAGGCTTTGGCGCAGGATGACATGATCGGTCAGGAACTCCATCACGACCAATGCCTGCCCCTCGTCATAATAAAAGACTTCCGGCACCGAGCCCGGGGCGCGCGCAGCCTGGCGGATCAGCGCATGGTATTCGAAAAAGGCCCGTTTCAGGGGCAGAGGCCAGCTCTCGCCAACCAGCCGGACATAGGGTAGGGCCTGTTTGACAATAACTTGCCCCCGATCACCGGTAACGATGAAGACAAGATTCAAATTGCCGTCGCCGACTTCCTGAATCTGCCAGCTCGACGGGTCGCCTGTGCGTTGCGTGATGGCCTGGACATGGCCCAGCCTCTCCGCCACCGTTTCAGGGCGCAGCGCTTCATAAGCTGCTTCGCTCATCTGTGCATCCTCCTCCTGCGGGTGAGCTACGGTGCATTGCGCAACCGTTGACACCTTCAGTTTTCCGCTTTTTAAGCAAATGTCAAATGGTATTGACATTTGAGACATTCCGGCAATAGTCGTGCCATGGGGGGACTTGAATGATGCGCAATGCATTGGAGATACGTGGCTTAGGCAAGGCGTTCGGAACCAATAGCGTTCTGCGCGGGATCGATCTGGACCTGCCGGCCGGGCAGGTTACGGTGTTGATGGGCGCCAATGGCGCCGGAAAGTCCACCTTGGTCAAGATCATGTGCGGTGTGCAGGGTGCCGATTGCGGCTCCATGCGGCTGGCAGACGAGGCTTATGCGCCAGACAGTCCGCACGCGGCTTTGAAGGCCGGTGTCGTGACCGTGCACCAATCCATCAATGACGGTGTCGTCACGGATCTCGATGTCGCCTCGAACCTGATGCTCGATCGTATCGCCTCCCAGGGGGGGCTTTTCCTGCGCACATCGCGTCTGCGGCGCGAGGCGCAGGCGATCGCAGCCGCCGTGGGCCTGTCAGTGCCGATGCGGATGCCGGTCGCGCAACTGTCGCTGGCTGACAGGCAACTTGTCGCTATTGCGCGGGCATTGTCGCACGATCCGCGCGTACTGATCCTTGACGAACCCACCTCCTCGCTTTCCGAGGCCGAGGCCCGCCGCCTCTTCGACCTGATCGAAACGCTGCGCGCGCGGGGGGTGGCGATCCTTTACATCTCACATCGCATGTCGGATATCCGCCGGCTTGCCGACCGGATCCTGTCAATGCGTGACGGTGTGATTTCGGAACGGTTCGAAAGCAAGCCGCTGGATTATTCGGGTGCAGTCCGGGCCATGCTGGGCCACGAGATGACCGAAGTCGATATCGATATCCCGGCCCCTGGCGCTTCGGTTCTGGCCGCATCCGCGTTGAAACTGCGCGCTGATGCCCGGCCGTTCGACCTGACCTGCCGCCTGAACGAGGTGGTGGCCGTTGTCGGCCTCGTCGGCAGCGGCAAGGCGCAACTGGCCAATGTGCTGTTCGGGCTGGATGCGCCGGTTTCAGGCCGGATGACGCTCGACGGCGCGGCCTACACTCCGCGAAACCCCGCCGACGCCATCGCGCGCGGCGTCTTCATGGCGGCCCGCGACCGCCGGACAAATGCCGTCATTCCTGATTTTGATATCACCCGCAACCTGACCTTGCCTTTCCTGCGCCGTCATAGCGGGTCCGGGCAGGCCGTGCGGCGCAGCAGTGAGAGAAAGCTGGCCCTTCGCATGATCGCCGAGATGGGGGTCAAGTGTCAGTCGCACACGGACAACATCCTTAGCCTGTCGGGCGGGAACCAGCAAAAGGTGATGGTTGGACGATGGATGGCAGAAGAAGCGCGCCTGCTTATTCTGGACGAGCCGTTCCAGGGCGTGGATATCCAGGCCAGGCGCGATATCGGGGCGCGAATTCGTGACGGCAGCCCGAACCGGGCAACCCTGGTGCTTGTCACAGAACTGGACGAGGCGCTTGAGGTCGCAGACCGCATCCTGGTCATAAGCGAGGGCAGCATCGTGAGCGAACATCGAAATGAATCGATCGACGTCGCGGCGATCATGGCTGAAGTGGCAGACAGCCCGGCTCTGGCCGGGAACGAAAGGCAATTGACGTGACTTTGCAGACAAAACTGGTCGATCTGGCCATCAAATTCGGTTTCCTGTTGCTGATGGCGGGCCTGATCGTGTTCTTTTCGATCTCGGCCGCAGGGTTCCTGTCACCGCACAGCGCGGTCTTCGTGTTCCAGTCGGTGGCGATCACCGGCATTCTGGCGCTAGGGGTGACGGCGACGCTGGTGGTGGGTGGCTTTGACCTGTCCATTGGCGCGGTGGCGACATCAGCCCTGATGCTGTCGGCCTATGTCATGGTTGTATGGGAACTCAACGCGGGTGTGGCCATTGCGCTTTGCCTGCTGATGGGGGCCGGCGTTGGCCTGATCAACGGTCTGTTGATCGTCAAGGCGCGTGTGCCCGACCTGCTGGCGACACTGGGCATGATGTTCCTGCTGATCGGTCTGCAGCGCATCCCCACCGAAGGGCGCTCGATCTCCACGGGCATGACCTTGCCCGACGGATCGGTGGCACGCGGGTCATTCTCGGAATTCTTCCTGATGCTGGGGCGACACCGGATCGACTTCTTTATCGAAAGGCTGATCCCGCTGTCGGTGGTATTTCTGCTGGTCGTTGCGCTGCTGGTCTGGCTGTTTCTTGAACTCACGCGCCACGGTCGATTGATGTATGCGATCGGCTCGAACGCGCAGGCGGCGCACCTGGCCGGTGTCAAGGTCGATCGGTACAAGGTCGTGGCCTACATGATTTCGGGCACGCTGGCCTCTTTCGGCGGCATATTGCTGGCAGCGCGGCTCGGGCGGGGCGATGTCGCGTCAGGCACGAACCTGCTTCTGGACAGCGTTGCCGCCGCACTGATCGGTTTTGCCGTGCTTGGCGCGGGCAAGCCCAATGCCTTCGGCACCGCTATCGGAGCCCTGTTCGTCGGCGTCCTGCTCCAGGGTATGACGATGATGAATGCCCCCTATTACACACAGGATTTCATCAAGGGCGCCGTTCTGGTCGTCGCCTTGGTCTTTACCTTTGCGCTGTCCGGTCGCGGCAGCCGAGGGCATTGAGCCTATCTGCAACTCAGTCTTAAGAAAGGGAGGAAACCATGATCTCGAGACGTAAACTGATGGTGACAGCAAGTGCTGTCGCCCTGATGCCCCTGGCGGCCTTCGCCCAGGATGTGCCTGCACCCTTCGACAATCCGGGCGATGTGACGATCGCACTGGTGCGCTATCTTTCCACCGGGGATTTCTTCCAGGCCTATCTGGCCGGGGTCGAGTCCCAGGCAGCCGCCCTTGGGGTCAACCTTCGGGTGCTCGACAGTCGCCAGGACGCAGCGTTGCAGGCCGACATGGTGGATCAGGCCATTGCGCTCGGTGTGGACGGGATCATCATCCAGCACGGCCTGACCGAGTCCATGCAGGACGCGGCGCAGCGCGCGGTCGATGCCGGGATCCGCGTGGTCGCGTTCGATGTGAATGTCGAGAATCCTGCCGTTCCGCAGATCGAACAGTCCGACCGTGATCTGGCGCGTCTGGCGCTGGAGCAGGCGATTCTGGACAATGGCGAGGCTTTCAACGCCGCTTATGTCTATGTTCCCGGCATTGCCCCGCTCGACAGGCGCGATGAAACCTGGCGTGACTTCCGTGCCACCTATGAAGGCATCGTGGAGGTCGCGCAGTTTGGCACGCTGGACAACCCCATCGCCAATTCAGTTGCGAACCAGGCGCGGGCGGTGTTTTCAGCGAACCCCGGAATTGAGGTTGTGTTCGCCCCTTACAACGAATTCGCCAAGGGCGTTATGATCGCGGCCCAGGAGGCCGGCGTGGCGGAGAATATCAATATTTACTCGGCCGATATCTCGACCGCCGACATTGCCATGATGCGGGAGCCGAACTCGCCCTGGGCAGCGACAGCGGCGACAAATCCGGCCGTTGTGGGCGAGGTATCGGTGCGCGCTCTCGCCTTGCTGATTGCGGGTGAAGACCCCGGCGCGCAGGTGATCGTGCCGCCGACGCTGATCACGCGCGCAATGATCAACGATGGCAACATCACCAATATGGAAGAACTGGGGGAAAGCATCCCGTCCTTCCTGCATGCCGATGTCGCCATCGCCGACTGGATCCCTCTTCCACAGCGTTGATCAGACTTCGGCAACAGACATACGCCCACGCGAAGGGCCGGCCGAACCTGGCCGGCCCTTTTTGGTATCTGACCGCTCCCGGTTTCACGGGAGGTTTCGTTGTATTTCGCCTTGGCCGCGAAGGCGGGGATGTAGGCACGACCGCGGTTCTCAAGACCGATCACAGCGCTCGCTCTGGTCGCCGGGGTGCAGATTGTTCACATCTCCGGGCTTGCAAAGTTCAGGGGCGCTCTGACATAGAAGGCATGTCAGGTGCCCCGTCTCGGGGAGAATCGGGAAGCCGGTGAAAATCCGGCGCGGGCCCGCCGCTGTAAAGGGGACTGGCCGGACACAAGCCACTGGGCGTAGCCTGGGAAGGCGTCCGGTTCGGGTGAACCAGAGCCAGAAGACCGGCCTGACGACATTGGTGGCGCGGCTGGACCCTGCATCGCCCTTGTCTTTTGCGGAGGCCCCCATGCCGGACCAATCCGCGCCGAAACCGGCGCGCATCTTTTCCCGTTCCGAGCGGCAGGCGATGTACGATATCATCAACGCCCGCAGGGATGTTCGAAACGAATTTCTGCCAGATCCGATTGATGAGCGCGCCCTGCGCCGCTTGCTTGAGGCGGCTCATGCTGCGCCCTCGGTCGGGTTCATGCAGCCGTGGAACTTCATTCTGATACGGGACGCGGTGCGCAAAGCAGAGGTGCATCGCGCCTTTGCACGCGCCAATGACGAGGCCGCCGAAATGTTCCCCGACGACCGGCAAGCGGCCTATCGTGCGCTGAAGCTGGAAGGCATCCGGAAGGCTCCGCTCAACATGGTGGTGACCTGCGACCGCGAACGCGGCGGCAAGGTGGTGCTGGGGCGAACGCATAATCGTGATATGGATCTGTATTCAACGGTCTGTGCGGTGCAGAATCTGTGGCTGGCCGCAAGGGCAGAGGGTATAGGCGTGGGTTGGGTCAGCATCTTCGATCATGAGGATGTCAAAAGCCTGCTTGGTATTCCCGATCATGTCGAGCTGGTGGCCTATCTCTGCCTTGGTTACGTTGCCGACTTGTTTGACCAGCCGGAACTGGCGGCGCGGGGCTGGCGTCAACGCATCCCTCTGGACGATCTGATCATGAACGAATACTGGCACGAATGAGCGGCGCAGCCATCCTTGATCGCCGCCCCCACATCGGCCAGCGCGATCACGCCATCAACGGGAAATCCGGAGCGGATCTTTTGACCCCGTCCGCGTTTTCATACGGAAGTGCAGCCCGCTCTTTGGATTCTGGCTCCAGATCTCCACGGGGACGGCTGCACATTCCCCTTTCTGCTGTTTACACAGGCATCGATACAAAGGCAGATGGTCCGAAACCTGAGGGCTTGCCAAGAATGAGGATGCCGGAATGAGCCATGACGAAAACGCCCGCCACGCGGAAAAGATGCGCAAGATCAAGGTGGCGCGCGACAAGATGATGGCGACGAAGACAGAGGAAAAGGGCTTGATCATGGTGCATACCGGGTCAGGCAAGGGTAAATCGTCTTCTGGCTTTGGCATGATCATGCGCTGCATCGCCCACGGAATGCCCGCTGCTGTCGTTCAGTTCATCAAGGGCAATTGGGACACGGGCGAAAAGACCTTTCTGCGCGAGCGGTTTGCTGACGAGTGCCGTTTTTTCGTATCAGGCGAAGGCTTTACCTGGGAAACGCAGGATCGTGAGCGCGACATTGCGGCGGCGCAGAACGGTTGGAAGATTGCCAGGGAGCAGATCCTCGACCCGCAGATCAAATTCGTGCTTCTTGATGAGATCAATATCGCGCTGCGCTACGATTACCTTGAGATCGACGAGGTGGTAGACTTCCTGCTGACGAAAAAGCCGGCCATGACCCATGTCTGCCTGACCGGGCGCAATGCCAGGCCCGAGCTGATCGAGGCCGCTGACCTTGTGACAGAGATGACGCTGGTCAAGCACCCTTTCCGTGAGGGCGTAAAGGCGCAGGCTGGCGTGGAGTTCTGATCCGTGTCGCGCGCTGCCTGATCTCAGGCGCTTGCGCTGAGCGGCGAGGATTTGTAGCTCGCCATCAGATCGTTGAATTTCCCGCCCTGGACCGCAACATGTCCGCGCAGGGCATCCGCGGCCTGATCGGCGCGGCCATTCTCGAGTGCATCGAGGATCACGCGGTGTTCTGCCAGCGATTGCTCCAATCTACCGCGCACCCGCAATTGCAAGCGGCGGAAGGGCTTGAGCCGAGCATGAAGGCGCCGTGCCTGGTCTTCCAGAAAGCCATTGCCAGAGGCCTTGTAGAGCAGGTGATGGAAGCGTTCGTTCTCGCTGTAGTAAAGATCGTGATCATTGGCCGCGGCTGCCGTTTCGCAGGCGATGACCGTTTCACGGAGAGCAGCAAGATCTGTGCTTCTGATGCGTCGCGCGGCCAGTGACCCGCAAAAGGCTTCCAGCTCCGCCATGACCTCAAACATCTCGACCATCTCGGTCAGGCTGGGGTGACGCACGAAGGCGCCGCGATGGGGTACAAGTTCCAGCAGGCCAGAAGCCGACAATGTGTGAAAGGCTTCGCGCAGAGGGGTCCGTGAACATCCGAAGCGTTCTGACAGCGCCATCTCGTCCAGGCGCTCGCCATTCGACAACTCACCCGTAACGATCATGTGCTCAAGCGTTTCGCGCACTTTGTCGGCCACTTTGCGAATAGTCATCTTCCCAACCTTGATGGTCATCTGCCTCTGATATCTATCTACAATTGTGTGTCAAAACGCGCAACTTGTATACAAAAAAGTTGACTTTGCATGCAAAGTAACTTTTCTTGTCCTCACCATTGTTGAGGAGCAATGACGAAAACCTGCGCGGACAGATGTGGCTCGCGCAATCCCAGGGAGGAAATCATGAACTATCTTGGACTGGTTGCGGCCTCTGTCGTCGCAATCTCCGCCGCATTTGGCCCCGATTCCGCCGACGCGCAGCAACTTCGCCTGTCGCACCAGTGGTCGACTTCGGATTTGCGTCACACTGTGGCGCAGATGATCGCCGATGATCTGGAAGCTGCCGATGTCGGCCTGTCAATCCGCATCTTCCCGTCGGCTTCGCTGTTTTCGGCAACAGAGCAATATCTGCCGGTCAGTCGCGGACAGTTGGACATGACGGTCTATCCGCTTTCCTATGCCGGCGGGCAACGGCCGGAATTCAACCTTACGCTCATGCCGGGGTTGGTGCGCAATCATGACCATGGCGCGCGGCTGAACGCCTCGCCTTTCATGGAGCGGCTGGAAGAGCTGATGGCCGAAGATGATGTCATGGTGCTGGTGCATGGCTATCTTGCCGGCGGCTTTGCCGCCAAGGGTGAGTGCATCACCCGTCCCGAGCATATGGCAGGCCGTACAGTGCGCGCCGCAGGCCGCGCGTTCGAACAGATGCTGGCCGCAGCCGGAGCGTCGATTTCGTCGATGGCCTCGTCCGAGATCTACAACGCCATGCAGACGGGCGTTCTGGACGCGGTGAACACCTCGTCATCGTCCTTCGTGTCATTCCGCCTCTATGAGCAGGTGGATTGCTACACGCCTGCCGCCGATGTGGCGCTGTGGTTCATGTATCAGCCGCTGTTGATGAACAAATCAACCTTCGATGGCTTGAACGCAGAGCAGCAGGAAGCGCTGCTGGCCGCCGCTGCGCGGGCCGAGGAGTGGTATCTGGAACAGGCCAAGCTCGACGATGCGCGCTCGGTTGAAGTGTACCGGAACAATGACGTCCAGATCGCGGAAATGACCGACGAGGATTTCGAGGCCTGGCGCGCATTGGCGATGGAATCGGCTTATGCTGATTTCCTGTCGCAGGTGCCAAACGGGCAGGAACTGCTCGATCTGGCTTTCGCTGTCGAGTGAACGGACGCTGAGCAGGGGCGCGGCACGGGTCGCGCCCAGGCTTGCAAGACCACAGACTGTCAGGAGTGCGCCACATGGCCATGACAACCGCAGACGCCGGATGGCGCCGCGGGGCGGGGATGCTTGTCCGCGGCATCGAGGGGATTTCGACCCTGTGCGGATGGATCGCTGCCTCGATGATCCTCGCCTCCGTCCTGATCACCTGTCAAATGATCTTCGTGCGCTTCATGCTGCGCCAGTCGACCATCTGGCAGACCGAAACTGTTATCTACATGATGATCGCCGCGACCATGCTGGGGCTGCCCTATGTGCAGAAGCTGCGCGGTCATGTGAATGTCGATCTGCTGCCGATGGCGCTCAGCCCGACGCCGCGCATGGTGCTTGCGGTTCTGGTGCTGGCCTCTGGCATCGTGGTGCTGTCGATCATGGGCTTTTACGCGTTCGAGCATTGGCAGATCGCTTATCAGCGGGGCTGGCGGTCGTCGAGCGTCTGGGGGCCGCGCCTTTGGGTGGCCTATATCGCCATGCCTGTCGGTTTCGCCCTGTTCATACTGCAACTGCTCGCTGACCTCCTGGCGCTGCTCATCGGCCGGGACAAGGCTTTCGGACTGGAGGCTAACTGATGGACCCGCTTGTTCTTGGTGCATTGGTGGCCTTCGTCACCATCGCCGTGCTGTTTTCCGGCGTGTCGGTCGCGACCGGGCTGCTGATCGTCTCTGCCATGTTTCTTGCAGTGTTCGAGGGCATGTGGGCGCTGGAACTGATGCCCGACAAGTTCTTCGGCAAGCTCAATTCCTTCGCGCTGCTGTCAATCCCGATGTTCATAATCATGGGGGCGGCCATTTCATCGACGCGCGCGGGTTCAGACCTCTATGAAGCGCTGGAACGCTGGCTGACACGCGTGCCCGGCGGGCTGGTCATGTCCAATCTCGGAGCCTGCGCGCTGTTCTCGGCCATGTCCGGCTCCAGCCCAGCAACCTGCGCGGCCATCGGCAAGATGGGTATCCCCGAGATGCGCAAGCGCGGCTATCCGGACACGGTCGCTTCCGGCTCAATTGCGGCGGGCGGAACGCTTGGCATCCTGATCCCGCCTTCGGTCACGATGATTGTCTATGGCATCGCGACCGAGACCTCGATCGGAAGGCTGTTTCTGGCCGGTGTGGTTCCGGGGCTGATGCTGGTCAGCTTGTTCATGATCTGGTCGGTCTATTCCACCTGGCGCAACACTGGCTTGTCGGTCATGTCGGCCAGGCACTACAGCTTGCGCGAAAAGCTGGAAATCCTGCCGCGGGTCGTACCGTTCCTGCTGGTGATCGTGGGCGTGCTTTATGCCATGTATGGCGGCATCGCCACCCCGTCCGAGACTGCTGCTGTCGGCGCGCTTCTGTGCCTGCTGATGGCGATTGTCATCTATCGGATGTGGTCGCCCAGATCGCTGTGGGTGGTGCTAAGGGATTCAACGCGGGAATCGGTGATGATCCTGTTCATCATCGGTGCTGCCGGCGTGTTCAGCTACATGCTTTCGTCGCTTTTCATCACGCAATCCATCGCCATGTGGATATCGGGGCTGGAGGTCAATCGCTGGGTTCTGATGGGCGCGATCAACGTTTTCCTGCTGATTGCGGGGTTCTTCCTGCCCCCGGTCGCGGTGATCCTGATGGCGGCCCCCATCCTGCTGCCGATCATCCTTGCGGCGGATTTCGATCCCTACTGGTTCGCGGTGATCCTGACGATCAACATGGAAATCGGGCTGATCTCACCTCCTGTGGGCCTGAACCTCTATGTCATCAACTCCGTCGCGCCGGATATCAAGCTCAAGACCATTCTCAAAGGCTCGCTGCCCTATGTCGGATGCATGGTTCTGGCAATCGTGATCTTGTGCTTCTTCCCGGGTATCGCAACAGGGTTGCCTGATCTGGTGATGGGCCCTGTACGATGAACCGAACGGGTTATCTTGCAGATCTGCTCAATCATCTGGTCGAGCGCCGCTTCGTGCCGCTTCGCAGCGGCTCCGGGAAGCCTGTGGCCGAGATGTGCGCGGCCCTGATGACGGGCGAGGGCGAAGTTTCGACCAGGCGGCTGGCGGGTGAGATCCTTGGTGCCTATGCGCGCATGGATGACGCCGAAAAACGCGCCTTCTTTGCCAGACTTGCCGAGGAATTCGACATCCACTCCGACGCTGTTGCGCAAGCGGCGCTGAACTATGGCGCGGCGCGCGACGTCAAGCATCTTCGGATGCTGCTGCTTCTGGCCGAGCCGGGGCGGCAGGAACTTCTGCGCCGTCTGAACCATGCCCCTGGTGCGACAGTGGAACTGGTCCGCATGCGCAGCGACCTTCTGGGCTTTCTGCCCGATATGCCGGAGTTGGCCCGCATTGATCTGGATTTCGCGCATCTGTTCCAGAGCTGGTTCAACAGCGGGTTTCTGGTGCTGCGGCAGATCACTTGGGATAGTCCCGCGCGGCTTTTGGAAAAGATCATCGACTATGAAGCCGTCCATGCCATCGGGGATTGGGAAGCCCTGCGCGGCCGTGTCGATCCGAAGGACCGGCGCTGTTTTGCCTTCTTTCACCCGGCCATGCCTGACGAGCCGCTGATCTTTGTCGAAGTGGCGCTGGTCAAGGGCGTGCCCGGTTCGGTGCAGGCGCTTCTCGCAGAGGATCGCACGCCGCTGGACCCGGCAAGGGCGGATACTGCGGTTTTCTATTCGATCTCGAATTGCCAGTCCGGGCTGAAGGGCATCAGCTTTGGTAATTCGCTGATCAAGCAGGTAGTGGCACTGCTGCAACGGGAGCTGCCGCATCTGCGCCAGTTCGTGACGCTGTCACCGATCCCCGGTCTGGCAGCATGGCTGCGCGAGAAAGCCGAGGGCGGGGATACAACCGCGCAAGCGCTGCTGGCGGCGGCGCAGCCGATGGAGGACGCGCAGCAGACCAGCCTGAAGCGCATGGCCGCGCGCTATCTGCTTGAGGTGCGCGACAAGAACGACCGCCCGCGCGACCCTGTGGCGCGGTTCCATCTGCACAATGGCGCGCTGGTCCACGAAATCCATGCCGGTGCCGATCTTTCCGCGCGCGGAATCAAACAGTCCTGCGGGGCGATGGTCAACTATCTTTATGATATTGATCAGGTTGAAGCGCATCACGAAAGCTATGCAGCCCAAGGCAAGATCGCTGCATCCCGCGCAGTGCGTCAACTGGTCCGAGCCGCCCAAGAGTGACGAAAGCCGCCCCAGTGCGGCCGAGAGAGGAGTTCCGTTTCTATGACCAACCGGCTTTACGATGCGCTGTTTGCCCCGCTGGCAGGGGCAGAGCGTCCCTTTCTGACCTTGCCGGATGCGAGCCAGATCAGCGCGGCGGAATTTCACGACATGATCGCCCGTTTCGCCCACGCCCTGCGCGCAGCAGGTCTGCAGCCCGGCGACCGGGTAGCCGTGCAGGCGTCAAAATCGCCGCAGATGTTGGCCGTCTATGGTGCGGCGGTCGCGTCCGGGGTCGTGTTCCTGCCGCTGAACACTGCCTATACAGCAGAAGAGCTGGAATATTTCGTCGACGACTGCGGCGCGCGTCTGCTTCTTGTCGATCCCGTCCGCATCAATGCTTTGGCGCCCCTGGCGGAAAAGCTGGGGCTGCGGCTGGAAGGATTGGGGCCGGGGGGCAGTTTCGATGCCATCGCGCAGGATCAAGATACCACACTGACCCCGGAGCCGCGCGGCGAGGATGACTTGACCGCGTTGCTTTATACCTCTGGCACGACGGGCCGCTCGAAAGGTGCGATGCTCAGTCAGCGCAATCTTCTGTCCAATGCCGAGGCGCTCGTCGATCTTTGGCGCTTCACCCCGCAAGATGTGCTGCTGCATGCGTTGCCGATCTTTCACACGCATGGGCTGTTCGTGGCCAGCAATGTCGTGCTCAGGGCGCGCGCGCAGATGATCTTCCTGCCGAGTTTCGATATTGACCAGATATTCCGCTTCTTGCCCCGTGCCACGACAATGATGGGCGTTCCAACCTTCTACACCCGGCTTCTGGCCGATGCGCGGCTCAGCCGGGAGTCAGTCGGGCATATGCGGCTTTTCATTTCCGGCTCTGCACCCCTGCTGGAGGAAACGCATGTCGCGTGGGCTGAACGCACGGGCCACGCGATCCTCGAACGCTACGGGATGACCGAAACCAACATGCTGACCTCGAACCCGTATGACGGCGCGCGGCGGCCCGGCACGGTGGGCCAGCCCTTGCCCGGTGTTGCCTTGCGCATCGCCGACCCGGACACAGGCCAGGAGGTGCCAATGGGCGCGACTGGCATGATCGAGGTGAAAGGGCCGAATGTCTTTCAGGGTTATTGGCAAATGCCCGAGAAAACAGCCGAAGAGTTCCGCGCGGACGGCTTCTTCATGACCGGCGATCTGGGGATGATCGACCCGCAGGGTTATGTGAGCATTGTCGGCCGCGCCAAGGATCTGATCATCTCTGGTGGCTATAACGTCTATCCCAAGGAGGTGGAGCTAGTGCTCGACGAGATGCCGGGGGTTCTGGAGAGTGCCGTCATTGGCCTGCCCCATCCCGATTTCGGCGAGGCCGTGGTCGCGGTGCTGGTCCCCACGGGCGAGGGGCCGGACGAAAACCGGATCAGGGCCGCGATCAGCGAAAGGCTTGCGCGCTACAAGCAGCCCAAGGCCTACATCCTGCTGCCGGAACTGCCCCGCAACACGATGGGAAAGGTGCAGAAAGCCGCATTGCGCAAAGAATACTCAGAGTATTTTTGTTAAGGGCTCCTCTCGCTGCCGGTTCAGCGATGATCGTGGGGGGTAGCGGTTTCCTGATCGGTTTCGTCTGACTGGCTCAACAGTGCCACAAGTCGTGTGAAGTCATCAAAGGCAAGCGTGTGCGGCAGTTCGGAAAGGGGCGTCTTGCGATAGCCTTTGGTGTGCAGGGCAAACGGAATACCGGCGGCGTGGGCGGTTTCGGCGTCCACCTCACTGTCGCCCACGTAGAAATGGGGCGTGCCGAGCGGAGCAAATGCTGCCAGCAAGGGCGCGGGGTCAGGCTTTTTCTGCGGCACGCTGTCGCCGCCGATGACAACCGAAAAGAATCGCTCCAACCCCAGTTCCTTCAGAATCATGCGTGTCGGTGCAATGGCCTTGTTGGTGCACAGACCAAGCGGGTGGCCATTTGCCAAAAGCGCATCAAGGCACGCTATTGCGCCGGGATAGGGGCGCGACAGCCGCGCGGGAGCCGCCATGTAGTGCGAGAACATGGACACTGTCATGGCCCCCTCGCGGTCCGGGTCGATCCCGCACGCAAGGCGCGCGGCATGCACCAGATGCGCAATGCCATGCCCGATAAAGCCGCGTGTCTGTTCCAGCGTCACAGGCCCCGTGCGCTCTTCGGCCAGCACCTGATTGAGCGCGGCATGCAGATCGGGCGCACTGTCGATAAGGGTTCCATCCAGATCGAACACGATCGCTCCCTTCGGGCCAGCGTCGGGTTGGCGCGCTTTCTGTCGGTGCGGACTGGTCATTTCTGAAATCGGCATTGTTGTGATTTCCTGTTTTCGGGGGCGTCAGGCCGTATCTGGTGCAAGGGCCGCCAAAGGACGCGGAAGAGGTGTGATGCGGGTCAGCACGCCATTTGCGCAGGCGCGTCCGGCCAGATCGCTGCCGTCGCCGCCTGCAAGCAGGCTTTGCAGGCATCCGAACCAAGCGCCATGCCCGAACACCAGCACCGGACCGGGCGCGGTCAGCAGACGAAGGTGGACGCGGGCTGTCCGCTGGCGAAATGCCTCGAAAGACTCGCCCAGCGGCAATGTCTGGGGCGCGCTGTGCCACGCACCGGGATGGGCCGCATGCAATTCGCTCCATAACCGGCCTTCCCAGGGGCCGAAGTCCAGTTCTGCCAGATCGGGGTCCGGCATGGCATCCGGAAAGCCGTGAAGCGCTGCGGTCTGGCGTACGCGCTCCAACGGCGAGGTGTAGACTGCCGCGAAGCGCACTCCCTCAAGTGCCGCGCGGTTGGTCGCCAGCGTTGCCGTGTCGTTCGCGCCCAAGGGATCGTCGAGCGCGATGTCGCGGCGGCCCTGAAGGCGCCCCTCGGCATTCCAGGGTGTGCGGAAGTGCCGGATGAACCAGATCTCGGCGGCAGTGGGGGGCGTGATCGTCATGACAGCAGCGGCGCGCTCAGGCTGTCAATCGACAACCCGACAACCGCCCCCTCGTCAAAGGGTTGGGTGCCGCTGGAATGCAGCGTATCGACGATGATCTGCCCGTCAGCGGTTTCGACGAGATACCGGATCTGGCTGCCCAGAAACTCGCGGTGGCGCACCGATCCGCGCAAGGCACCTTCCGTCGCATTTCCTTGCAGCGTTATATTTTGCGGTCGCAATACGATGCGCCGGGCATTCGCGACGGGTTTCGCCACCGGGATGACATGACCGCCGCGTGTTACGAAACGTATGCCATCGCATTGCCCCTCCAGAATGTTCGCGGTCCCCAGAAAGCCGGCGACGAAGGCGTTGGCGGGGGTGTCATACAGTTCTTGCGGCGTGCCGATCTGCTGGATCACACCGCCATCGAGCACGGCCATGCGGTCCGAGGTGGTGTTGGCTTCTTCCTGATCATGGGTCACGAAGATGGTGGTCAACCCCAGCTTGCGCTGCAAGGCCAGAAGTTCCCTGCGCATCTGAACACGCAATGCCGCGTCAAGGTTCGACAACGGCTCGTCCAGCAGCAGAACCTGCGGCTCCACGGCGATGGTGCGCGCCAGTGCCACCCGCTGTTGCTGGCCCCCTGACAGTTGCGAGGGCATGCGGTCAGCCAGATGCAGAAGGCCCACCAGTTCCAGCGCGGCCTCCACCTTGGGGCCGATCTCGCGCCGGGGCAGGCGGCGCTCTTCGGGGCCAAAGGCCACGTTCTGACGCACCGACATATGCGGCCATAGTGCATAGGATTGGAACACCATGCCGACATTGCGTTTCCACGGCGGCAGGTCGGCGACATCGCGATCGCCGATCAGGATACGCCCGCGCGGTGTAGGCCCGAACCCGGCAATCGCCCGCAGAAGCGTTGACTTGCCCGAACCCGAGGGGCCGAGGAAGGCAAAGAACTCGCCCGGTTGAATTTCCATGTCGATTCCGGCCAGAACCTCGGTCTGCCCGAAGGACAGATGCAGGTTCTCGATGCGGATTCCGGTCTTTATGTGTTTCATCGTCGTTTCCCGGTTGTCAGTGATCGGCGCCGGGGCTGGCAGCCCGGCGCGCGCGGTCGCGTTCGATGATGCGCTGCGACAGATAGGTGCCCAGTGCGACCATCACCACGGCCAGAATACCCAGCGCCGCACCCGCACCACGCCCGGCGGGCGACTGCATATAGAGGTAGATCCCATAGGCGAGGGGCGCGTCCGACGAGCGTCCGACCAGCATGATCGTGGCGGACAGCTCCACCGCAGCGGTGGCGAAACTGGTGACAAAGCCCGCCAGAATGCCACCGGTCATCAGCGGCACCACCACCCGGCGAATGGTGCTTGTCTTGCTGGCACCAAGGCTCTCAGCCGCTTCCTCCAGCGACAGGCTGACCTGTTGCAGCGCCGCCATGCAGGCGCGCAGCGCATAGGGCAGCCGCCGCACCGCCAGCGCGATGATGATGATCCCCCAGAAGCTGGACATCTGACCCAGCCCAAAGGGCAACTGCACGGTATGGAACATGCGCAGATAGCCGATACCCAGCACCACCCCCGGCACCGCCAGCGCGGCGGTTGCCATATAATCCAGCCACTTGCGCCCGGGCAGCCCGGTGCGCAGCACGATATAGGCAATCGCCGTGCCGAGGACGACATCGATGATCGCCGCGGACCCGGCATAAAGGATCGTGTTCCAGATATACTGCTGCGACTGTGTGAAAACGGTTGCGAAATGTTGCAGCGTGAAGGCATCCGGCAGCGGGCTGAAGGACCAGATGGTGCCAAAAGCCAGCAGCACAAGGCCCAGATGCGGCGACAGCACCAGCGCCAGGATCAGCAGGATCGTGACCCATGCCAGCATCTTCTCGCGCGGGCGCAGGTCACGCTTGGAAAGCCCGCCGCCGCCCTTCTGCACCGTTGCATAATCCTTGCCACGCATGAACAGGAACGAGGCCCAGAGCGCGAAAACCGAGAACGCGACCAGAATGAACGAGATCACATAGCCCATCGGGTCATTGATCCCCACGCCGGTGATGCGCAGATAGGCCTGCGGCGCCAGCATGGTGTTGACGTTCAGCAATAGCGGTGTGCCCAGATCGTCGAACACCTTGATGAACACCAGCGCCGCGCCCGCCAGATAGCCCGGCATCGCCAGCGGAAACACCACGCGGCGGAACATGCGCACCCCGGACGAGCCGAGGTTCTGCGCCGCTTCCTCCATCGAGCGGTCGATGTTGCGCAGGGCCGCCGAGAGGTTGATCAGAATGAACGGGAAATAGTGGATCGACTGCACCAGAATGACGCCGTTCAACCCCTCCATGAACGGAATGCGAAAGCCGAAATACTGGTTCAGCAGCAGGTTGAATGTTCCGTTGCGCCCGAACAGAAGCGTCATCGCCACCGCGCCGACGAAGGGCGGCATGATCAGCGGAATGATCCCCAGCGCCTGAATGACGGCTGTGCCGGCAAAGTTGAACCGCGAGGTGATATAGGCCAGCGGCAGGGCGATCATCGTGGCGAATACCACCGACATCGCCGAGACGTAGAACGAGTTCAGGAAGCTTTCGCGAAACAGCGTCGTGTTGAAGAAGTCTTCGAAATTCTGAAGGGTAAAGGCCCCTGTGCGGGCATCGAGGAAGGCCACATAGACCACCTGAGCGACCGGCAGGATCAGGAAAGCCATCAGGAAAAGCGCAATCAGTATCCCCGAGAAAGCGGCGCCTGAAAGGCGCGGAAACAACGTGAGGCGCCGGGCCACAGACGGCACGGTTGATGTGGACATGGCAATCTCTCCTGCAACGAGGTTCCCGCCCGGCCCGTGAAGGGCAGGGCGGGTGGGCATCAGCGCATGGCTGCTGCGCGGTTGGCCAGTTCGGTGGCCTGGGCATAGTTGCGCACGGCGAATGAATCCCATGCCTGCTCAACCTCGGCCTGACGCCCGACAACTTCGGCATCGGGTCTGGCGCGCGAAACCTGGAACACGCCGGTAAAGGAGGGATCGAGCGATTCCTCTTCGGTGATCGGCAGCGCCTCGACCAATGCGCGCGCTTCGGCGATCAGCGCCAGGGCCTCTTCGTTTCCGCTGTCTGCATGCGCAGCTTCGGCGCGCTGCACCGCTGCGACTGCGGCGCGCAGATCGTTCAGGCGATAGGTGATCATCACGTCAAACAGCGAATTGACCAGATTGTAGCGCGCCCGATACATCGACATCGAACACAATCGCATCGGGCGCGAACTCGGGCGAGAAGGGGTTCGGGAACCCCTCGGGCGCGTTCTCATAGGCGGCGGGGTTCACCGGAAGGCGCATGATTGCCGGATTGAGCAGCACTTCCTGCCCCTTGGGCGACAGGACGAATTCCACGAAGGCGCGCGCTCCGTCGGCATTCGGGGCGTTCTCGATGATGCCGATATTTGCCGGCACGATCGCCGTCACGCTGGGATAGACCAACTCGACCGGAAAGCCCGATGCTGCCGATGCCAGCCCGAAAAAGTCGATCACGATACCAAAGCCTGTCGAGCCCGAGTTGACGGCATCCGGCACGCCGAAGCTGCGCTCGGTCACGGTGTTCATGTTGCCCGAGATCCACTTCCAGGTGGCCCAGCCCTGTTCCCAACCTTCGCCCTGCAACAGGGTTTCGACCGTCAGATGCGTCGTGCCCGAGCGCGACGGCGACGACATCGCCACATGGCCATTATATTCCGGGCGCATCAGGTCATGCCATTCCGTCGCCACTGGCAAATCGTTGGCCGCAACGTAGCGGGTGTTATACATGATCCCGTAACCCGAGGCCGCGAAGCCATAGTAGTATCCTTCGGGATCGTTGATCGGATAGGAGCCAATCTCTTCGGGGATGCCTTCGGCATTGATTTCTGCTTGCGTCAGCAAACCTTCAGCCTTGAGCACCTCAAAGGCATCGGGCGCGGACGCCCAGAACAGGTCTGACGTGTTGGCGCTGCGGGTCTCCTGCAGATAGGCGACCGAGGCGTTGGTGTTGCGGCTGACGATTTCCAGCGTGTATTCAGGGTTTGCGGCCTCGAACGCGGCCTTGAACGGATCGGTCAGATCGCGCGGAAACGAGGTGACAACCGTCACCGTGCTGGCCAGCGCAATGGCGGATGTGCTCATCAGCGCCAAGGCGCTGAGCATCAGGGTCTTCTTCATGGAAAGCCTCCCACGGCTGTTTAAAGCAGCGCCGCATGGTGATTTTCTTATGGCGCCGAAAATTTGTGCTGCGCGATCACGGATCGGTCAAGTTTTTGTTTTTACGACGAAAAAAGGGTCGTTTTTGACACTACCAATGGGTCATCTCTGACCCATTTCAGTGCATCCCATGGTGGCGCAAACGCAGATAAAGCCGCTTGCGTGGGATGCCCAGAAGGGTTGCCGCTTCGGCTTTACGTCCGCCGGTCTGGAAAAGCGCTGCCTGCAAGAGCCGATTCTCGAACCCTTCCATTGCGGCCTCGTATCCCTCGGTCAGCAGCGGGGTTTCAGCCTGGGCGGAACCGAACGACACATCAAGGCCAATCACCAGCCGCTCCGCCAGATTGCGGGCCTCGCGCACATTGCCGGGCCAGTCATGCAGCGCCAGCTTGCGGCGCAGCACGCCATCCAACACCGGCTTGGGCAGGTTGTGGCGGGCGGCGGCCTCGGTTGCGAAATGTGCCACCAGCAACTCGGCATCCCCCTCACGCGCGCGCAGGGGCGGCAGGCGCAGCGCGCCTGCGTTGAAACGATGATACAGATCGTTGCGCAACCGCCCCTCGTGGACAAGCTGAACCGGGTCACCCATGACGCTGCCCAGAACCCGCAGATTGACCGACTGCGCGGCACTACCGCCCAGTGGCGTGATCTCGCGGGCCTCAAGCACCCTGAGCAACCGCACCTGAAGGGCATCGGGCATCGATTCAAGCTGGTCCAGATACAGCGTTCCCCCTTCCGCCTGCGCAACCCGGCCGCCGGCATCGGTTGTGCCGAACAGTTCGCGATCCACATCGCTTTCGCTCAGCGCACCGCAGTTGATTGCCACGAAGGGCCCGTCAGCGCGTGGCGACAGATCATGCAGAATGCGCGCAACGAGTTCCTTGCCGGTGCCGGTTTCGCCCGCGATCAGCAGATCAACGCGCAGCCCGGCCAGCGCCGAAATGCTGCGCCGCAGATCAACCATCACCGGGGCGCGACCGATCAGCCGGTCAAGCGGGCCAGGGGCCCGCGCCAGCCGGTCGCGCAGCCGCGCATTCTCCAGCGAGAGGCGGCGCATGCCCACCGCGCGGCGCAGGATATCGACCAGCAACTCCGGCGAGCAGGGCTTTTCCAGAAAATCATGCGCTCCCGCCCGCATTGCCCGGATTGCGCTGGCAACATCGCCATGCCCGGTAATGACCACAAAGGGCACTTCGGGCGCACGAGAGCGTATCTCGTCCAGCAGGTCCAACCCGGACATGCCGGGCATCCGCACATCTGACAGGATCACGCCGGGCCAGTCCGCGCTGATCTCGGCCAGCGCGGGCGCAGCAGCCGCGTGCGCGCGCACCGTGAAACCCGCCGCCTCCAGCGTCTCGATGGTTGCCAGCCGAAGATCCTCATCATCCTCGACCAGCATTACGCTGCCGGTTTCGGGCATCCGCCCAGAGATTCCACTATCAGCCATGGCTGCGCTCGCTCCTCTCGTGCCAGCGGTTCAGCCGAAGCGAAACTTCGGCCCCCCCGTCAGGATGCTGGGCAATCTCCAGGTGTCCGCCCATGTCCTGCATCACATTGAACGCGATTGACAGGCCCAGCCCAAGCCCCTTGCCTGGCTCCTTCGTCGTATGGAACGGATCGACAAGTTCTGCGGCACTGCGCCCGCCAAGGCCGGTGCCGTCATCGATGATGCGGATCGTGACCGGATCATCGCCGTCGTACAAAAGCCGTATCACCCCACCTCCCCGCGCGGTTTCAAGGATAGCATCGAGCGCGTTGCCCAGCACATTGAGCAAGACCTGTTCCAACAGGATATCGTTGCCACAAACCTCAAGCGCGCCAAGGTTTTCGTCAACCTCGATGCAAACACCCTCGGCGCGCAACCGGTGTTCAAGCAAGGCCAGCGCCGCATCAAGAGGTTGACCAAGAACGACGCGCGACAGCGTGTGGTCTGCACGGCGCGCAATGCGCCGCAGGTGGCCGATGGTCGCGGTGATCCGCGCCACCATGGCTTCGATGCGGCTTATTGCGGGTTCGGCCTCGGGGTGGGCGCGGGCCAGTTGGTGCAGCCGGTGCCGCATCGCGGCCAGCGGCTGGTTGATCTCATGGCTGATCGCCGCCGACATCTGCCCCAGCGCAGCCATCTTGCCCGCCTGCACCAGATCGCGCTGCGTCTGTTCCAACCGCTCAACAGCGCGCTGACGCTCGGCCACCTCGGCGGACAAGCGCAAATGCGTGGCGTGCAGTTCGGCGGTTGCGGTGCGAAACACCTCGACTGCGCGACCCATCGCTGCAATTTCATCGCGGCCCGAAACAGCGGCAGGCTGCGACAGCTCGCCACGCGCAATGTGGCGTAGCGAAGCCGAAAGCGCCTCGATACGAAGCAGGATGCGGCCATGAACGAAGAAGAACAGGATCACGGCGGTCAGAACCACGGCAAGCACCGTTATCGCCGCCAGCAGCAGGGCACCGCTCAACATCGTCCGCGCGGCAGTATCGGCGGCTTGCTGTGCTCCGATTCTTTCGGCGCGGCCCAGGTCGGTCAGTTCGCTTTGCATCGCTGCCAATGCCGCTTGCGCCTGTGCCAGATCAGCCATCGCAGCCGCCCTCAGATCAAGCCGTGTCCGCGTCTGCGCATATATGCTGTCGGCACCTTGCGTCAGGGCGAGCAGATCATCCAGCCGATCCAGAAACAGGGTGACATCGGTGCGCGCGGGCAGGTTCAGCCGCGCCAAAGCGATAGCGTCCAGTGTGTCATTGCCCAGCCGGACAACCTGATCGAGCGCATGTGGCGTGTCTGCGCTGCGCGCTTGCAGCAGAAGCGCCACCAGCGTCGCCGCCTCGGATGCGAGCCGCTGAATCCGGTCGCGCAGGGGGCGATCCATGCTCAGAAGGGCCTCGGCCCCGGCGCGCCGGCCCGGGTTGGTATCGGCGACCAGAACGGAAAGCTGTGCCTCCATATTGAACGACAGATCCTGCAATAACGCCTGGGCCTGATCCTGAACATCGCCATGCGTCCAGCGCAGTTCGCTGTCGGCGCGGGCCTCGGCGGCGGCAAGGGCCGTCAATGCGGCGCCCGTTTCTCCAAATGAAACCAGCGCCGATCGGAGCGCCGTTTCCGCTGCCAGAACGCTATCGCGCCGCGCTCCCGCCTGGCCCGGTGCGTCGAGCACTGCGGCAATACCTTCGGCGGCGGCGGCCGCTGCGGCGATCTCGGCATTGCTCAGGCCGGGCTCGGCCACCACGCGCACCGCCAGCGCCGCCAGATCGCCTGTAACCTCGGCCAGTTCGCCCGCCAGCGCGACCGCAGGTATCCGGTTTTCGGCAAGATCGCGAAAATCGCGCTCGGCGCGAACGACAACCACCATTGCGGCGGCTGCCACAGCGGCAGCAAGCAGCACGACAAGGATCAACGCGGCCAGCAGTTGCGAGCGGATCGTGCCCGGCCTGATCCTTGTGATCATTGCCGATCCTCCAGTGCGGCAATCCCTGTTTCGGCACTGTCGAGCAGGGCATGCGAAAGGGCGGCCCAGGCAAGCAGTGTCGTGCGGTCGCGGGGGGCGGAGCGCGCCTGAAATTCGCTGACCGGCATGCGCGTCAGGATCGTGCGCAACCGCGCTAGTTCTGCCCCGTCTTGCCCGGACAAGGCATGCCAGCGGCGCCACAGCTCGCGGCGGCGCAAGAAGTCGCGGGCGAAGAAGGCCTCGAAGAGTTCCTTCACCTCCCAATAGCGCCGGCTTGCCAGCACCGGGTCATAGCGCGACCAGCTGAAATGCAGCGCCGCGCGCACCTCGGGGCGCAGGGAAGCTCCCAGTTCGGCGCGGATATCGGCGTCCACCGGGATGCGCCGTAACTCGGGGGCAAGCAGCATCTGCTGCCCTTCGGGAGCAACAAGGAATTCGATGAACTGGCGCGCCGCCTCGGGGTCTTGGCCGCCTTCCAGTGCAGCAATCCGCGCGGGTATGATGATGAGAGGGCGACCATAGCGAAACACCAGCCCGCGATTTGATCGGGTAAGCGCAAGAAAGTCTATCGTCAGGCCCAGCGTGAAACTGCCCCGTTCAACCCCTTCAAGAACCCCGAAGCTGCGCGCCGAAATGGTATTGAGCTGCCCGGCCAACTGCAAAAGCCAGGCCCATCCCGCATCCCAGCCGCGATCTTGCAGCACGGTTTCGATCAGCGAATGCGTGGTGCCCGACCGCATCGGATGCGACATTGCGATCCGTCCGGCCAGAGACGGGTCGAGCAGGTCATTCCAGTCCTGTGGCGGGGTGCCCTCGAAAGGCGCGCGCCATGTCCAGCCAACCGCCGAATAGGCAAAATCGGTATGCGGTCCGGACCCCAGATCAACCAGCCGCCCGGCTTGGGCAAGAACCTCGAACGCTTCGGGGGCCGATGCCCAGAACAGGTCAAAATGCCGCTCGTTCCCGCCAAGAACCTCGTCGACAGCAGCATTGGTGTTCTTGTTGAGAACCCGAACGGATATCTCGGGGTTGGCCGTGACGAAGGCTGTGACAAGGGGTGTCACGACATCGGCATCGTAGGATGTCAGAACAAGAAGCTCGCGCGTCTGGGCCTGCGTCATCGTTGACGCAATCAGAGCGAGAGTCACCGTCAACCCACACAAAAGCTTCCGGATTGCCCGGATCAGGACATTCGGCATCAAACTCTCCTCCCGCTGTCGAGTGTTGCACCGACGTGACCTGGGCCGCAAGCGCCGAAGGTTTGGCCAATCCGAACCCGGTCGTGCCGCTGGAGTGAAAGAGTTGCGACGAGGGCAGGGCCCTCGCCCGGCATTCCCGGCGGGGCCTTCGCCTTCAACCTGCCACGGGCTATTGCTGGACGGGCGAGAAAACTGGCCGGTAAGACCGGGCGCAGGTGTCGTCGACCGGTGAGAAGGGCGCGTCGATGAAATTCGCGGTGATTGCCTGTGCGCAGATGCTGGTCGAGAAGATGTCATGCGCCATCCCCCTGAAGGAAACCAGCTGTCCGTTGATCAGCGCACCGGCGGTTCTTTCTGCCCAGGATGTCGGGGTCAACGGGTCCATGTCGCCGGTGAGAACCAGAGTCGGGATGTCACTGGCGACAAGTTCGTAAAAAGACGGATCAACCGGTTCGATGCCCATTGCCTCGCAGGCATCGTAATAGGTGCCCATGCCTTCAGCACCGGCAAAAAACATCGGTGCCTGCTGTTCCGCAGCAGCCGCGACGGCCGCATCGTATGCCGGCACATCCTCGCGGCATCTGACGGCGAGATGCATGGCAATTGCCATTTCGTCGTCATCCTCGGACAAGGAGCCCTGGAATATGCGGGCAACCTCGTCGTCATTCAGGCTCAGCCGGCCATCAACGACGCGCGAAAGCTCGGAAATATAGCGGGCGACCGGCTCTGCACCGAATGAAAAGTTCATGTGGGTGTAAAGACCGTTCAGCACATCTTCCCAATCCACATTGACCCGTTGCAGTTTCCCGCTGCCGGATTCGCGCAGGAATATCTCCATCCCTTCATCGACCAGATGCGCATGGATCTTGCGAAGATGGGCTTCAAGGTCGCCAAAATTCTCATGGCAGTATGAATCCCCGGCGCAATCCTCGAAAAGCTGGCTGAACAGCCGCAACCGTGACTCTGCGAAATCCCGATCGAAATGCGCAAAGACCGCTTGCGGCGAATTCAGAACCGCCGAGCGGATGCCTTCAGGATCAACCCGCATGGCATCTGAAACAACACGCGCGCCGTAGGAGGTTCCATGCAGGTTCCATCGCTCGATCCCGAAGCCACGCCGGATTGCCAGCAGATCAAGTGCCGCCGACCGGGTATCAAACGCATTGAAGTCCACCCCGTCCGCGCGCCATTGCTGCACGCAGGCATCGAGCCTGTCGCCAACGCTGCTCTCAGGTGAAAATTCGGGGTCGTTCAGCCGGTTTTCGTCAAGTTCCAGCGGGCTTGCATCGGCGCAGTTCAGACTGGGACTGGAGGCGCCGGTGCCGCGCTGATCGATCAGCACGATACCGCGCGACCGGCGAAGATGCAGCGCCGTGGTTACCGATGCCAGCATGTCGTTGGCTGCCTGCCCCGGCCCGCCCGAAATCAGGACAATGGGGTTCGGGTTCTCCATCTCGACAAAGTTCTCCAGAACGCTGACGGCCAGCGTGATCCGGGGAGCGCCTTCGGGCAAGGAGCCGTCCTCGGCGACATCGGCGTAGTGCAACGGCACGGTCGCCTGGAAACAGGATGCTGCATCGCCACGCAGTACTGGAAACGGGCAATCCACCCGCTCGATCACGGCACTATAGGCCGTCTGGGTTACGGTCGCGGCTGCCACATCCGGGGAAGCAAGACCTGAGGCAACTGCCATGGTGCCCAGTACTGCAATGTCGTGAATTCGCATGTCCGCTCCTGTTTCTGCCCTTTGCGCCGCATCTTCCGGTCGCATCCTCTCGAAGTTAAATCGTGAGTTTAAACAATTTGTTATCTGCTGCCAGACAAAGTTGGAATGTTGGCGTTCGGAAAGTGGGCAAGCAGTTTGCCTGGCAGCGATGCGTGTTCGTTCGCCAATTCTCCAAGGAAGTGCATGTGGTGCGCGGAAACACGAGTCCGACCAGTCTGCACAACGTAATCGGCCAGACGCCGCGCGTGAATGTGGTATACGCCCCCGCGATCTTCGGCGCCGATCCTGGGCCGTATGAACGCTATCCTTGTCAGCGGGTATCAGCCCGGATCAGAGGGGCCGAGGGGGCAACATCACCCGTTCGATCAAACCAATCCCCCCAGATGAATTGCGCTATTGCATAGAGGGCTCTATTGTCAGCGACTGGCCGAACGCCGAAGGCTCCGATCCGAGAACCAGGTCACCGCGAGAGAAAAATGGATACCCAACAATTCCTCGTAAAGGTCGATCCCGGTTGCACGGATTCATGTCATTTCGAACTGCGCCTGAACGAGGCTGAGCGACTTTTCCACCTGTCGTTACGCTTTGATATCGGGCGCTATGTTGTGAATGAATTGCGTGACGGGGTTTGGGGTGATGGGGTCTGGTCTGACCTGCCCGAAGCGTTTGATCGGGACGTGCCGTTTCTGGTCTATCGCGAGGATGAACGGGTTTGCGTGTTTATCTCGGCCAAGGCAACTCTTTTTCGCATGGATCCCGAAGCCATGCGCAAGGGGCGCCTGCAAGCTGCCGGTCAGGGTGTCCGCTGGGACTACCTGCCACCCGTGCGCGCGGCGAAGATCGAGCTTGCAGAAAACAGTGCGCGCATAATCGGACTGCACGTTGCGCGCAACCCTGTCATGCTTCCGGCTGAGGTTCCGCCAGCGCTTGCCCTGAAAATGGCCGTCGAAAGTGTGATCCTGGTGCCGTCCTACCTGCGTTATCTTGCGGCGGCGACGTTACCCGCGGGGACACGCGTTCTGGACCTGGGCACACCTGTTCTGGGCTTGGCGCATGCGTCTCTCTTTGCGCAGAACGAGGTTACCGTTTTCAGCGATGAAACCGACGCCCTTCGTGCGATCATTCGCGCCAACCGGCTTGCAAATGTCTCGGTGCTGACGATCAACGAACTGATGCCAGCGCTTTCGAACACCCATGACGCGACGCTTTTGCAGGGGCGCAATGTCAGAATGCGGGCCGGGAAGGCCATCCGTTCGCCGGGCATTGTTGTCTTCGACGCGGACAATCCCGAAGCGCTGCCCGTTCGTGCGACGACGCCCCGCCAGGCTGCGCAACCTGCCTTGCGCAAAGCCGGCCTCGATGTGGTAGTGTCGCTGTTCAACACCCTTGATCATGTGGTCCCCTGCGTCCAAAGCCTGCTCTGTGACGGGCGCGATGACATCGGCGTAATCGTCGTCGACGACGGCTCCAGCGATGGTAGCGGCAGACTGGTTGCCGAAACCTTTTCCGCTGACCAGCGCGTGCGGGTGGTAACGAAGGAAAACGGAGGCTGTGCGTCGGCGCGCAACTACGGGCGTCTCGTTTCGGATCGCGCGCATATCGCATTCGTCGATGCCGATGATTGGGTGGACAAGGACTTTTTTGCGGGGCTTTACGATCTGGCGCTGAAGAATGGCGCCGAGATGGTTCAGGGCGGGTTCGACTTTTATGATGAAACGCGCGATCCGCCTCGCTGGCCCTATGGTGGCGATCTCGAACTGGCGGACATACCTCTAGAGTCAGTTGGCGGCCAGATGGCGTTAAGCGTTCCGGCGGAACGGTTGCTGCGCGGCCAGCCCACGATCTGGCGAAAGGTGTATCGCCGCGATTTTCTGGATGCGCATGACATCTGGTTTCCGGAATCGATACGTGCCTATGACGATTACCTTTTCCATCTGTTGACCCTGACCTATGCGCCGACAACCTGGATGGTGCCGGGGGCAAAGTATGTCTATCGCCAACACCCCGGCCAGGATATCCGCCAAGGCGATGCACGCCATTTCAACATGCTGGCAATGTTTTTGATGCTTGCGCATCGGGCTCGAAAAGAAGGCTGGACAGACTTCGCGCCTTACGCCCAGACAATGACCGATGCGATCCATTGGTCCTCGGAACGTCTTCGCCCGGAACTGGTGAGTGCCTTTTTGCAAGCGGGTGCCCAGATCTGCGTATCCATCATGCGCTCCTGGGGGCAAGAGGTGATGGGCGAGGCACAACTGGGCACTGTCACCCACCCCGATTTTCGCTACCATCTGGAAATGGCACAGAAGCAGGCCGCGGCCCTGCCGGACGGGTTGTGGTGGGTGGGGGCAGGTGCCACATTGCCGCATCCCGACACGGTGCGCATGCACCTTGCCCTGAAGAGCAGCCTGTGAGCCACGCATGACGGTTACACCCTTACTGACCTGCGTTCTCACCGCCTCGGGCGATGATGTGGGTGACGCGCTCCAGTCGCTCGATGCGCTTCTGGCGCTTGAGGCTGAGGATATCGAGGTGGTGTTGGTCGACCATGGCCTGGACGATGCCACGCATGATCTGCTGAGAAACCGCTCTTTTCCCCGCCTGCGCCTGTTGCGCATGGCTCCCGCCCCCCGCGCGAGCGCGCGCAACCGTGGCATGGCCCACGCGCGAGGCCAGCGGCTGTGTGTTCTGAACCCCGGCGATACGCTGACCCCATTCACCTTGTCCAGCATCCGCAAGACCGATGCCGACTGCCTGTTTCTTCCGGGCATCTGCCGCGACACCAACGGTTTGGTGCATCCCGGCCCGGGTCAGGCGGTTTTTGATTGGCTGGTGGGTGCCTCGCTGGAGAGCGCAGATACGTCGGATCCGCGCTTTTCGACGATGGCAAGCCGCCTCGCCCTGCTGCCACCGCTGCCTGGGCGCTGTGTTGTAGGGCGGGACTTTGTGCAACGTCACAACCTCGCTTTCGCGCACGAGGGCGCAAGCAGCTGGCTGTTTGTAACGGGTGTGCTGATGAACGCAGACAGCCTGGCCCTCGCCGATTTGCCGTCGGTAGTGCATTGCCGGGAACGCGCCCCGTATGAAGCGGACGCCATTACCGTGCTCAACGACGCAGCACAGGCATTGTCCCTGATGCAACGCGCCCGCCATTTTCAGGATCCTGCCCTGCGACTGGCGTTGCTGGGCGCGGTGTTTCACCAGCTTCACGGATTTGAGGCGGCGCTTTCACCCGATACAAGGCGTGATTTCCGCAACGCCTGCGCCCTTGTTCTGGCGCGATCAGATCCGCGTTTGATACGGATGTTGGCCATTGAAACGCGGCGTCCGATTACGGACGCGTTTTCATTTTGCGCGCCTTGGCTTGGCGATGCGCTCGATTATGCGCAGGAATTGTCCGAGCTTTTGAAACAGGCCGACGAACCAGAGCGCATGCCTCGCCAAAGTGCTATTGCGCGCCTTTCAGCCTGGCGTTGGGGCCGCTCGCGGGGCTCCTGATCAGCAGAGTCAGAGGCAAACCTTTCGGCGACTTCAGCCCATATCGCTTCGGACTGCCACAAGGCGACCGCTTGCCAGAGCGGGCGGGTCGATAGCGCGGCGAGTGCACGCCCGCCGCGGCCTTCGGGCCATTCGCCGTCCAGTGCTGCCGGGTCAGCAGCCGCTGCGTAACTCCAGTAATCCATTGGTGACAATGCGGCGAGATGTCGGCCAACCATGCGTGCCAGCCAATCGCGCAAGGCGGCATGGGGGACATCGGGCGCAAGCATCTCCGATATCCGCCGATGATGCGCAAAAACAACGGACAGCGCTTCGGCATTCTGGCGGCCCTCTTCAGCAAATGCCGGCGCATAAGTCAAAACCCGATCCAGAAGCCGGATGCTTCTGGCACGCAGACAGACGCGCCAATGAAACAGGTGCTCCTCCAGTATGAAAGGGCCTTCGTCGAACCGCAAACCCCGGGCCAGAAGGAAGTTTCGCTGCAACAGCATGCGCGCGGGCTGTGACTCCATCCTCTGACAAGCATCCGGCTGCGAATCCGGACCGATCCAGAGGTGGTGTTCATCATCGCAAAAGGCGCCCGCAAAGCGGCCCAGAATGACATCCGCACCCGTCTCAATCATTTCCGCGCGGGCTGCATCAATTCCGGCGGGGTCCAGCTTGTTCGTGCCGTCGAGCACAATCACCGCCTCCGCCGTAGCGATCGACAGGCCGGTGTTCGCGGCAACCGCCCGCCCGCCTGACGACCGTGCCCCCAGCCGGATCGCACGCCAGTTGAGCGCATCTGGGCGGCCGGCACCCTTGCGTTTTTTCGGACCGAGAACCGCGATTTTTCCATACAGAGGATGGCCATGCGGCAGCTTGCGGGGTGCCAGTGCAATTACCTCGCGCGCGCTGTCGGACGAATGTTCATCAATCAGGATCACTTCATCGCCCGGTCTGCTTGCTGCCAGCACACTTTGTAAACAGTCACCGAGCGTGTGGGCGTGCTCTCGTATCGTCACGATAAACGAAATCCGCATCACCGCACCTGCCCGAATACGCTGATGAACTGCGCCGCCAACCCCGGCTCGTCGATCATGGCTTGCTCAACCGCGTCAGCCAGTGCCGGGCTGGCGCTTTGGGCAAGGGTTGCCATGAACGCATGGGAACGTTGGTGCAAGGCGCGGATTTCATCGATGTCCAGTCTGGTTTGCGCCCAATCCACAAGCCGACAGGAGAATTCGAGAAACGGGCCAACAAAGGCCGCACATGCAGGATCGCGGGCCATTTCGTTTTCCAGACGGGATATCACGGCGCCCAACGCCTCGAACAGTCGTATCCGTTCGGCACCGCGCCGCGCGGAAAGCTGCGCAGGACCGGTGCCAACCATGTGGACCGCGCAACGACGCCCCGAAACCATGATGCGGCGGGCGGAAATGAAGCCTGCCCAATGCGGCTCTATATCGTTGTGCAACGGGATCTCGGTACAACGCACACCGGCATCAAGCAGGAAGCCCCTGCGCCAGATCTTGTTCCACGGATAATTCGAAACCCGGCAAAGAACTGACGCTTCGTCCGGACTCAAAAGGCGCGGACGCTCGCCAGGGGCAACATCGGCCCAATAGGCGCGGTCAGGCGGCTCCTGCGGGCCCGAAAGTCCGCGCGCCAGCAATCGGCTGTCATCATGCGCAAAGATGCAGAAATCAAAATCAAGACCGTCAAGATCCTGAAGAAGAACGGCAATTTCAGGCGACAGCGTGTCGTCGGCATCGAAGAACAGCACATGTGAGCCGGTCGCGGCCGCCTGGCCCAGATTGCGGGCATGCCCCGCACCCAGACCGGCATCCGTGCGCAGCCAGACAACATTAGCGCCCGCCACCGGATTGGCGGGAAAGGATGCGCGGCAAGGCGGGTCTGAACCGTCATCAACAACAACCACCTCGCTGGCAATGCCCAGTTGCGCGATCTGGCCCAGCAGGCGCGACAGCCCCGCTGTATCATTGAAAACCGGGATGACCAGCGAAAGCTTCATGCCGTGAAAAGGCGGATGTCCAGAAACCGGATATCGAAACCTTCGGGGTCAAGAAAAATGATCAGCGTTCGCCAGTCTGCCCTGGCCAGCAGATCTGGTTCGCGGGCCAGCCACAGAACGTCGCAATGCGTGCTCTCTTCGGAAAAGGATACCAGATAATCCGAGAAGAAGCTGTCCTTGTGCCCGCCGCCCGGCAGGAAGGAACGCACCGCCAGGCGAGCCGTGGTCGAACGCGGCGCGCGGCTGCGGATGGCAACGCCGAACAACGCGTCCTCGCTCCATCCCTGGTTTCCAAGATCAATGTTGAAGGTGCACCAGCGCCCGGGCTTCGACGGTGTGACCCGCGTGTGCAAGAGTGCCCCAGCGCCCGTTTCGAGATGGGTTTCCGCCACGCCCCCGTCGGTGTCCATGTCGATCCAGACGCCCGGCGCAATCCGTTCCCCGCTGGAAATCGTCCCCTTCGTGGCGCTTTTCCTCAGGGTTTCCAACGATACATTTGCCGCGCGAAGCGCCTCGATCATGGCTGTGGCTCCAATTTCCATTCAAACTGGCCGGAGATCATCCTTCCCTGCTCAATGCCTGCTTGACCTTGCGGATTGGCCCGGTCACCCGCCAAGAAGTGCTGTTGAGCAATGCATTGCGGTGTGCTTCGTTTTCTTCCAGCTTCCGCGTCAGTTGCTCCAGCTCGCCTGATGCCCGCGCCATCGATTGTTGCAACTGATCGCGCTCAACGGTGACGTCCTCCAGCTTGCGGGCCATCTCTGCAAGCGCCGTGTCACGCTCAACCAACTGCTTCGCGGTCTGCTCGGCTGTTTCGCTCTGTAGGGTCGCCAGCTTTTCCTGCAAGTTTCGCTTGGCTTCCAGAAACTCGTGGCGCTTCTCTTCCGAATGGGCCAACCGCTCGCTGAGTTTTTCGCGCTCTTTCTCATGATCCCTGATCAGCGCTGCGATATCTGCGACCCGCTCTTCAACCGTAGCTTCAAGCACCTGTTTCTGTTCGCGCAATAAGGCGATGGTTTGTGTCATCTCAGCGAGGCGCTTTTCGAAACCATCAGAAAGAGCGGCAATATCAGCCAGCCTTTCCCCGTTCGCTTTCTCCAGATCGGTGATCTGTGATTCGAGAGCAGGGACACGCTTGGCAACCCTGGAATAGGCCTCGTCGCTTTCTTTGATCTTCTGGCTCAACTCGGCGTTCCGGGCCTCAAGATCGGCAGATTTTGTGTAGAACGCCTTCCGTTTTTCCTGGGACTCCGCAAGCTCTGCCTGAAGCTTTTCCAAGGCCTCCTTGGTGGCCGAGTTTTCCTGTTCTTCGGCCAGAGCGCGCTCGGCGTCAAAAAGCCGGGCCTGAAGATCGGCGACAACTGCTGCCTGTTCGGCTTCGGAGGTCTGCGCGCGCTCAATCTCCTTGCGGATTGCCTGAAGTTCGTTTTCGCGCTCGCCCAGGCGCTTGCGGGCCTCGTCTACCGCTGCTTCGGCCTTGCGCAGTGCCGCTTCGCCGGCACGGGCCAGTTGCCCCTGATGCAGGCCTTGTCCCAGACGGGTAAATACTTGCCGGGCAGCCAGATAGCCCGGCGCGCCAATGCCCAGAGCGGCCAGTTTCTTCAGCCGTTCGGGCTGATCCTTGCCGACAAGATAGGTTTCGATGTCATTTTCTGCATGTTGCAGGCGTATGGTCGGGCAGGCCGCGCCAAGCGATTCAAGAAATTCCCGCGCTGGCTGGCGCTGTGCCAGACGGCCGGGGTTACAGACCACGACTACCGCCTGATCCGACAGCCGCGATTGCCAATGCGCGCGAAGCGCCATGATCAGATCATCGGTCAGTTCCGTGTTCAGAACCAGAAGGTCTATTCCGCTTTCATGCACATGACGCATGGCATTGGCCGGATCGTCCTGAATCACGAACGAAAAGTCGTCGTAATGCGTGCGGTGTTGTTCGGCCAGCGGTTCGGGCAGGGACGGTGTGTCAGGGACAGGATTCAGCCCTATGCAAGGTGCCGCCAGTGAAAGCTTGTCGACCGCCTGGCATAGCGCCATGAACCCGATTCCATCACCCGTTCCGATCTGGACGATGTTGGCAGGGCGGCAGGTTTCCACCAGCCAGAACAGAAACGGCACGTGCAGCAAGGTGTCAGAGAGCGCCAGATGGCGGGGCTGCCAGAACACCGCCCTGCTGGTCAGCGGGATATGAAGATCCTGATCGATCTCGGAAGGCGTCCGGTTCTCGTCTGCAATGATCTCGAAGTTCGCATTGTTGTCCGAAGTTGCGGTCCGACGCTTTTGCGTACGGCTGCGGCTGGTTGTCATACCCGTCTCCACGTTCAACTGTTTGGCGCAGCCTCAGGCCCCGTCACCATGTTCCGCACCCGTTATAGTTAAATACTGTGTGATCAGGAACCCGCTATCACCGGGACGCAGCATTTCCGGAACAAGATCAAATTGCGCCATACGGCCGATCATGCGGGTGGGCGCGACAATGCGTTCGAACTGCTTGTGGGCGGGGTCCTCGCCGTAGTTGTCAAACAGGACTTTGACAGGCTTGCGAAGGCGAAGCAGGACCGTTGCAAGGCATGCGCCGGCTCTGGATCCCGCCAACATGATCAGGTCTGGGTCGCGGAAAAAGGGCTGATCCCAGACGGAAGTGGCGTAATGACCGACTTGTGCGCCCGTCTTGCGCTGGTCTGTAAGCGGATCAAACGATGTGGGCGTGACAAGGTGCAACAAGACGGGCGACGGGGTGCCGATTGTCCTGTGTCGCATCGCTCGGACCCAGTCGCGGTCATCAGATACACCGATGACCAGTTTTCCCGGCATTTCGCTTGCCATCATTGCCAGAGGGCCAGCGCGGTAATCAAGGATAACATGCGCATCATTGCAAAGCTTTTGCAGCTTGACGAGATCGGCGCGCGAAACGGCCGGCGCGCGAATATCCAGAAGCAGTTCGGTCGCCATCTGATCCAGCGCATTTCGCATGGTGGCGAGTGCCTGTAGGGGGGCGCGGGGCCTTGCCTTCGCGGGGCGGATTACTTCCTCAAGCCATGTGCGGCCTTCCTGCCTTAGTGACCGCGCGCGCGAAAGCACTTTCTGCAACTGCGCGACCTCATCCTGTTGTCCGTTGAGAAACAGGCGTACGATGCTTTGTGGTGCCATGGCCGATCCGTTGGCACAGGCATTGGGCCAGCCCAACGCCTCGAAAAGACCGGGCATCTTGTGGCCGTGGGTTTCGAAATACACCGCATAGGCGGGGGTGCCGACAAGCAGCGCCAGAATCACAGCGTGAAAACGCGAAGTGTACACTCTGTCCAGCTGGCCAAGTTCATGAATGTAGCCCTCGACCGACTCGGGGGCGCAGACCGTGACACGCTCACGTGTGTCAATGGATCCGATCAGGTGTTCGGCCAGTGCCTTGTCGGCAGCGGTCTGAACGAAGATGCGGACCTTGTTGCCGGTTTCGTTGAGAAGATGATCAATCAGGCACCTTGATATCTGATAGGATCGGCTGCTGGCATAGCCATCGGCGTTGAACTGGCCGGTCATCTGCTTTCGATCTTCGGCGGACAAACGGATCCCCCAGCCATCCGACCGCATCGCCAGTCCCACCACGCCATGCTCGCGCCGACGCTCCTCCAGCGCCCCGGTGCGCGCGATGTGAAACGCCGGGTCAAGCTGCAGCGGTAACGGGCGCGCAGGCACCAGTTTCGCCATAAGATCGCGCGAGCAGGTATCGCGCGCCGCTACCGCATCAACCGCTTGTGTCAGGGCCTCAACCAGTTCTGCCGCGATAGTGCCGCTGTAAGGGCCGAATGTGGCTGGAAGTTGCACGCTTGGTATGCCCAGCGAGGTGGCGGCAAAGGCCGGAAGAGTGCGCCAGAACAGGCTTTTGTAATTTTCGCCGTTGCCGTAATCGAAAAGATGTTCTCCCGCAGCCAGAAGCACAAAGTCTGGTTGCTCGATCCCGCAGTCTGCGAAGAAGGCGGCCGGATCGGCCAGATACCGGTTCATGTTCGCGGAGTGCCTGTCGAAGTGATGCAGGCTGACCCCCTGACCAAAGGAAGCCATACCGGTATCGAGAAACTGGCTCTTGCGGGCACTTAGCAAGACAAACTCGATCGTTGCGTCCGGGAGAACCGCTCGGATCAGGTCGGTCGTTCCTGTGTTGATTGCCAGATCGCCGATATTGCTGGCGATGTGGCCGTAGAAAACGGTAACTCGGCGCGTGGGCTGAGAGGGCAAGGATCAACTCCGGGCTGGAAATGTCTTTAAGACAATATCAGAAGGCGCGGAGCAAGCAAATTCGCTGCTCTCCCTGCTGCGCCGAACGGCCCTTGTGTCCTACGACAATGCTTTGCGCCAATCGCCAGCCACACTCGGCGCAAAGACCCTCAAGCTGTTCCATGCGCAGATGCGTTCCCATGATCGCCCCGCCTTCCGGCAAGGTGTCGAATGCCGGCAGTTCCGCGGAGCGGTTGTTCAGCCGCACGATGGCCCATGACCGACAAACCCTGCGAAGTTCTGACAGAACCGGCCGCACCATCGCGAAGGGAATGATCGATTCCAGAAACCGCACGCAGATCGCCCCGTCGAATGACTGGTCGGCAAGCGGCAGTTTCGACGCATCAGCGCGCAGCATCACGACAGCACCGGCCGCTGGCCCGAGGGCGCGGCGCGCTTCGTTCAGCATGGCGTCGGAAATGTCGATCCCGGTAACGCTCATGCCCCGCTCAAGGTAAAGCGGCACGAACCGCCCGGTGCCGAAGGGCACATCCAGCACTGACTGGCCGCGTGGCAGTTGATCCAGGAAACTGGCGACAGCGTTGTGTTCGGCCTGCCAGATCGGCTGGTGAACGCGCTGCGCCAGATAGCTTTGCGCGATCCGGTCGTGGTAATTGTCGCCGGCCGGCTGACCGGATTTCCAGGGCAGTTTCAGCTTCCCGGCCTTTCCCCCGGCGATGTCCCTGTATTCGACGAACCTGTCATGCCAGCCAAGTACGCGCTGATCGCTGGTTTGCCGTGCGAGTTGGGCCAGCAGGCGGATGTGGACAGCGTGCTGCTCGGGCGATGCGCGACTGCCGTCGATGTTGCAGGCTGACCAGTCGCCCAGATCGAACCGGGGCATCAGGGACAGAAGCATTTCCAACCCATGCGCTGCGGTTTCCGGCGCCCCCGGACCTTCGGCGTTCGCTGGGGCGGTGGGACGGCGACACAACCGCTCCAGGATTTCCGCCAATACCTGAAAGCCGCCTGAGGGGTTTACGGCGAATTGTGAGGGGGCAGGCGAAGGGGGCTGCTGAATCCCAGGTTCGACAGTTAATCGCGTAAGTGATTGATATTGTTCACACGGAAATCGTGTTTGTGTGACTACAGCGCC
>ERZ869909.514-NODE-514-length-44107-cov-10.223507_pt1 | contig 44107 bp, 45 predicted proteins | sample MGYA00520892_ERZ869909 | MGnify/ENA primary metagenome ERZ869909 (study PRJEB32215, sample SAMEA104723947) | bioreactor metagenome | biome: bioreactor; feature: anaerobic bioreactor; material: water | place: China | collected 2015-03-12 ... | reverse complement strand
CATGACGAAAGAGAACAGACGCTTGCCGACGAAGATCTGCAACCAGACCGAAGGAGCCGAATCACTCCCACTCGATCATCAACAAGCCGCCTAAACCCGCGTGGTTAAAGGGATTGGCTGTGATCAACATAGGGCGTTACCGTCACTTTTACCGTAAGAAGCGCGCATCTTTTGCTGGCGCGGGAGATGGAGCGATTTGCGGGGCGGCGACTCTGGCAACACCATCATCAATCAATCCGAAGGATACAGGACTGGGAATGCAGCGTCAGCGACACCGTTGACAGCTGAGGGGCAATCCCACAGTGGCTACGGGTGCTCCCCTGCTCTCTCGTGCTCCCAGAATCGCTGCATCGCTTCAAACGCCTTTCGCTCTGCGTCCAGAACCCTAGCAATGTCAGCAAACTCTGGAGCAGGACGGAATCCAGTCAAGGCTGCCTCAACCTCTCGCCGAGCAGCTAGCCATGTTTTTAGCAAAGGTTGCCACTGCCTGTCCCAGTAGCCGAACGGACGAGAGTCAGGCGATTCAATTTTGCGCAGGGCGCTGTGCATGACCGCCCCCGCAGTCCGCGCGGCGTCATCCCAACGCACCGGGATGCGCCAACCAGCATCACGGATACCACCTGGACTCCGCATATCGGGACCAACAACAGCAACCGGCACACCATCGACCGTACCGAACCCGAAGATCCTGTGATCAACACGATCGCCTTCCTCAAACGGGCACTCCTGGTTGCTGGACATAATCGTTCTCCGTCTTCAAGTTCGGTCGTAGAGGTGGCGCCCTTCCCCTTGATGATCACTACACACGTACCGGCAGCGTGACCTTCGGCTGAATGGGGACAAGTGTCTTCGCGAAAGCGCGCAAGATGTCGTTGTAAAGGTCTGCGTGCTTGGGTGCCTCAACGGTGATGATCAAGGCGTAGCGGATCTTCTCGGCACTCGTCGTTGGCCCACCAGCTTCGCGTGCGTTGTAGTGGATGTCGAATACAGGGTTGTCGAGACTACTGCCCCGCATGGACTTATTGCCGTGCAGAACCGTCTCCCACTTGCCCATGTCGGAACGGCGCTCCTCCTCCGTGGCGTACTTCTTCATATCGAAGAATCCCTTTGTTTCGGCGTTGGCCTTGCCTTCCTTTACCTTCTTGTCGCTGGGCCGAAACACGATCTCCAAGCCCGCCCTCGTATATGCAACGGCATCCTGCGGGTCCGTCGGCGAGGCATAGCAGAAAGTTGCCTTCAAGCGGACATTTCCTTGCAGGCCACCAACAGGAAGCGGGAGCGTCGCACGCAGGTATTTCCCCGGCTTCAGCTCACCCTGATAGACCACTCTCGCCACGCCTGTCGGACATGTGATGATCTCCATCAAATCCTCCGGCACCTTCCCCCAGCCCACTTCGACCTTGTCGTGGGTTGATGAGTCAGCGCCGTGAACAAGCAACGCCTTGATCGCCAGTGGAGACAAGTCGGCACCGAGAATTGCGCGCACCCCGACGGCGTTGCGCAGCAGGTATGGCGAAGCAAAACTGGTGCCGAGTTGTGGCACCAGTGTCGGTTTTGCGCCCTCACCGAGCACATGAAAATACTTGGAATTGGATGCATCGCCGCCAAAAGCCATGAGATCCGGCTTCACCACACCGGGGCTGCGTCCAGGTCCAATGGCACTGTAGGCCGCACGCGCCCACGTGGCGTCAACATTATCGGCCGCCCCCACAGACAGTGCGTTGACGCAGTCAGAGGGAACCTGCACACGGGCATTGCCCACTGATCGGTCCATCTCGCCGTTGTTGCCTACAGCCACTGTCATCAGCGTATCGCCATCGCTGAGCAGGTCGTCAATCACCGAAGTCCAGGCGTGGACATCGGTGTCATCGATCGGAAGGTCCGGGCCAAGGCTGAGATTGATGAACTGGTATTGACGCGACAGCAACACTTCTTCGACAAATCCCAGCGTACGGTAAAGTTCCAGTGGGTCTTCCGAGTCGGTTTCGCGATCTAGAACACGCAGGTGATCGACGTAGGAGTAAGGCCGTGCCGCAGTGCTGTTCGGCGCGATAGGACCAAACAGGAATGCTGAAGTCACCCCAAGGCCATGCTCCAAGCCACCCGGATCGTCCGCCGCGTTTTCGTCCAGAACGCGATAGGTACGCACCCACGGGGCAATGCTGTGCCGCTTGGGCAGACCGCCATCGAGGATTGCCACCTTGGGTTCCGACGACAGCGGTTGCTGCTCCGTTGGCAGATTGCACGCCACAGTCACACCCGCTGATCGCTGGACGGGGCGCATGCCACGCAGCTTTGGCATGGGACGAATCACGCGCACAAAGGAGAATTCGGCCAAGCGCTTGACGTTGTCGTGTTTTCCCTCGACCGGGAGAAACCATAGATTGCCCGCACTGAACGCCAAATCGGTGTGGATTGTCACGCCGACCTCAGCCGCATACTTGGCAAAAGCGCGCTGCACGAACTGATCGCCGTCGCCAGGCAGCAAGTGGACGCCAACCTCGAAGAAGCGATCTTTGACTTTACCGAGCGACACAATACGGTCCTTCGGCTCGAAGGCGGAAAACCGTTCGATATGCGATAGGTCCTTCGCTTCATTCGACCCTTCTTCTACTTTCCCCGCCCAATCCTTCAACTGACGGAATGCCTGACGCCTACCCACCACAAAAAGCTCTGTGGTGGTCGACTCGCGCGGCGGCCCCTTTTTGGACCAGGCTTCCGGCGTGAGCTTGACGGCTCTGCTACCCACCGATTCAAGACCCGCGTCCCGCAGCATGGCCACCGGAAAGAAAGAGCGCGCGATGTAGCTTGGGTTGAGTGTGAGGCGCGCCACGCCCAGATCCCCTGGGCAAGCTCCGCGAGGCAAGCTGTCGAGGCTTTCTGCGACTTCGGCGAACTGTGGCGTCAAACGACTCCTCGCCTGCTGCAATGTGTAGACCTCGGCCTTTTCCATGCCACGTTTTGGACCCTTGATTTCGTGGGTCAGCAGTTCACCGCGCCCGATCAGAAAGTTGGTCTGACTCATGCCTCACGCCTCCGCTTCTTGGGAACGACAATTGATCCGTCGGCTGTGTACTTGCGAATGGTGTCCCGGCTCACCCCGGTAATGTCCGAGATGCTGTGCTGGGACAAGCGTGTCTGCTTCGCCAGCAACACCGCCATATCGATGCGGCCTTGCCGGTCCAGTGACAGAGCGCGTGCTTTGATGAAGTCCTCGACCAGGTCGGCATCCGGCGTAGTCCCCAATGCAACGGCGCGCCGGAAGCGCTGAATCTCGCGCTCGATGTCGCTGAAGGACTGCCCGCGAAACGCAAAAGTCAGAATCTCGATCCAGCGACCGAACAGCGCGAAGTCCTGCCCCAGGAACCGCTTGATTGCTTCCTTGACCGCCGCTGCCTCTGGCATCTTGAATTCCACGACCAAATCGAACCGTCGCCACAACGCCGGATCGATCAGCTCCGGGTGGTTGGTCGCAGCCAGCAGCAATCCTGCCGCAGGCCATTCATCGACCTCCTGCAGAATCACGGTCACCAGCCTCTTAAGCTCGCCAATGTCAGTGTCGTCGCTGCGGCGCTTGGCGATTGCATCGATCTCATCGAGCAGCAAGACGCAGGGACTACGCTTGGCGAAATCCAGCGCGGCGCGCAGATTGCTACCGCTGCGACCCAGCAAGCTGCTCATCACAGCCGTCAGATCGAGCACATACAAGGGCACGCCAAGCTGGGCGGCCAACCAACGAGCCGTCAGTGTCTTGCCCACGCCTGGCTGACCGACAAAGATCGCAGAGCGCGTGGGGGTCAGACCTAGAGCAGCAAGACGCGCAGCTTGCTTGCGCTCCTGGATCAACTGCCCGAGGGACTCCTCCAACTCAGCCGACAGCAGTGGTGACTCCCGATCCGAGGAATCCTTGAAGACCTTCAGCAGCGAGAGGCGCGATTCGTCATCTACCGGCAGCACCTGCTCAGCTAGTGCTGGCGTGCCTGTCTTGCGCAATGGCGTCCCTGCCCGATGCGGCTTGGCGCGAAGGAACAGGTCCACCTGCTCAGCCAATTCCGGTTCAGAGCCCCGGTATTTTCTGACCAGCCTTGCCGCGAACAGACGAACATCTTCCGTCTGCTCGGCAAGCGCCAGCCGAACCACTTGGGCTAAATCAGCTTTCAATCCAGTTAATTCGCCCATGAACACACCAAGTCATTGATTTAAAATACATTTTTATCCATATAAAATGGACTAAAAGTATTGTCTCACACTTCTTTGGTGTCTGGGAAGGAGATCATCAACGGGCGATCCCCTCCCGCAACGCCACATCGGGTGCAGGCGTGAGCGTGTAAAGGATGGGTGGCACTTGGCCACCTCAGCTCAGGTCGTCTTGGAAGTGCAGCGAATCGCTATCAGCCGCCTCCAGCGCGGGGCTTTGTGGTCGGCGATCTGCCTATCCTTCGGAAACCTCGATCGCCCACCATGAACGCCTCCAGCATGTGCGGAATCAGCGTCGCCGCATCGACCATCTCGCCATAGGTCTGGGCATGCAGAGCTGCATAGCGGTCGAGGTCCGCCTTGAGGCTGGCCGGGCAAGCGAAGGTCAGCTTGACGCTCTCGGTCTTGGGTAGCGGCCCCAGCCGCAGCTTGCGCGCCGTGCTCATCGTGAAGTCCCCCGATTGAAGAACAACGGTTGATACGGCCGCAGCACCAGATCCCGGTTGACGATGATGCGCACCGGCAAGCCGGGCCGCTCCGTCAACGTTGGCTGGATGTTGAGGTTGCGCCGCGTCATCTCCTGTCCGACCTGGTTCACGCTGTCCTGCAGGCTGTCGCGCCCGGCGACGACGACCCGATCGCCGTTCTGGCGGCTTTCCGGTGCGGCCAGCTCGGCACCAATCCCCAGCAGCGTCGTCAACGCAGCGCCGGCGAAGATGCGGTCCCAATGCCAATCGACGCCATCCTCCAGACCAGCGTAGCCAGCCGGATCGGTGCCCGCCAGGTTGTCCAGCGTCAGCGAGGACGTGTCGGGCAGGATGATCCGGTTCCACAACACCTGCACGCGGCTCTGCCCGTAGCTCACCTGGCTGTTGTAGCGGCCCAGGATGCGCGAGCCCTGCGGGATCAGCATGAACCTGCCGGTGGCCGTGTCGTAGATCGGCTCTGTCACCGTGGCAATCACGTCGCCCGGCAGATCGGATTTGATGCCCGTGACCAGCGCGCCCGCGATCACCGTGCCGGCCATGACCTGGTACGGCGAGGCCGACATTCTCAGATTCCCGGAATTGCGGGTTTCCGTGGAACTGGCTTTCAGGAACGCCTCTTTCTGGTCCTGCCGGTTCTGCACGGTGGTCGGGTCGGTGGGCTGGGCCTCCGTCGAAGCCGGGCCAGCGGCCATCGGGTCAAAACCCGACAGGCCAGACGACGGACTGGCCATGGCGACCTGCGTTGGCGCAGCAGTCGCACGCTGACCACCCGAACGGAAGAACACCGACGAGCCCGCTGCCGCTTCTGCTTCCTTGCGTTGTGCATCACGCTCGGCTGCAGCCAGGTCTTGGCCCGGAGGCGTGTAGGTGGGCACCACGGGTTGCTGCGATTTCACGATGGCCGGCCCCAGGTCGCCCGGCAGCGGCGGCCCCAGTTCCGGTATCTGTGGCGGCAGCTTCGAGTAGTCGGCTGGCAGCTTGTCGAGTCCTGCGGAGCGGGAGACACGATCCACGTTGTAAAGCTCGCTCTGTTCGTTCGCTCCGCGCTTGCGCGGTTGCAGCGACCACATCGTGGCGCCCAGCACGACCACGGCGAGGCCTCCGGCCAGGATCGCCAAGGTGCGCCGATTCAAGCGCGTCACCGCGCGCGGCGGCGCGCGCAGCGCCACTGCCTCGGGGGCAACCTTGCCCGCATGCGACGCGGCAAGATCAGGAATGTCGTCCTGGCTCATGGTCAGTTCCCCCGCGCTACGCCGTCCGTGCGTTCGATCCGCACGATGTCGCCCTTGTCACCGCCCAAGCGCAGTTCGGCCGCGCCGAACAGCCGATCCACGATGTAGTACGGCGCGCGGAAACGGTAGTTCACCAGTTGCCCATCGCCTTGCGCGCCGATCACGAACAGCGGCGGCAGTTCGCCCTGCGCGATGCCCGGCGGGAACTGGATGTAGACCTTCTCGCCATCGTCGAAGGCGCGCAACGGCTTCCACGGCGGATTGTTGCCGCTGACCGCGTAGCGGAAGCGAATCTTCTCCAGCGACAAGCCGGTATCGATCAGCGCCGTCGCCTGCGCGGCCTGCGCTTGGCGCTGCAAGGCCAGCATCCGGTCTTTCGGGTACTCCCACGACACCGACGCCATCCAGGCGCGTTCGGTCGAGGTCAGCTCGACCAGGTAGGTGCGCCGACTGGTGGTGACGACCAGGTTGGTCTTGAGCCCCGAGCGGATCGGCTTGACCAACACGCTGACGCGCAGCGCAGCGCCTGTGCCGCTGGACGTGTCACCGACGATCCAGCGCACCGTATCGCCGGCGGCAACCGTCACCAGTTCCTCGCCGGGTTGGAGAGAGATCACCGTGACCCGGCCCGGCGCCGCATAGACCTGGTACAGCGCGCCATCCGTGAAGGGCCAGACCTGGATGGCATTGACGTAGCCCTCGCGCGTCGGCGCCATCCGCGCCTCGGCGTTGGCGCGCGAGACCCGGAGCTTTTCATCGGCGGGTTCGCGCGCTGTCTTGGTGTCACTGCCCTCCGGCAGCGGCTTCATCTGCGCCGGCATCGGCAACACCTTCGGCATCTCGACCACTTCAACCGGCTTGGGCAAGTCGGGCAACGGCTGGGCCTGTACCGGCTCATCGAGCGAGATGGCTGGTGGTGGCGTGCCCTGCGTGGCGCAGCCCTGCAACGACAGTGCAGAGGCTGCAACTGTCAACACGAAAGCGTAAATGCGGAAAGACCGGTTCATGGCTTGGCTCCTTCGGTGGCATCGAGTTCGCGGCTCCACGACAGGCCGTTGACGTAGATGCCCAGGGGGTTCTTGCGCAACCGCTGCTCGGTGCGCGGGGTTTGCAGGACGGTGGAAATCACGGCGTTCCAGCGCTCGGTGCCCGCAGGCGCACCGTTGACGAAGCGCTCCTCGGTCCAACGGACGTTGAACGACGTGTCGCTGGCGCGCACGACGCTGGTGATCTGCACCGTCACCGACTCCTTGCCGACACGGATGAACGGGTCGTGGGCACGTGCGTACTCGTTGAGCACGGCCTCGCCTCGGTCGGTGGTGTAGTCGTAGGCATCAAGCCAGTTCTGCCGAACGACGATGGGGTCGATGGACAGCGCGCGAACCAGCGTGACGAAGTGCGCCAGGTGGTAGGCGGTCTGAGCATCGTTCGGCCGGTACGGCGTGGCCGCTTCGCCGACGGTGCGGACCTGTCCAGCCTGGTCCACCTCCACCACGTAGGGCGTGACGATGGACTGCGCCGAACGCCAGACCAGCCCACCCGCCATCAACAGCGCGAGCGCCAAGCAGCCAAAGGCCATCAGTCGCCAATTCTTCGCCTGCACACGGGCCGAGCCGATGCGCTCGTCCCACACCTGTGCGGCGGACTGGTACGGAGTGGCAGGCTGCGGCGTATCGGCGTAGCGCACCTGCGGTCGTTTGAATCGCATAGATCGTTCTCCTTATGAATCGGAATCGCGCAGGCTTGGGCCGCTGCTGGAGCCGCCGCCGTCGCCTCCGCGCAGCGAGTGGGCTGCGGTCGTGGCGGCATGGCTGAGCTGCTGGCGCCGGTGCAGCCGCTTGGCCCAGGCGGGTTGCTCCTGCTGTGCGGCGTCCGCAGGGGCTTCGCTGGCAGCGGACTGGCCTCGTGCGGCTGCGGCAGCGCCACCGCTGGGCGCTGCACCCGCATCGTCTGCGCGTAAGGCCGCTGCCGCACGCTCCTTGAGCGAGCGAGCCCCGGCAGCCGCCTTCTGCCCGACCGCCTGCGCACCGCTCTTGGCGACGTTGCCCACGCCGGCTGCGGCGCCCTTGAGGCCGCCTCCAGCGGCTGCGGAACCCGCTTGATAAGCCGACCGCGCACTGCCTGCGGTCGAGGCTGCAGCACGCGCACCGCTGGCGGCCATCTTGGCGGCGGCTGGCGCCATCCGCGCCCCGGCGGCCACCGCGCTGCCAACACCCGTTGCGGCGGCACCGACCGCAACGGCGGTTCCCGCTGCGCCCACCGCTGCACCGGCCATCGCTCCGGCGCCGAGCTGCGGCGCCCCAGACACGAGGCCCGTGGCGATGCCCGGCCCGTAAATACCCAGGGCCAGCAGTGAGAGCGAAGCCAGCATCACGACAAGCGCGTGGTCGATGGAAGGTTCGTCGGGCGTGACCTGGAACTCGGCGAACAGCCCAGTGCCGATACCGACGATCACCGCCAGCACCAGTACCTTCACGCCAGACGACACCACGTTGCCCAGCACCTTCTCGGCGAGGAAGGCCGTCTTGTTCCACAACGCGAATGGCACCAGCACGAAGCCGGCGAGCGTGGTCAGCTTGAACTCGATCAGCGTGATGAAGAGCTGCACCGCCAGCACGAAGAAGCACAGGATGACCACCAGCCACGCGAGGAACATCACGACGATGGGCGTGATGTTGATGAACACTTCCGGGAAGCCGGCCATCTGGCTGATCTGGTCGAGGATGGGCGCGCCGGCGTCGATGCCGGTCTTGGCCAGGCGCCCTGGCTGCAGAAACGTCTCCATGGTCAGAGTCGAGCCGGAAGCCGTGAGGCCCAGACCGGCGAACGACCGGAACACAATGCTCGCCAGCCAGTTGAAGTTGCCGATGATGTAGGCGAAGGCGCCGACGTAGAGCACCTTGCGGATGAGCTTGGCCATCACGTCCTCACCCTGGCCGGTGGCGTGCCCCAGCGCCCAGTAAAGTCCGGCCAGGGTCATGTCGATCGCCACCAGAGTGGCGGTGAGGAACGCGACTTCACCCCGCAGCAGGCCAAAGCCCGAGTCGATGTAGGTGGAGAAGACGTTGAGAAAGCGGTCGATGATGGCAACGTCGTTCATGGCCGTTCGTCCTGCGAAGTTGTGGGCGAGTCGAAGCTGGCCGGAATCGCTGGTAACTCGGCCAGCGTCTGGTACTCGTCCGGCCCGGTGGGCCCGGATAGGAAGCGCTGCAGGTCGGCCTGGGCGACCTGCGCGCAGAGCGCGCCATAGTTCTCGCCACTGTCGCATTGCATGCGCAACGCATGCAGCCGCGCCGGATCGGCGGCCAGCGCATCGACCGACAGAACCTGCGGCCGGTCGCAACCGGCCAGCAGGCATGCAAGAAAGAACAGGACCGGCGCGCGGTTCATGGCTGGCCCGTCAGTTGCGATAAAAGCTCACGGACTGCGGCGTGTAGGCCGTGCCGCTGCCGAGGAAGCGCCGCGTCACCTCGCGCCCACGCTCAACGGCGGCGGCCTGTCGCGCCAGTTCCAGCGAGGCCGCGCGGTCCTGTGTGAGCTGGAGTTGCTGCGACTGGATGGACTGCTTGGCTTGCAGGGCCAGGAGCTGGTTGGTCGCCTGCATGGCCTGCAAGGCGCCGGTGGCCGACTGGCTCTGGCTCACCAGATCGGCCAGCACGCCTTCGTCCTGGGACAGGTTCTGCGACACCTGCGCCTGCACGCGCATCGCGGTCTGCAAGCCACCGAGGGTGTTCTTCCAGCGCTCACGCGCATCCTGGTACATCCGGTCGCCGCTGACGGTGGCGGCGTACTGTTCCGGGTACAGCCGCGCGAACTCGGCGTCCATGCGCGACAGGTCATAGGCCAGCCCTCGCGCCTGCGCGATGAGTTGCTTGGTCGTCTCCAGGTTCGAGCGCAGGCGGTTGACCACGTTGAACGGCAGGCTCGCCAGGTTTCGCGCCTGGTTGATGAGCATCTGCGCCTCGTTCTGAAGCTGTTTGATCTGGTTGTTGATCTGCTCCAGCGTGCGCGCGGCCGTCATGGTGTTCTGCACCAGGTTGGTCGGGTCGAGCACGATGTCGCCGATGCCGAACAGCGCATGCGCGGGCTGCACGGTGCCGATGGCCAGTGCGCAAGCGGTGGCCAGCGCGATCAGACGGGGTTTGAAGGAAGCATGGAACGTCATGGCAGTTCTCCTTTGGGGTGGTGGTGGAACAGGTCGGCCGCCCAGTCCAGGCCGTGTTGCCGCAGCCAGGCAGGAGCAAAACCAACGGGGGGAGCGGGGGTGGACAGCTCGTCGATGAGGCGCTGGTCCTGCGGTGTGGAAGCTCCCGCGAAGGCGAGCGTGACGGACCCGAGGTCCAGGTCGAACAGGCGGTTGCCCAGACGCGACTGGTAGTAGTAGTCGCGCTTGGGTTGGGCGGTGGCAACGATCTCGATCTGTCGGCTGTTGAGGCCGAAGCCTTCGTAGATCGTGCGGATCTGCGGCTCGGTGGCCTGCGGGTTGGGCAGGAAGATGCGGCTGGCGCAGCTCTCGATGATCGCGGGCGCGATGGTCGAGTCCTTGATGTCTGCCAGAGACTGCGTGGCAAAGATGACGCTGACGTTCTTTTTGCGCAGCGTCTTGAGCCATTGGCGAATACGCGCCGCGAACACCGGGTCGTCCAGGAACAGCCAGGCTTCATCAAGAATCAGCAGCGTCGGCGCGCCGTCGAAACGCTCGTCGAAGCGCGCGAACAGGTAGCCCAGCACGGCCAGTACCGCAGCCTTGCTGTGCATCAGCTCTTCCATTTCGAAGCACTGCACGTCCGCGGCGCCCAGCCGGTCGCGGTCGGCATCCAGCAACTTGCCGTGGGCGCCACCGAGCACATAAGGCGCAAGTGCCTGTCGCAGCACGTTGGACTGCAGCAGCACCGACAGGCCGGTGAGCGTGCGCTGCTCCACGGGCGCGCCCGCAAGACTGACGAGAGCCGACCAGATGGCCGCCTTCTCGTCCGGGCCGACACTGATCCCCTCATGCCGCAGGCGGCCTTCAACCCATTCAGCCGCCCAGGTGCGATAGCCCTCACGGTCGATGCGAGCGAGCGGCTGAAACGCGATCGAACCGTCCGCACCCAGGTCGTAGTGCTCGCCGCCCAAGCCAAGAATGGTGGCGCGCATCGAGCGTCCCATGTCGAAAGCGAAGACCCGCGAGCCGGGATAGCGGCGGAACTGCATCGCCAGCGTGGCGAGCAAAACCGACTTGCCCATGCCGGTCGGGCCGGCCACCAACGTGTGCCCCACGTCGCCGATGTGCGTCACCAGCCGGAACGGCGTCGCGCCTTCGGTGCGCGTGACGATCAACGGCGGGCCGTCGAGGTGGTCGTTCTTCTCCGGCCCGGCCCACACCGCCGATACCGGCATCAGGTGCGCGAGATTCAGCGTCGAGACGATGGGCTGGCGCACGTTGGCGTAGGCATTGCCCGGCACCGACGACAGCCAGGCTTCCACGGCGTTCAGCGTTTCAGGAATCGTGACGAAGCCACGTCCCTGGATGACACGCTCCACATGGCGCAGCTTCTCGTCGGCCGCGTCGGCATCGACATCGAGCACCGTCACGGTCGCGGTGACGTAGCCGAAGGCGACCTGATCGCTGCCCAGCTCTTGCAGGGCCGCATCGGCGTCGCCGGCCTTGTTGCTGGCGTCGGTATCGACCAGTGGCGATTCCTGCTGGAAGATCGACTCGCGCAACAGCGCGAGGACGTTCTTGCGCTTGGCAAACCACTGCCGACGCAGGCGGCCCAGCTCCTTTTCGGCCTCGGCCTTGTCCATGCACAGGAAGCGCGTGCTCCAGCGGTAAGCGAAGCCCAGCCGGTTGAGGTCGTCCAGAATCCCCGGCCAGGTCGAGGTCGGGAAACTGCGCACCGTCACCACGCGCAAATGCTGGTCGCCCAGCATGGGTGCAAGGCCGCCGACCAGTGGCGCATCGGCCAGCAGCGCATCGAGATGGAACGGCACTTCCGGCACGCTGACGCGGTAGCGCCGCGCCGAGACGGTCGCGTGCAGGTAGGTCAGCGTTGCACTGTCGTCCAGCCAGGCGATCTCCGGCATCACGCCGTCGAGCAGGTCGTAGATGCGGTCGGTTTCCGCAACGAAGGCCGCGAGGCGTTCGCGCCAGTCCACGCAAACGCTCGGTGTGTTCTCGTACAGCAGCTTGGCCGCGCGGGCGCGGGACTCTTCCGGCGGCAGGTAGGCAACCGTGAGGTGATAGCCGCTCTCGAAGTGGTGGCCGGAGTCCTCGAAGGTTGCGCGCCGCTCCTCGTCCACCAGCCAGGACAGCGGCTCCGGAAATTCCGAGTGTGGGTAGTCCGCCGCTGGCCGGCGTTCGGCTTCGACGAACAGCGCCCAGCCGGAGCCAAGCCGGCGCAGCGCGTTGTTCAGCCTCGCCGCGGTGGCAATCAGCTCGCCCTGCGTCGCGCTGTCCAGGTCCGGACCACGAAAGCGTGCCGTGCGCTGGAAACTGCCGTCCTTGTTGAGCACCACGCCGGGCGCGACCAGCCCGGCCCAGGGTAGCCAGTCGGCCAACAAGGCCGGGCGCTGACGGTATTCGGCGAAGTTCATCATGGCTCGGTCCTCACACGTCCAGCAGCGGCTTGTGCTTGATGTGGCGGGCGAACACCTGCATGAACTGCGCATCGACGCGTGCCCCCCAGACCGCGAGTGCGTGGCCAACGATCCAGAGCGCCAAGCCCGGAATCCACAGTTGCAGGCCCAGCCCGACGGCGGCGGCCAAGGTGCCGTTGGCGATCGCCACGGTGCGCGGCGCCCCGCCCAGCAGGATCGGCTCGGTCAGCGAGCGGTGCAGCGGCACCTCGAAGCCCGGCAGGTCGGTGGCCGTACTCATTGAACTGCCCTCCGTGCTGCGCACTGCGGGGCTGAGCGTCTTCGGAGCGGCCGGGCGGCGCTCATACGACGGCCCCGCCGGAGAAGCTGAAGAACGACAGGAAGAACGAGGACGCCGCGAACGCGATGGACAGACCGAAGACGATCTGGATCAGCTTGCGGAAGCCGCCAGAGGTGTCGCCGAAGGCCAGCGCCAGGCCGGTGGAAATGATGATGATCACCGCGACGATCCGCGCGACCGGTCCCTGGATGGATTCGAGGATGGATTGCAGCGGCCCTTCCCAGGGCATCGAGGAACCGGCGGCTTTCGCGGTGCCGGCGGTCATCAGCATCACGCCCGCCAGCAGCAGGCCGTGATGGGCCGGTGCGGCCAGACGCCGGAGGCGTGCAAAGCACAAAGCCGGATTTGCAGAAAAGCGGAAAGCATGGGCGTTCGTCATGGAAGTTCTCCAGGCGGGTTGAGGGACGGGGAAGGAAGATCGGAAGACAGCTGCAGCAGCTCGGGAAGCGGCGTTTCCAGCATGTCCGCCAGGCCATCCATGAGCCGGTAGCCCACACCGTCGAAGCCGGCGACACGGGCAATGGTTTCGATGCGGCGTTTGCGGCCGCGGCCGGCGATGAACACGACGACGTTCACCGCCTCGGCGATCAGTGCGCGCGGCGGATTCACCGCAACTTCGAGAATCAACTGCTCCAGGCGCAGCAACGCGCCCAGCGCGGAGCCGGCATGGATGGTGGCGATGCCGCCGGGATGGCCGGTGCCCCAGACCTTGATGAGATCCAGCGCCTCGCCACCGCGCACCTCGCCGACCACCACGCGGTCGGGACGCAGCCGCATCGTGGCGCGCACCAGTTCGGTCATGGACGCGACGCCCGCGCGCGTGCGCAGCGGCACGTGGTCGCGTGCGGCGCATTGCAGCTCGATGGTGTCTTCGAGCACCAGCACGCGGTCGCCGGTGACGGCGATCTCGGCGAGCAAGGCGTTCGCCAGCGTGGTCTTGCCAGTGCTGGTGCCACCTGCGATCAGGATGTTCTGCCGCTCGCGCACGGCATGGCGCAGGAACTCAGCTTGATCAATGGACAAGATGCCGTCGGCCACGTAGCGATCCAGGCCGATGATGTTCACGGCCCGCTTGCGCAGCGCGAAGGCTGGCCCCGGTGCAGCGGGCGGCAGGATGCCTTCGAAGCGTTCTCCTGTTTCGGGCAGTTCGGCGGTCAGGAGTGGCTGGCCGCGATGCACTTCTGCCCCAACGTGCGCGGCGACCAAGCGGATGATGCGTTCGCCGTCTTGTTCGGACAGCTCCACACCCAGCGGTGCGCGTCCGGAGGACAGGCGATCGACCCAGAGGGTGCGGTCGGGGTTGAGCATGATTTCCACGACGTCCGGGTCTTCCAGTGCGGCGGCGATCACCGGCCCCATCGCCGTGCGCAACATGCGGATGCGGCGATCCAACGACGCGGCGAGGGGCGACTGCAGGACGGCACTCACTGGACACGCTCCTGCGCTTCGGCCAACGCAGCCGCGTCGTCCGTCCGCGCACTGTCGGGCTGCAGTTCCTCCACCACGTCGCGCACCAGGCTGCGTCCGCGCAGCAGGTGGCGGCCGAGCTGTTCGACGAACTGCTCGAAGCGCGCCCTGCCCTGGGCGCGGGCCGCTTCCTGGTGGGTTTCGGGCACCGGCGTGCTGACGGTCAGGAAGTAGCGGATGAACAGCGCCAGCGTCTCGATCTCGATGTTCTGGTCGCGCTCCAGCCGCTCGAACTGGCGCGTCAGCCGATCGAGCCGCTTGGCAATCGCCGCCTCGCGCTGATCGCCTGCGTCGGGTGACAGCCATGACGCCAGCGCCGCCGCGACGATGGAGGACTTGGACACGCCTTTCTTGGCGGCCAGTTCGTCCAGGCGCTTCGCGTGCTCGGGCGAGATGAACAGGTTGAGGCGGTATTGGCTCATAGCTGGATTCCGTCGTCGGGATCGAGGGATGCCAGCCGTGCCGTGCGCTGCATGGCCGGGTCGAGCTGGCGGGGAAGCGGCAGCGGCAGGTCGTCGTCATCGAGTAGTGCCAGGTCGTTGCTCGCTGGCTCCTGCTCGGGGTGGTACTCGGTGACCTCGGACAGCTCCGGTTGGCGGCGCGGCCCACCGTCATCGGCGGTGGCTGTGTCGCTGCCGCTCAAGCCCACTCCAACAGGCGCAACTGGCACGGCCGGGATTGCCATGCCGCTCCAGTCGTCGGGCCGCCGAGGCGGCGCGTCGGCGTAGCGACTGGCTGCGAGCGCGGGCGGCGGCAGCACGCGCCGCTTGAAGTTCGCGTCGGCGAAGTAGCGCAGCTTCTTCGCCTTGATCGGTGCTACGCTGGACACCATCACCACCGCTTCGTCCGGCGGGAGCTGCATCACCTCGCCAGGGGTGAGCAATGGCCGTGCTGTTTCCTGCCGCGACACCATCAGGTGTCCCAGCCATGGCGCGAGCCGATGGCCCGCGTAGTTGCGCTGCGCGCGCAGCTCGGTGGCCGTTCCCAGCGTCTCGGAAATGCGCTTGGCCGTGCGTTCGTCGTTGGTGGCGAACGTCACCCGAACATGGCAGTTGTCGAGGATGGAATGGTTCTGCCCGTAGGCTTTGTCGATCTGGTTGAGCGACTGGGCGATCAGGAAGCTGCGAATGCCGTAACCGGCCATGAACGCGAGCGCCGTCTCGAAGAAATCGAGTCGGCCCAGTGCCGGGAACTCGTCGAGCATCAACAGCAGCTTGTGGCGGCGCGCAATGCCGTCGCTGCCGTCTAGCGATTCGGTCAGGCGCCGGCCGATCTGGTTGAGGATCAGGCGCACCAGCGGCTTGGTGCGGCTGATGTCCGAAGGCGGCACCACCAGGTACAGCGATACCGGATGCTTTGCCGAAATCAGGTCGGCAATGCGCCAGTCGCAGCGCGAGGTGACTTCAGCCACTGTGGGGTCGCGGTACAGACCAAGAAAGGACATGGCCGTGGACAGCACACCCGAGCGCTCGTTGTCGCTCTTGTTGAGCACTTCGCGTGCGGCCGAGGCGACGACGGGATGCGGTGCATCGCCCAAGTGACGCGTTGTCATCATCCGATGCAGCGTCAGCTCGAACGGGCATGCCGGGTCGGACAGGAAGTTGGCGACGCCGCGCAGCGTCTTGTCTTCGCCCGCATAGAGCACATGCAGGATGGCACCGACCAGCAGCGCGTGCGAAGTCTTCTCCCAGTGGTTGCGGCGCTCCAGTGCACCTTCCGGGTCCACCAGGATGTCGGCGATGTTCTGTACGTCGCGCACCTCATGCGCACCACGCCGCACCTCCAGCAGCGGGTTGTAGGCCGCAGACTTTGCATCGGTGGGGTTGAACAGCAGGCAGTGCGAGAAGCGCGAGCGCCAACCGGCGGTGACCTGCCAGTTCTCGCCTTTGATGTCGTGAATGACAGCGGACGCAGGCCAGGAAAGAAGCGTTGGCACCACGAGGCCGACACCTTTTCCGGATCGCGTCGGCGCGAAGGTCAGAACGTGTTCTGGTCCTTCGTGTCGCAGGTATTGCCCGTCATGCAGCCCGAGAAAAACGCCGGCTGGCTGATTCAGCCTGGCTTTGCGAATGTCGGTAGCATCGGCCCAGCGCGCGGAGCCGTAGGTCGTGACCAGTTTCGATTGCCGCGAACGCCACACCGACATTGCGATGGCGAGGACGACAGCGATCAGCCCGCTTCCGCCCGCGATTGCGCCGCCGATGTCGAAGACATGCGGCGCATAGGCGTCGAAGAAGAACCACCACTCGAACAACCGCCAGGGGTGATAGACCGGCGTGCCGAAGACATCGAACCAGGGCGAGCCCAAGCGTAGTTGGTAGCCCAAGGCGGCGGCTGTCCACTGTGTGGCACCCCACACGCCGGCAATCACAATGCTGAAAACAGCAACGATCTGCCCGAACAGCACACCCTGACCTTGCATCCAGACCTCCCGATTTCTCCTGTGCGGCAAGTGGCACGAAAACGTGCCGCATGCGCGAGATTCGGGTCTGGATCAAGGCCGGTCAAAGACCGTTATCGGGACAACGATGCCTGATACGGCATCAATTCATGTAGCGACGAAGCCAATAAAAACGCCGTAAGCGACAGCGCGTTGCGGCGTATCGAGCAAATAAATGTGGTTCTGTTGCGGTCCGAGCGAAATCAGAACTTGGGCTTTTCCTTCGGCGGCGTGTAGGGAGTTTTTCCGTCGCCGAGAAAGCGGCGATTCGTCGCTTCGGCCACTCGGTTGCAGAGTTCGTCGCCGAGCTTCGCTCGATCTGTCTTGCACTGCTGGCGCAGGACCTTCAACCGTTCGGGATTGGCCACGAGTGATTCGACGGTTTCGGCTGCGGCGCTGCTGCTGTCTGTCGCGGTCGGCTCGGGTTTGCCGCAAGCGACCAGCGTTGCGGCAAGCAGAAGTGGGATAGTCTTCTTCATGGCTCGGTTTCCTCCGATGGATCGGTTTGCGCTCGTGCAGCGGAGGATTTCCCATTTGGCGGCTCAACGGCATAGACCCGTTCGATGAATCGGGCCAGAGCATCAGACGGCTCCCCTGCGACACGCAAAAGGTAGGTCGTAAGCATGTGCGAACCGCCGGCCAGCGGCCGCGCTACGACACTTGACTCCCGGCCGGCGGCGATTTGAGAAGCACCGGCGAGTCCCAGTGCGAAACCCGCTGAAACCAGCGTCATCATCATGTCGAAGGACGCAACCCGTTCGACAACCAATGGTTCTTGAGTAGCGCGGCGCAACACGCGTTCAACTTGACGAGCATGGCCCTCATGCGTGTTCGTATCACTGAGCGCCAATGGATACCGCAGTAGTTCGTCTAGAGGTACATGCTTGTATGAAAGCACGGGGTGACGCGCTGGGACTGCCGCCATCAATGGATCATTCCAAACGGGCTCCGCAATGAGTCCGTCACCAACCTCATCCGACTGACCGAAACCCACGTCATACAGATCATCCTGAAGCCCCTTGATCTGCTGCGACAACGGCACTTCGGACAAGCGAATCTCGATCTCCGGCTCGTCTTGCCGGCAAAGTGCCAGGAGTGCGGAAAAGCACGACGGTGTCACGCCGTCGGAGAAAGCGATACGCAACTGACCGTGGAATCCATTGGTGGCAGCCTTTACGCTGTCTTGAGCCTGTTGCAAGGAAGTGAAGACGCGAGGTACATGCTCCAAGAACATCCGACCCGCACGGGTCAGTCGGGTGCTGCGTGTGGTTCGCACGAAAAGCTGTGCCCCCAAATCTTCTTCAAGCTCCTTGATTGCACGCGACAGCGGTGACTGCTCTATATGTAGACGCTCTGCGGCGCGAGCGAAGTGAAGTTCCTCGGCTACGGCCATGAAGCATCGCAGATGTCGTAACTCCATAGGTCACTCTCAGTCACGGTCGCTTTGCAGATCTTGCTGAATCTGGTGATTGCGGCGCTGAATCCACGCGTCGCGCACGAACACGTAGTCATCAAGCGCGTCGCGGCGAAACTGATCTATGGGCAACAGCCGCGTTCGCACATCGACTATTTCCAGTGCTTGCAATCCGCTGGCTACACCGCTGTCCTGAATCTGGGCGATGGGCGACAGCGGTTGATCACCCACGATACCGAGCGCATCACGCACCGTGCGCGGGCCAAGCAGCGGGAGCACCAGATAGCGCGAGTCGCGCCAGCCCCAGGTCGCCAGTGTCTGGCCGAAGTCTTCGTCATTGCGCCCGGGCATGCCGAAGTGGGACGCCGGGTCGAAAACGCCGACGATGCCAACTGTCGTGTTGACTGCAAATCGACCAAGCGATCTTGTCGCATCGCCGGGCCGCCCCTGCAAGGCCTGGTTCACCACCGTTACCGGCATGCTCAGGTTGGCAAAGAAACGGGATACACCTGCCTGGACAGGCTCAGGCGTGATCTTCTTGTACCCGACCGCCAGAGGGCGCAGAACGAACTTGTCGGCAGCGTTGTTAAAGCCGTGCATCTTGCGGTTGAAACCCTCCCAAGGGTCGGGAACGAGTTTCTGAGCATGGAAGTCTTCGGCATCCAGTTCGGCTTGGTTGGGCATTTGGGCTGCGGCAGCGTCACCAGCCTCGACAGTAGTCCCTGTTGCTGGCGGGACGTTGGGCTGGGAGGCGGCCACTGTTGCCGTCGCCGGCGGCATTTCGACCGCAGGGGACGCGGCCTGATCTTTGATAGCGTTGCTGGCGCAGGCGGTGGTGGCCAGCACCATCGCTGCGAACATTAGGGTTCGGAAGGCTCTCATTCAGGTGCTCCGTCGAGGTACAGCCGAAATTCGGCGAGATAGCGAGCAAGGCAACCTCCATGCTCCGCGCCAACCTCTTACTGAACACTTACCTGCCGAACACCCTCTGCGTTCAGTTCGCTCCCGCTGTCATTCGTCCGTCCCGGAGGAACAGAACCTGGTCCGCAAGCTGGTGGATGCGGTCGTCGTGAGTGACCATCAGCGTTGTCACGCCGCGGTCGCGGCCAAGGGCTTTGAGCATCCTCACGACGAGCAGGCTGGAATGCCGGTCCAATGCGGCGGTCGGTTCGTCGGCCAGCACCACGGCCGGGTTGGACACCAGTGCGCGGGCAATCGCGACCCTTTGCTTCTCGCCGCCGGAAAGCCTGGCAGGGAGATAGGTGATGCGCTCACCCAGGCCGAGGATGTTCAACAGATGGGTGGCCGCCGCTTCCTGGACATCGGCATCGCCGCCCCGGCCATGGACCTGAAGACCCACCAACACGTTCTGCAGCGCTGTCAGGCTTTCGTGCAGGTTGTGCGCTTGGAAGATCACGCCCAGTCGGCGCCGCATGGCCTGCTGCTTCATCGCGCTGGCTCCATGTAGTTCCGTGCCCAGCAATCGAACCGACCCGTCCTGCACACTGCGCAGGCAACCCACCAGCGTGAGCAGCGTGGTCTTGCCGCAACCCGATGGGCCGGCAAGCACGGTCAGGCTGCCGCGCGTGACTTCGAGCGACACATCGAAGATGGCCTGCCGTCGCGCCTCGCCGTCCCCGAACCAGTGGTTCACCCCTTGCATCACGATGGATGTCGTCACGTGCCAGTCCCTCAAAATAGTTCGGCCGGGTCGATCGTGCGCAGACGCCGTGCAGCCAGCGCCCCCGACAGCATGCAGGCCAGCAGCGTTCCAACGAACACCGTGAGCGAGCGCCCAACGTCCATGCCGAACGGCAGATCGGTGGCATGCGCCAGCAGCGCGTAGATGGCGCTGGCCGAGGCCAGACCCGGCAGGAATCCCAGCACTGCGAGGATCAGGGCCTGCTCGAAGATGACACCGAGGATGTAGGGGTGCGAGTAGCCGATGGCCTTGAAGGTGGCGTAGTCGCGCAGATGGGCGGCGACGTCGGTGGCCAGGACCTGGTAAACGATCACCACGCCGACCAGCAGGCCCAGCAGCACGCCGGCGCCGACGATGCTGCCCATCGGCACCTCTGTAGCCTGGAAGCTCACGTTGTCCTCGACAGCCTGCGCGAAGCTGCGCACCTTGACGGGCTCCATGGACAGCGCACCGCGCAACTGCGCGAGCGCGGGCGCCAACGCCATGCCGGGTTCCAGATCGACGAGCACGTGGCTTGGCGTGCCCATCGAGCGCTGCCGGACCAGCCGAATGAAAGTCAAATCCGAAACCACCAACGAACCGTCCCAGCCGAAGCCAGCACCCATCGAGTAGCTGCCGATGGCCGTGATGGCCTTGCCGTCCACCTCGAACTCCAGAGGCGTGTCGGGTGACGCGCGCGCCGCCCACGCCGGATCGACGTCGCGCGAAAGCCCATCCAAGATCGCGCGCATCGGGACGGAGACGGCATCGAGGTGCTCGGCGATCGCAGGGCCCGCGAAGCGCCTGGATTCGGGTGGCAGCGCGTAGACGATGAGCGAGGTCGCCGGCACATTCGGTCGCTCCCAGGCGACCTGTCCGACGTACAGCGGCGCGGCGGCGGCCACGCCCGGCTGCGCGACGGACTGGTACACGACACGCCGCGCCAGCGTCGCGCCATCCGTGAGCGTGTTCGTGTTATACGGGGAGATCACGATATCAGCGCGGAACGGGCTGTAACTCGTGCGCACCACGTCGTTCATCGCGCTGAGGATGCCAAGCTGCACGAAGACAAGCATGTTCGCGAAGGCCACGCCAGCCACGGCGGCGGCCAAGCGCATGCGGTGATGGCGAAGCTGCAGCCAGCCGACCGGCAGGCGGCCGAGCAGCCCCCGGGAAATCCAGTTCATGGCGTGCCCACAGCGATCTTTCCGGTGACCTGCAGGCCAGTCAGCGCGCGGGCGTGCGCGGACGATGCTGCGTCGAGTCCCACCTTCACTTTCACCACGCGGGCGTCGGTGTTGGACACCGGATCGGACGACAGGACGGCTTGCCGCTGCACTTCCATGCCAATCCGTACGACGACGCCGGTCAGCGGCGCAGCTAGCGCTGACGAGTGCAGTACAACCCTCTGACCCAAGGCCACCCGACTGATGTCGGTCTGGTAGACCTCCAGTTCCGCGGCCATGTGTTCGACATTTCCCAGGGTAGCGATGCCTTGATCGCCGGGCTTCTCGCCGACGCGGACATGCACGGCGAGCACCGTGCCATCCAGGATGGCCGTCACACGGGCACCGGCCAGGTCCTGCTCGGCCTGGGCCACTGCGGCTTGGGCGACGTGCAGGTTGCCCAGGGCGAGCCGCACGTCGGGCTGGGCGTCAGCATCGCGATACGCGTAGCGCTGGACGGCAGCCGCGGCTTGCGCCTGATCCGCCGCAGCCTGATCGGCCACTGCACGTGCCTGCTCCAACTGTGCCTGCGTGGTCACGCCAGACGGAGCCAGCGACTGAAGCCGTGCCAGGTTCTGATCGGCCACCAAGCGCGCCGCGTGTGCCCGCTTGGCTGCGGCCTGCGCTTGGGCCCAGCCAAGACGAGCTTCACTGCGTGCTTGGTCGAGCGCAGCCCGCCTGGCGGCGAGCTGCGCCGCCGCGGTGGCCTGTAGCGCCCGGCGTTGTGGAAGGTTGTCCAGCTCGGCGATGACTTGCCCGGCGCGCACGCGCTGGCCCTCACTGACCAGCCAGCGTGCCACCCGCGCATCGCCTGCACCGAAAGGGAGAGCCAGCGTGATCGTGTCACCCTCTGGCATCAGCCTGCCGAGAGCGCCCACGGTGTTAGCCGCAACCGCCTGCTCCGCGACGGCGCCTGCTGGCTTGCTCGCCGAGCCAGTGGGGTCAGAGAAATGCGATACGGCGCTCTGGAGGTCAGGGCCAAGGCTGACACCCAGCACGGTGCCCAAGACCAACGCCGCCACGGTCAGCAGGGCTGTACGGCTTGGCGAGCGCCACGACGGCTTCGTCGGCAGTGTGTCCTGCTCAGCGGGCGCCTTGCCGGAATCGACCAGCGGCAGCGGGGAATCGCCGGCGTCCGTCATGATCCCCGCTCCGGCGTATGGGCGAGGACATCGCCCGCCAGAAGCCGCCGTTCCTGATGTTTAGCGGTGAAGCGTGCCTTGGCCCATTGCACGCCGTCGTCCACATAGCTGTAGAGGGCTGGAACAACCAGCAGGCTCAGGAAGGTCGAAGTGATCAGCCCGCCGATCACGACGACCGCCATCGGCACGCGAAAGCTCGGATCGCCGCCCAGGCCCAGGGCCACCGGGACCATTCCACCGCCCATGGCGATGGTGGTCATGATGATGGGCCGCGCCCGCTTGCGGCAGGCGTCGAGAATGGCCTCGGCGCGGTCCAGGCCGTGATCGCGGCGCGCGATGACGATGTAGTCCACCAGCAGGATCGAGTTCTTCGTCGCGATCCCCATCAGCATGATCAGGCCGATCATCGATGGCATCGACAGCGTCAATCCGGTCAGGAACAGCGCCAGCATGGCACCGGGCACCGAGAGCACGAGCGCGGTCAGGATCGTGCCGGGTTGAACGAAGTCCTTGAACAGGAGCACAAGGACCATGTAGATGCACAGCACGCCGGTCAGCATGGCCATGCCGAAGCTGGTTGCCAGCTCCTTCATTTCCTCGGCTTCGCCGAGCGCGCTGCGCTGTACACCAGCGGGCATCAGCCGCAGGCTTGGTAGCACCAGGGCTGCTTTCTCGATGTCACCCAGCGGGCGGCCACCCAGTTCGACCTCGATGTTGATGTTGCGCACTCGGTTGTGGCGTGTGATCTCCGCCGGACCACTGACGATGTCGAGTGCGGCGACGTTCTCCAGTGCCACCGGCCCACGTGCGCCAGGCACTGGCAGGCGTTTGAGCGTCTCCAAGTCTCGCCGGGCGGCATCATCGAGCCGCACCATGACGGGCACCTGCCGCTCGCCCAGATTGAGCTTCGCCAGATCCTGCTCGTAGTCACCGATGGTGGCTACACGCAGCGTCTCGGCGATGGTTGACGCTGTGACGCCCAAGTCGGCGGCGCGAGAGAAGTCGGGCCTGACTGACAACTCAGGGCGTACCAGGCTGGCGCTGGACGTCACCGCGCCGATTCCGGGAATGGTGCGCAGTTCGTGCTGGACCTGGTGTGCGTGCCGTTCGAGGGCGCGGCTGTCCTCACCCGTCAGCACCAAGACGTACTTCTCTCCCGACCCACCCATCCCAACTGCCACCCGCGCACCGGGCAGCGGCGCCAGCACGACGCGCAATTGCTGCTCGATTTCCTGCTTGCGCAGGCCATTGCGCTCGGCACGTGGTGTCAGGCTAAGTGTGAGCACTGCCGTGCGCACGTCTGCGACAGCGGAGGAAGATCCCTCGGCCGGGTTGCCACCCGTACTGCCACCGCCAATGGCCGTGTAAACCTGAAGGACATGAGGGTTTTGCACCAGCAGCAGTCGAGCGTGTTCGGCCAGTACCGCCGTGTCCTGCAGTTCACTGCCCGGCGCCAGTGTGAGCGTCACCTGTGTTTGTGCGTCGTCATCAGAAGGCACGAATGCGGTTGGCAGTAGCGTTGCCAACCACAGGCCGCCGACGAACAGCGTGAAGGTGGCGGCAAGCGTCGCGGCGCGATGGCGCAGGCACCAGCCAGCCAGGCGCAGGTAAGGGGGTATCCACGTCGGCTCAGGCCGATCGCGCTGCACCGGCGCCCGCAACAGGTAAGCCGCCATCATGGGCGTCAATAGACGGGCCACGACAAGCGAGAAGAACACTGCGCCTGCGGCCGTCCAGCCGAACTGGATGAAGAACTTGCCAGCCATGCCGCTCATGAAGGCTGTCGGCAGGAACACCGCGATCAACGTAAAGGTCGTTGCCACGACCGCGAGCCCGATCTCGGCTGCCGCGTCCGTGGCGGCTTGCAAGGGCGTCTTGCCCATCAACAGGTGGCGCTCGATGTTTTCCACCTCGACGATGGCGTCGTCAACAAGCACCCCGACCACCAACGACAGCGATAGCAAGGTCACCGTGTTGAGCGTGAAGCCCATCACGTACATCAGCGCGAACGCCGGGATCACCGACAGCGGCAAAGCCACGGCCGAGACGAAGGTGGCGCGCCAGTCGCGCAGGAACAGGAAGACCACCAGTATCGCCAGCGCCGCGCCTTCGAAGAACAGGCGCATGGACCCGTCGTAGTTCTCGACCACCGGGTCGATGAGATTGAAGGCTTCCGTGACCGTGATTTCGGGGTGACCGACCTTCAGCTCGGCCAGCGCCCGGCGAACACCCTCAGCGACGTCGATCTCGCCGAAGCCTCTGGCCCGCACGATCTCGAAGCCGACCACCGGCACCCCGTCCAGGAAGGCGGCAGAACGTGGCTCGGCAACGGAGTCGCTGACCGCTGCAACTTGATCAAGCCGGATACGGCGGCCATCGCTGAGCGTCAATTCGATGGCGCCCATTTCCTCCGCCGTCTGCACCGTAGCGATCACGCGCACCGACTGCTCCGCACCGCCGAAGCCCACACGGCCGCCCGAAGCCTCTTGCTGTACCTCGCCCAACCGGCGGGAAATGTCGGCAGCCGTCGTGTGCAAGGCGTACAGGCGATCTGGGTCGAGATCCACGCGCACCTCGCGGCTGACGCCGCCAACGCGGGTGACCGCACCCACGCCCGGTACGGCCAGCAGGGCCTTACGGACCTTGTTGTCCACGAACCAGGACAGGGCCTCGTCGTCCATGCGGTTCGAGGCGACGGTGTAGGCCAGGATCGGAGAGCCTGACAGCGCATCCTTCTGGATCACCGGATCGCGCAGGTTGGCGGGCAGGTCCGAGCGCACGCGGGCGACCGCATCGCGCACGTCGTCCACCGCCTCCTGAGTCGGCTTTTCGAGCCGGAACTCAACCGTGATGTTGGCCACACCGTCCGTCAGGGTGCTCTTGATGTGCTTGATGCCCTGCACCGTGGTAAGTGCGTTCTCGATCTTGCGTGCAACCTCGGTCTCCAATTGCGATGGTGACGCGCCGGGCAGGGCTGCCATCACGGTGACCGTGGGCACGTCCATGTCGGGGAAGTTCTGGATCTTCATGCCCGAGAAGCCCATCAAGCCCGCGAGCGTCATCAGGATGAACAGCAGGATGACGGGAACCGGGTTACGGATGGCCCACGAAGAGACGTTCATGTTCATTGCGTGCCCCGGCTACTGGTCAGCGTCAGTCGCTGTGATGCCGATGGCGAAGCGGCAGGCCGTGCGGCCTTCTTTGGCCCATCGGTCACGAGCACGAGGTCGCCGTCGCCCAGGAAGGCCGCGCCCGAGACGACGACGCGATCGTCCTTGTCGAGGCCGCTGATGATCTGGACGCGATCACCCGAACGGCGGCCCGGCGCGACCTTGGTCTGAATGACGCGTGAATCCGGCCCGACGCGCATCACGTAGCTGAATCCTTCGCGCAACTGCACCGCGCTTTGAGGCAGCGTCATCACCTCGCTGGCGCCGATCTCGAACTCGCCACGTGCAAACATTCCGGCACGCGCGGTGTTGCTTGGAGGCAGGTCCACATAGACCATGCCGTTGCGGGTCTGAATGTCGATCACAGGCGCCAGCATCCGCAGCCGGCCTTCGATGGCATCCCCTCCGTTGGGCGTGACCCTGACCTTCTGACCGGGCTTGAGCCTGGAGAGGTCCGTGGCTGCCACCTCTGCGCGCCATTCCAACCTGCCGCCTCGGATCAGGCGAAACAACTCTTGGCCTGCGGGCAACACGGCGCCGACCGTGGCTGAACGCGCGGAAATGACGCCATCATCCGGCGCGGCAATCCGAGTTTGGGCAACACGAAGTCGCTGCGTCTTCTCGACGGCCCTGGCCGCATCGAGCCGGGCCCGCGCCGTGTGCTCCGCGCTAAGGTACTGGTGAATTTGCTGCGCAGACAATGCGCCGCTTGCTTGCAACAAACGGGCGCGTTCGGCATTGGCGGTGGCTTCGGCCAGCGCCACGTCGGCCTCTGCGGCGGCCGCACGGCTCTGCGCCAGTTCGGCCTCCACCGTATCGGCGGCGAAAGTCGCCAACTGCTGACCACGGCGCACCGTGTCGCCCACGTTGACCTTGACGTCGGTCAGGCGCAAGCCGTTGGCCTCGGTGCCGATGCTGGCCTCCTGCCACGCCATGATGTTGCCGTTGGCCGAGACCCGAATGGGAAATGTGGCGGGCTGCAGGCTTCCGACCACCACGGTCAAGGAAGCCTGCCCCGCAACAGGCGTCTTGGCTTCCTGTGCATGGGCGTCTGGCACCTCCCATGCGAGCACGACGACGATGACGGCTGCGACAATGATGGCTCCCATCGCGGCGAGCAAGAGTTTGTCAGATACTTTCATTTTCAGTTCCGGGATAGGGAGCCTTGAAGGCGTGGCGCCAAGAAGCGCACGCAGCCCACGGCAATGAATGCAGATGCCAGCACGTCGCTTGGGAAGTGCTCTAGCGTCAGGACACGGCAGAGACTTGCGATGACCGCCAAGACAAGCAGCGGTGTGCGCCATGCGGGCAGGAGGCTGGCCAGCACACACGCTGCAGCGAATGCCGTAAAGGCGTGACTGGATGGAAATGAGTTGAAGGGGTGCCCGGCAAAGGGCGTGGCAAACCCGTAGTGACCAAGTTCGATGAGCACGCTAGGACGGGCTCGCGCCACGACATGCTTGAGCGCCAGCGTGACGAGCCCGCCCATCAGCAGAGTCAGCAGCATGAGCAGGCTGCCCTGCTTCACATGCTCCCACCAAGGAAGCCAGCGACGCACTGCTGGCCAAGCCTGCGCAACTCGGCTGGCACCATAGGCGCATAGCGTGGCAATGGACAAAATCGTGGCGTTGGCGAGTTCGCTGACCGCGTCAAAGAAGTCATCCAATGACGGAGTCAGGCTGCGGTGGACGAACCGGATCACAGTAGCGTCCACACCGCACGCCAAAGTGCCCAGCACGGCGAGAACCTGAAAGGCGGCGAGCGCCCATTTTTGTGGCGTGCCCATGTTCAGCGCCTCGCGGACTGCGGCCTGGCAAATTCGCGAGCACTGGCGGTGCTGCCCGGCACGAGCGTGCCGGCCCGGTCAGAACGGCCGGCCAGATGTTCATTCGCTTGGGGTGTCCAGCCACCTCCCATCGCGCGATACAGTGAAACCCAGGCCAGCAGGCGCTCGCGGCGCAGGTCAATCAAGGTGCTCTGCGCAGAGACCAAGCTACGGCGTGCATCTTCCAGATCGAACAGGCTGGCCGCACCCACGTCATAACTCGTTGCCGTAGCCCGGTACGAGCGTTCGAACCCGTCCACGGCGACGCTGGCGCTCTCGCTGCGCCGCGTCGTGCTCTCCAACGTGACCAGCGCACTTTCCACTTCCTGGATCGCCGTGCGCAAACGCGCCGCATAGACCGTGGTGGCGGACTCGTAGCGGACCTTTGCCGCCTGTGCGTTCGCCCGCCGTAGGCCCCCGTCGAACAGCGGAAATGTGATGGCAATGGGGCCTACGCTCCAGACCGTTCCGTCGGTGCTGACGCCGAGACTGGAGACGCGCGTGGAGCCAATACTGCCGGCCAGCGTGATGCGGGGCCAGCGTTGGGCGTCGGCTTGCGTCGAGTCGGCGCTGGCGGCGACAACGTTCCGCGCGGCCGCATAGATGTCAGGGCGCTGGGCAAGCACCTCGGCCGGCACCGTGTTGACACTGAATTCGGTCGGTTGGGGCAGTTGGGCAGTCTTCTCGGCGAGTTGGCTCCGCAAGGTTGGCTCATCCCGAGAAGTCAAAGCCACGAGCGCCTTGATCAGCAGATCACACTGCGACTTGCGTTCCTCCAGGGCCACTTCACCCTGGGCCGCACTGGCTCGCGCCAGATCCGCTGTCGCAGGTGACCGAATGCCGCCCGCAGCAGCCAACTCGGTGAGGCGAGATGTTTGCGCGCGGGAGGCTGCGTCGATCCGGGATTGCTCAACGTGCGCCTCACAGGCCCGCAGTTCGACGTAGTTCCTCGCCACGTCGGCGGCGACCGAAACCCGCGCGTCATGCCAGCCAGCCTGACTGGACGAGAACCTTGCTACGGCAGCAGCGAGGCCGGCGCGATTGGCTCCAAAGAGGTCCAGTTCCCACGCGGTCTGTAGGCCCAGCGACGAGACCTTTCCTACGGGGGCAGCCAGCTCCGAGCGCCCCCTCGTGGCGCTTGCGGCGATATCCAGGGAAGGCAGCAATGCGGCGCCGCTGGTCACACTCGACGCCCTGGCGTCGGCCATGTTCGCGGCGGCTTGCGCCAGGGTCGGGCTGGCACGCTGCGCCGCCTCGATCAGATCGGGCATGAGCGGGTCGTCGAACTGCGACCACCACTGCCTCAGATCATCGACCCGCCCACCGTGCGGAAGCGGTGCGTTCCATTGCGTGGTGACTTGCGCGCCGGCGCTGTCTGGCACCAAGGCGGGTGCAGTCGATGCACAACCTGCGAGCACAAGTGGCATGCCGATGGCAACGCGCAGCATGAAGCGACGGACCAGTTGGGGAGGCTCGTGAGAACGAGCCCGTGAACGGGAGTGTTGGAACCTGGTTTGGACGTTCATTGTTTGGGCTCTTGGAGGCTCGCAAGCCTTCGCCTTGATCTGCAATGAACGCGACTATCTGGCCGTATGACTTTCCAAACACTTACCGGGAATTCGGTCGGCCACTCCGAGCTACGGCCCTTGGATCGGGTAAGTGTTCCGTAAGACGGGGGGGCGGAGGATGAAGGCTTTCAACACCAGCAAGGAACCTGCTCATGCCTCCCTCCCCAGCTTTCACCCCCCGCTTCAAGGCAAGCGCTACCAGCCTGACCCGTGTCTCTGCTGTCGCAGCAGTGTTGGCCTGCTCCGCTCCGGCGTTTGCCCAGCAGCCTCCCGGTAAGGGTGAGCCCGAGGGTTCCTCCTGGGGCCTGGGCCTGGCCGCCATCAGCGCGCAGAAGGCGTACAAGGGCATGGATCGCGAGACCAAGGCCTTGCCCATGATCTCTTACGAAAATCGGTACGTAAAGCTGGGCGGCCCGAACCTGGAATTGAAGCTGCCCGGAATCGATCTGAATGAGTCGCAGCGCCTCAACTTCGGCATCGTGACCAAGCTGTTCGACGGCGCTGGCTACGAGGCCAGCGACTCACCGGCCTTGGCTGGCATGGCCGAGCGCAAGTCCAGCGTCTGGTTCGGCGCCAAGATGGAGTGGGAAAATGACCTGGCCGACGTCAAGTTGGAGTGGCTGGGCGCCTCGGGCAACAGCAAAGGCCAACGCCTTAACTTCGGCTTGGAGCGCAAGATCATGCTGAGCCCGAGCCTGATGCTGATACCCCAAGTGGGTGTTGAGTGGGTGGATAAAAAGTACGTGGACTACTACTACGGCGTGCGTGCCAACGAAGCAACGTCGGGGCGGGCAGCCTACACCGGCAAGGCCACGGTCAACCCGGAGATCAACTTGACAGGCATTTACCGTTTTGACAAGCAACATTCGATGATGCTCAATGTTGGAGTGAGATCCCTGGGCAAGGAAATCAAAGACAGCCCTATCGTGGGTCGTTCAACCGAGAACCGCGTGATGCTGGGCTACAAATACAGTTTCTGATGAGCCGAATACTCTTGATCGAAGACCATGAGCGGATGGCCCGGCTGATACACAAAGGCTTGGTAGCCGCAGGAATCGGCGTCGATGTGGCGGACCGCATCGACGCCGCGTGGACGGCCGTTCAGCAGATGTCTTACCAAGCCTTGGTTCTTGATCGGGGGTTGCCAGACGGGGACGGGCTGGTCCTATTGCAAAGGCTGCGCAGTTCCGGCGTTCGCGTTCCTTGCCTCGTGTTGACGGCCCGAGATGCCCTGCATGACCGTGTGGAAGGTCTCGAAGCAGGAGCCGACGACTACCTCCCCAAGCCGTTCGCGATGGACGAGATGGTGGCGCGAGTCCGGGCGTTGCTGCGTCGCCCCGTGGAGTTCCGAGCGCTCGATCCCAGCCACGGCGATCTGACGCTGCAGTCCGCCGCCAGCGTTTTGTGCTGCGGGGATGAAAGGGTCACGCTCGCCCCGGCGGAAGTACACATCATGCTGCTGCTCTTGCGCAAGCACGAGGAAGTCGTGCGTCGCAATGCGCTGGAGGCGGCAGCGTGGGGGTTGAGCGAGGCGGTCACACCGAACGCGCTGGATGTGGCCCTTCACCGCATACGCCGCAAACTGGTCGCTATCGGTTCGCAGCAGCGGATCGTCAATGTCAGAGGTCTCGGCTATGCGCTCCGCGAAGACGATTCGGCTCAGTAGTCTGGGCCTGAAGGTTTTGGCGGCCTACGTCGTGGGCGCCCTCCTGAGTATCGCGCTGGCCGTCGCAGCCGCGGTCTGGATGGTGGAGAACGACGTTCTGGCTGATCTGGAGTTGCGGGAGCGCGTTGGGACTCTTGCGAGCAAGATCAAGTTTGACACCAACGGTAAGCCTGTCAGGCTCGCTGCCAGCGAAGCCGATCTGGACTGGCTGTACGAAAGCCTCCCCCATGAGACCGCCTGGCGCGTGCTGGATGTGCAGGGAAACGTAGCACTCGTTTCAGAGGCTGGGGGAGCATTCTGGCCAGCCGGCGGCAGCGCCCCCCGGTTGGAGCGAGACACCTTTGTCTTCAAGCACAACGGCATGACGCTGCACGGTGCCACCGAATCTTTCGAGTATCAGGGACAGCAATGGCTCGTGCAGTTCGCCACCAGTGAGCGTCTCATGAAGCTCATCCAGCACAAGTTCGCGTTGCCGTACATGGGAATTGGCATTGGCATCTTCAGTGCCGTGTTGATTGTCGCATTCGGCCTGTGCGCATATATCACACTGCGCTATGCGCTCAAACCGCTGCGCGGCATCTCCGAGGCCGCGGCAGCCATCTCACCGCGATCGCTTCATGCGCGGCTGCAAACTGAGGTGGTGCCAGCGGAGATCAGCCCCCTGGTTGATAGCTTCAACCGAACGCTTGAGCGTCTCGATCAGGGCTACCGCGTACAGAAAGAGTTTCTTGGCAATGCAGCGCACGAGTTGAAGACGCCCCTCACGCTGATTCGCGCCCAGATCGAACTGATGGAAGGTGACGATGGCGATCGGGGTGCATTGCTGAGTGATGTCGAATACATGACGCGCCAGGTGCAACAGCTTCTGCTCTTGGCTGAAGCCAGCGAGGCTCACAACTACGACTTCACGACAGTCAAGGTGCAAGAAGTCGCCGACGAGGCCGCCTCCTATTTGCAGCGCATGGCCGAGGCCGCCGGTGTGCGCTTGACGGTATCAGCGACCGAGAACATTGAATGGAAGGCTGACCGCGGAGCTTTGTTCACGCTGCTGAAGAATCTGCTGGAGAACGCCATTCAGCATGCGCCCGCGTCGACAACGGTAGATGTGGAAGTTCAAAGTGACGCGCTGTCCGTGCGGGATTGGGGGCCAGGCCTCGATCCTGCCCAACTCCCGTTGTTGTTCGAGCGATTCTGGCGCGCGGCGCATCGACGCGACCACGGGGCAGGCCTTGGCTTGTCCATTTGCCAGGAAATTGCTTTGGCGCACGGGTGGCGTCTGACAGTTGAACGCGCCGAGCCTGGGTTGCGGTTCCGACTGAAAAACACGGTGATGAGCCAGCCCAACGCATAGATTCGCGAATAGCGCCGTGATGTGCATCTCTCTCACCGCGTACCGATCAATGCACTCCTGTTCGCACGACACCATTCGTCGAGGCTTTGCGGTTCTCGACCAGTGATGGCCTTGTAATCGCATGTTGCACCGGAAAAGCCACCCGCCGCTGCATTGGCATCGAACGATGCGATTTCGCGTGCGGCCGCCTCCGGGAGACCGCTTGCCATCAGTCCCTGCACCAGGGCTTCCTGCGATACGTCCACCACGGCAAGGGGATCGCCAACGGCAGCGCTGATGGCAGCAGCGATCTCACGCGTTGTTAGCGCTTTCGCACCGCTGAGGGTGTAGGTCTGCGTGGAGGTGTCTGTGCTTGCAAGAATCACGGCTGCCGCACGCGCAACGTCATCGCGGGCGATGTTCGCGAGCTCGCCTTCACCCGCAGCGGTGTACCAAACCCCTGACTGCAGCGCCTGCGGGATCGAATGGAACCAATTCTCGAAGTACCAGTGGTTTCGAAGCACGGTCCACCCAGGAAGCGCACTGGCGGCGAGCGCAGCTTCCGACTCAGCGTGGTCTGGGGCGAAGCTCACGAGCGACCCGGTGGGATCGGGCATTGACGTATAGACGACGTGGGAAGCTCCAGCTTGGACGGCGCCCATGATCGCCCTGCGGTGCTGCGCCAACCGTACCCCATGTGGGCCGGCTTCAGAGCTGATGACCAAGATGCGCGATGCGTCGCGGAACGCTGTGGCAAGGGTATCAACATCGTCAGCGAAGTCAGCAGTCCGCACATCAACTCCAAGCGATGCAAAATCGGAGACCGCTTCGGGCCTACGAGTCGTAGCGATCAAGCGATCCGGCGGAACTTGCAGCGTATTCAGAAGATGATGGAGGACGCGGCGACCAAGTTGGCCGGATGCGCCAGAAACGAGGAGTTTGGGGCCAAGATTCATGATGTGGTGGTGTGCGGGTAGTTGCTTAAGAGCGGCCTCATCATCCCCGTCCGGGTCTTACCGAACACTTACCGGAAGCCGATCCCGATCCTCTGACACCCATGGCATCACCTGCTTATTCCACGCTGGTGCCTGAACTGCCACGCGACCGACTGTCCGCTTACTATGGCCGACACCTGCTGCCCCAGGCTTTGCTCGACCACTGGCTTCCACGGCACCAAACTGAATCCCCTGCCGTCATCGAGCATCGCGTAGCGCCCGCTGGCAAGCATGACGCTGCGCCGATACGTGCCAGCTACCCGCTGGCCGTTGATCACTGGACGATGCTTCAACCCGCTTTCAGCGGCAATGTTCTTTGCGGCTTGCTCCAGTTCGCGCCCGCGCAGCGTAGCCAGCAGGTTGCGTGCAAGGACGACGCGCTGCCCGCGATGCTCAGCCAGTCCTTGTTCGGCCAGAAAGTCGGCGCGCTGACGTAGCGCGTCCTTGACCTCGCTGCCAAAGCCCAAGTCCCCCAGTCCCTTGCCACCGCCGATCAACTGCTGATCCAACCAAGTCGCACCGATTACGCGGGCCTGCCGATCAATCGTCAGGTGCGATTTCAGTTCCACGGCCACGCCGCCGCCCAGGCGCTGCGCGTCGTACTGACGGCCTTGCTCAGCAAGGTCGCCGGGCACGCGCCAGACGCCTTCAGCCTCACGCTCCACGATGCCGGCACGGCGCAGGGCTTCGAGCCGACGCACATGTGCCGCCACCACCTCACGCGGATCGCTGTTCGGTGGAGCCTCACGTTGCGCAACGGCCAAATGGTGATCGGTGCGGTACACGCCATCGACTGCCAGCGCAGCGATGTTCCGATCGGCTACGCGCACGTTGGTCGAACGTTTCACCTCCACCACGGCGCCGGTCGGGTACTGTTCCAGCTCCGAGCGCGGTGGCAGCATGACGTAGTGCGCCTTGCCGTCGATGCCATCGACGATCAGATAGCCCTTGTCGTACAGCTCGTCGGCCAGTCCCTTGGCAGCTACGCGGCCTACGATGTTGCGGCCATCCCCGCCTAGCTGAAACACGGCCAGCTCGCGCTGCTTCCCGCTCATGGCGCGCTGCATGGTGCGGATAATGTCGCCACGCTCACCCATGGCTCGCAGCGTAGGTTCGGCGTCTGCGTGGATGGCCCATGTGCCGGGTTGCTGCTCGGTTGCCAAGCCCATGCGCTGCAAGCGTTGTAGGCGGCCGATCAGCAACTTCCGCTGGCGTTGCAGCCGGGGTGCCGCCAGCGTCTCCGGACGTACAAGACCGTCCACTGCCACGCGCTGCAAGGTGCGATCCAAACTCGTCCACCGCTCCTGGTCGAGCTCGCGCTCCATGGTGCGTTGGATCTCCAGCTCGGTACGCGGCCCCAGCCATTCGGTCGCCAGTTCTGCGGCCCGGTGGCGCATCCCCTCGGCGATGTAGTCGCGGGAGATGATGAGGTCTTTGCCGGTGTCGTCCTTCCCTCGTAGGACGAAGTGCGTGTGCGGGTTGTCGGTGTTCCAGTGATCCACCGCCACCCAGTCCAGTCGTGTGCCCAGGTCGGCCTCCATGCGCGCCATCAGGTGCCGGGCGTAGGTGCGCAGATCGTCGAGCTGTTCGGCATCCTCCGGCGAGACGATGAAGCGGAACTGGTGCCGATCCTCGCGCCCGCGCTCCTCGAAAGCGGCAGTGTCCGCCGCGTCGGTTGTCGGGCCGTAGGCATAGCCCGGACCTCCCTGGCGGTCAACCCCTTCGCGCTCGATGTAGCGCAGGTGCGCGGCGGTCGAACGCGGCCCGGCCTTGGATAGATTGACCAGCCGCGCCTTGATCGTGACGCGCCTGGCGTTGGGCGTGAGTGAGGCCCCGGCGAAGCGGGCCGCAACGTGGCCTCGCCCCAGCCGAGAACCAGGTCGATAGCCAACTTTGCCGACCACCTTGCCGAGCTTGGCACCGGCCTTGTTGGTCTGGCGCAGCACCTTGTTGATGAAGGCTTCGCCCCGCTGTTTCGGAGTGCCAGGACGCACCCGGAAATGATCGTCGTCGTGCTTGCTCATGGGGTGCCTCCATCCAAGGCCAGCGCAGCCAGGCGGGTGAAGCACGCGCTTCCGCCAATGCGGATGCAGCGTTGCGCACTCTCGCGGCACGCTGCTGCCCCTTGGCGCGTGCCGCGCCAACCCCACGTGCAGACAAGGCTTTGAAGCGGCTGAGTGCTGCGACCTTTTATCTTGCCTTCCGCCTTTGCCCTTCGCTTCCGCTCCGGGCGTCGGCGGCCCGGCGGCGGTGTGCTGCCCGCAGCCAGCCCGCCGGCGAACTCGGCCACGGCCATCGGTCGGGCGCGTTCGAGGCAAGACGCCTGTACGTGGGATGACAGCGCCGTAGGCTGCGCCAAGTGCGGCGCGGATGCGTCCGCACTGCACGCGCGATGACACGGCAACTGCCAGCAGGGCGACACGCCGGATGGCACGATGAAGCGCAGCGAATCGGTGGCCATCATCAGCGCGTCTCCAGCCAGACCGGATGCGCGACGCCGAGCACGGCGGATGTGCGCACCGGGCCGAAGTAGCGGCTGTCGAACGACGCCGGGTTGGTCACGCTCAAAAGGAACAGCTCGCCTGGTTCGAGACGGCGGCACTGCTGCCAGGATGGCAGCGGGCGACCGAAGCGGTCGGCGGGAAAGACGGCTGCCACCGGCACGCCGTCGATGCGCACGCTGTGGCCGACGATGCACACTTCCTGCGGCGTCACCGCGCCCACCCGCTTGAGCAATGGAATACGCGCCGGCAGATAGCCGCGTTGCGCGGCCAGTGCTGCGGCGTCGGTCGGCAGTGATACGAGCACGATGCTGCCCACGGACAACGGACGTGGCAGCAAGTCAGTCCGGTGGTCGATCGGTTCGATGCGATACCAGCCGACCGCCACGCTGTCGGACGGGTTGTAGACCAGGCGCGGCAACGGCCGCATGTGGTCAGGAAGGAAGGACACCCAGGCCAGCGCAGCGAAGCCGCAGCCGGACAGCCCCGCCAGCACGATGCGAGCGCGCACGCGCGAACGAGGACGCGGCGCCGTTTCCGTGGCGTTGGCGGACGTGGAAACGGTCGTCATGGAAGTGCCCTCCCAGCTAGCCAGGCGGCGTGCCTTTCAGCGGTGTACGCTGGCAGTGGCAGGCGCGCAGCGAGCCGGTTGCCGAGCGTGCGCCAGTACACAGGCGAAACGTCGATGGTGGCGATACCCAGCGCTTCGATGGCGTCGATCTGAGCCAGCACAGCGCGCACGGTCGGTTCGCCCTCGGCGTGCAGCAGCAAGCGCGCGCCTGGCAGCACACCGGGGATGCGCTGCGCCGCGTCCAGCGGCGTGCAAGCCTGCATCACCATGAGCTGCCAGCGGATCGTGCCGTAGTCGTTTGCATGCCAGCGGATGCGGCAGAACATCGCGCCGGGCGAGAACATCGCGACGCGACGCCAGCGGTCGATCCGGATGGTGCGTATCGGATCGCCGAACCGCAGGTAGAGGTCGATGCGCTGCTCGACGTGGGCGAGCGATACGCGGGTCAGCGGTGCGGCGCCGGCCCTTCCAGCGAGAACAGCGAGAGGCGGAGTGACCGCAGGTGACGTGGCGGGCATTGCCGCCAAAGCGTGAGCGTTCATGGCGTGTTCTCCGAAAATTCGCGCTCCAGCAAGCCGCGCAGAAGTTCGGCCACGGTCACGCCTTGCGTGAAAGCAGAAACCTTGATGCGCGCACGCATCGCAGGCGTGATGTCGAGGGTCAGGCGTGCGGTGTAGAGATCGCCTTTCTGCAAGGCGTCGGCTTCGCCTTGGCGAACCCACGCCTCTGCGTGCGGGTTTGCTGGTGGCCGTACTCCGATGCCGACGCGCTTGCCGCGCGTAGATCGTTCCGTGGTCATGTCGGCCACCGCAGCAGTTCATCGACCAGCGCGGCGATCTCGCGCGCGGCGGCGCTGTCAGGTGCTGTCTCGCGGGCGAGCCGACCAGCAGCCACGCTGTCGGCGAAGACGATGCGCTGATGCACTTCCGAACGCAGCGCGGGCAGCGGCTGGTCGGCCAACGCCTGACGCGCTTCGCGGCCAATGATGGTCGTGCTGACACGCCGATTGATGGCAAAGGCTGCGCGTAGCGCTGGCCGGAACACCTGCGCTTCGCGGATCAGCGCCACCATCTCGGAAGACGCCCACAAGTCATAGGGACTGGGCTGCACCGGGATCAGCACGCGCTCCGCCGCCAGCAGCGCGGAGCGCGCCAAGGCGGCGATGCGCGGCGGGCCGTCGATGACGACATGATCGGCCCGGCGTGCCAGCTCGGGTGCTTCCTGGTGCAGCGTCTCGCGTGCGAGACCCACTGCACTGAACAAGCGCGGCAAGCCCTGTTGGGCGCGCCGCTGCGTCCAGTCCAGCGCCGAGCCTTGCGGATCGGCATCGAGCAAAACAACTTGCTGGCCGCGCATTGCCAGCTCGCCAGCGATGTGCGTGGCGAGCGTGGTCTTGCCCACACCGCCTTTCTGATTGAGCAAGGCGATGATCATGGCGCGGACCTCCTCGCTGGAAAACCGGCTTTTCTCGGTCGTGCGAAGCGCTGCGCGTTGTGCTGTTTCTCGGTTGTCCACCGAAACGGCGCGCTTCTACTAAAAGTTAGAGAAGTTAAGTTAGGAAAGTTAGAGGGGCCTGGAACCCGCTTCGTTACTGGCTTTGCGGCGAGTTCGCACGCCTGATAGCACGATAGGGCCACGCCCGATAGCACGACACCCGGCACGCCTGATAGCACGAGGCCATTCACAGCTTCTTCCCGAGTTATCCCCGTGCCGTCCGCAGCACGGGCCGGAAGGTCAGCAGTTCGGCATCGTCGTCCGGCATCCGCTCGATGCCCAGGACGTAGCCCGGCATCGACTGCCGCGCCACCAGCGCGCGCAGGTCGCAGGCGAAGTCGTAAGGCTTCGCAGTGCTGCCCGATTTGCGGTGCAGGTGTTTGAAGTCGAACTGCCAGCCGCCCGGCTGCTTGCCGCCGTGCTTGCGCACCAGGCGGTACAGCCAACGCTCGATACCACCCGTCAGCTTGAAATAGGCCGGGTCGATGGTCAGCACCAGCGCCGCGTCCAGCACGCCCGCGTAGAACCAGTCCGGCAGGATCAGCTCGATGCCCAGCGGCGTGCCACGGGCATCGGCCAGTTCCTTCCATTCGTTGATCCATGAGAAGCGATGCAGGCGCCGTCCGGTCGTCTCGCGGATGGAGGTGGCCACTGTGGTCGATTGCAGCCGGTCCAAGGCTGCCTTGAGGCGCTGGTAGTCGCGCAGCGACGTACCGCGCCCGATGAAGCGGAGGATCTCGTAGGGTGTGGCGCGCATGAGGCGCGACGGGCGGATGCCCGCGTCGCGCGCTTCCACGATCTGACTCGCAGCCCAGATCAGGATGTCGGCATCCCAGATCGTGGCGATGCCGTGCTCCTGCGTTCCCTCCACGCGGATCGTCACGCCGCCGGCGCGGAAGTCGATCGGCTGGACGCGCTTCGACTTGGCCAGCGAGAAGAACGGAAAGGCCATCAAGTCCTGGCTGTCGCGCGGCGCCATGTCGCCCGGCAGCGCGCGGAACAAGTCGAGCTGTTCCCGCTCCTGCGCTGGCCGCTGCCCCGATGGTCGGGATGGCAGCGATGGGCTGGGCATGGTGATGGCCACCGGCGAAGCGCCGATCAGCGCGCACGGCTGTCGGCCGAGTGGTGCTCGGCGTATTCGGGATCGGACGTGGCCTCGAAGCTGCGCTGGTCGGCCCAGGCGTCGAGGTCGGCCACCGCGTACATGACGCGACGGCCGAACTTGCGAAAACGCGGGCCACCGCCGATCACGCGCTGCTTTTCCAGCGTGCGCGGCGACAGGCGCAGGTATTCGGCGGCCTCGTCGTTGGTCAGATAGCGTTGGGGTTGTGCAGCAGCGGACTGCAGCGGTGTAGCGGGCGCGGCAGCAGGCCGCAAAGGAGCGGGTCGCATCGGGTAAGTCTCCATCGGTCAGGACAGCCCAGCCGCAGCAGCGCGGCCAGATGGAGGCAGTCTCAGGAAAGGGATGCGTCCCGTTGAGGGTCGTTTTGCAGGGAATGCAAAACGACCCTCCCCAAGTTATTTGAGTTGGGCCAGGCGCCGGTATCCACCGTGCATCAACGTCAGGCCGCGTCGTACCAGGCGGCGCACGCGCGACCGCAGGCCACCATCGGCATACCAGCCATTGACCACGGCGTCGGCACCAAACAACCCCTCGGCGGTTTCACGCAAGGACGCACCTGCCAAACTGGCGTCGAGTGCCTGCAAGGTGTGCAACTCCTGCAGCGCAGTCGGCGAAGGCCGTGGCCGAGCCGCTGCAGCGGGCGTCTCTTCAGCCGCACCAGCCAGCTTGCCCAGTTCGGCCCGGAGCATGCAATGGTGCGCGCAAGGCATGTCGCACGTGCGGATGGCGAAGACGTAGGCCATGCCATCCTCCAAGCCTGGCGCCAACGTCAGGCGCAGGCAGCAGCCAGGCCAGCGCGCGGCGAGCATCAGGCGTCGGCCATCGTGGATCAGGTGTTTTTGACCGGGGATGCGCCACAACTCGAAGCCGACGGCATCCGGCGGCGGGTCGATGTCCGGGTGGAGCTGCGCCGCGCAGGGATGGCCGGGAAGCCAGGCGGGATGCGCGTCGCGCGCATCCATGGCCGGGTCTTCCAGCATGCGAAGCCCCCAACTGTGGGCAGCGTCCGGTTTGCGGCGACGGCGCAGCCAGTCGCGGCGGTAGTCGGGATGGCGGCGCAAATACTCCCAGGCCAGTGCCAAGTCATCCAGGTGCAGCACGTAGAGATACGCGGCAGTGGGATACCAGGGTTCGGCGCTCCGATCAGCCATGAGGCAACCTCCTGTTATCAGGGATCGTCGCCACGTCGGCACGCTGGAGCTACGCCATCAAAACCTCAACGCGCCACCAGCAAAGGGATACACTCAAGCTGTAACGAGCGGTGTCAAGACGGATTGGCTCCGAAGTCTTACGTGAATCGTCCGAATGCGACGGTTGCGCCGCCCGGAATTGGGGCGCAGCAACGGACACCCTGCCGCAAGCCGCACCAGGCATCATGTCCATTTGGGTCAGGATGCACCGCGTTGGCGCAAGAGCGGCGATTCAGATTGCCAATGTCATAAGCCAGACCGAAATAGGCACAATGCGCCGCAACGGTCTGTGTCTGGATGGCCCGCCGCAACGGGGCCACGCCGCTCGATCAGTCGGGAATTGATCCGTCGGTCTGCGCCAGCCGGACGTACTCCGACAGCGGCCGCGACGCGCGGAAATACAGATCGCGTTGGATGGGCTGCTGACGCGGCCCGACGATGCCTGCCAGGTCGGACAGCTTGACCGTTCCCAACTCCGGCGTACCGATGCCGAGGTCGATGAGGCCCCAGCCCGTATCGCCATCGGCCGGGTCGAGCGCAGCCAACAACCAGGTGGCGTGCGCATCCGGCGTGAACAGCCGCACCACGGGTAGCGGGTCAATGCTCTGACCAGCGGCACGCGCTGCGCCGTTGGCGAGCAGCTGCGTGCGCTCATCGGAGGTGGTGAGTGGTTGGGTCATGGTCAGGAACCCCACAGAACCGAGGATGCACGAAACCGCCTTTCTGCGAAAGCGTGGAACCACTGAGCCGGATGCGCGCTTACGTGCGCAAACACGGAAGCGCAAGCCATCGAATCCCCACGTGCACGGAAGCGGCAAAGCGGAACTGCGTGGGTCAGTGAAGGCACGGATACGGCTTCCTGGTTTTGGCGAAACCCTCAGATGCGGATTTCTGTAGATGCACAAGGCGGTATGGCTCACCGTCAAATGAACACTATAGATTGTAGCCCTATAGAGCGCAATCGACTGTCATCTTGGTTTTTGGGGAAACCACGGGATGGCAGCGAAAAACTCATTGGCGAAGGCATTGAAGACGGTCAGGAAAGCGCGCGGCCTGAGCCAGGAAGCGTTCTCTGACGTGTCCAGCCGGACCTACCTGAGTTCGCTGGAGCGTGACCTGAAAAGCCCGACGCTCAACAAGCTGGCCGAGCTGTGCGAGGTGATGGAAATCCATCCGGTGACCTTGGTAGCTCTGGCATACGGAGGCGATGCCAAGGGCGTCGATCTGCTTGTGGAGCGTGTGCGCCGTGAAATCACCGAGCTGAAAGACGCGTCGGATACCGTATGAGCACATTGTCTCCCCGATCAATCCACCTTCGGTTCTCGGCATGATCAACCGCTACAGCTCCCCGTATCCGAACTACATCCATCAGTTGTTCGTCACGCCGTCCAAGCACCTCTATGTGCTGAAGGACAGGCGGTTGAAGTGGCAAGACAAGGCCATGGAAGTGCAGCTCGACACGGTGGAGGAAGCGGACAAAGAACATGTCGTCCACTACATCGTGGCCGACCACACCTCCGCCGCGTTCTACGCGGAACTGAGAACCAGCAAGACGTTGATATCGCCTAGCGAATTCCTGACGCGCGCATGGGCAAAGAAGACCGACTTCTTCTTCCATGGCTTGCCGGAGCAACTGATCGTTCCGGCTGCCGTGTCAAACAAGTATCCGGAGATCAACGACTGGCTGGAGCATCTGCTCGTCGGCCTCGTTCCCCCGCCCAGTGGCTTCTATGCGGGCGTCCATCAGGTCAGGAACTGGGAAAAGGATGTAGCGAACGCCGTCAGCTTTCACGACTACCTGGAAAAGACGCCCTGCACCCTGGACAACCTCCGCCCAAGCATTGCCCGGATGCTTCAAATGGCCAACGACAGCGAAATCAACCGCCCAGGCATCCGCATGACTCGAAAGCAGCTATGGGAGATGCCGACTGAAGATCGGCCTCCCATCAGAGTCATGGGCTGAGCATTTCCGTGGCTACCCATGCAGGCCTTGGCGCCCCGCCGCAATGGGTGGGGCGCTGACGCGGCCGTCAGGCCGCCTGCGGCTTGCTGCGCGACCAGATCAGGTCGTGCGTGCCGTCCTCGCCTTCGATCAGGCGGGCATAGACCGTTGCCGGGAACGAAGGATCGTCGAGGGTCACGGACAGATACTCCCGCCCGGCCTCGCTGGTCTTCTTCCACGCCGCGCCGATGTCGTGACTGGCCGCCTGGACGCGGAAGTCCGGGGCTTTCTCGTTGTCCCCTTTGTCGTTGGGCACCAGCTTGACCTTGACGTTGAGCGTTAGGGTGCGAAGCGTGCCGGTGAAGCCGTCTTTGTCTGCGGTGAAGGTGCCGATGTTGGCCATGATGATTTTCCTTTCGGTTGAACAAGGTTCGCGCCCATCGCGTCCTTGTTGTGATCCGGTCGGCGGGGGACGGGCTGGCTGCACCGCATGCGGTCGCAACGCAGTGGAGAGCCGGGAGGCGCAAAGAATTTGCCCCGCGAGGAATGCGCCGAACGCAGTGACAAAGCAGGGGAAATTGTTTTCGCCGGACGGTTGCAGCCATGAAGCCCGAGGCGTAGCCGCGCCACCGCCAGGATTCACAACGAGACAAGGACGCCTTGGGCCGAACCACTCCGAAAGGAGATGGGGCCGACTCGGCATTTCAGCATGACAGCTTCTCCGGCTCGCCCGCTGACACGGGCCAGGTCAACCACACGACGACACGCGAGAACGCCCCCGCCGCATCTTGCGGCGCCGGTCTTGAGGCGTGGCGTGGAGGCTCCATAGCGATGCCGGGTGGGTTTTCCGTGAACCGTCCTTCGTGACGTGATGGGCAGGAACCGCCAGCGTTGAGGACGACACGCACCTGCACAACCTGCCGCAGCGAGCGCCAGCGTGTTCGCCAGCGCCCCGTCCATTGCGGCGGGGCGCTGGTAGGGCCGATCTGGCGCAGCCGGTTCGGCGGCATCGAGGGGTGCCAAGCATCGCGCGGCGGGGAATGCCCGCAGGGCTTTCCCCTGGAGGCAAGCGAAGCGCGCAGCGCCGCAGGCGCGAAGGCGTGAGGGATTGAAGCCGAATGGCCGTGATTCGGCACGAAGCACGGGGCGCAGCCCGAAAGCCCGGCGGCGCTATGCGCCGACACGCCCGAGCAAATATAAGTCGCAATCAGGCGTAGCCGACCCAACCGCGCCAAGTGAAAGCCGCGTAGAACAAGGCAACATCCGTGAAGCCCGCTTCGCGCAGGATCGCCTCATCCTGCTCGGGATCGAGTATCGGCAAATTGGCGTCCACCCCCGCGCACATCTTTCCTACCTGTTCGGGGTCAGCGCCCGATGCGAGGGCGAAAGCGCCATAGCGTGATAGCCAGAGAGTGCGTCCACCATCCCCCTGCGGAAAACTGTAGTGCGCCGCCACGAACGGCGCTCCGGGCTTGAGCCTCCGCCGGAGTTCGCGCAGGGTGCGGGTGCGTTCAGCCGGATCGAGAAAATGCAGCGTCAAAAGGCAGGCGGCGGCGTCGAACGGCCCTTCGGGCGCATCGTCGATGTATCCTTCGCAGAAAATGACGCGCTCGGCATCTGCGCCGAGCACCCGACGCGCCTCGTCCAGCATGGCGGCTGCGGGATCGACGCCCACGAACGTCCAGCCCAGATGCGCGTCGGCCCAGGCACGCAATTCGAGGCCGCCACCAGCGCCAAGCACCAGGATGCGCGCATCATCCGATGCACGCTCGGCAAGAAGGATTGCCGTCATTCGATGCAAATCGGCAAAGCCGGGGATAAACCTGCGCGGGCCGTCACCATAGCGCCTTGCATGTTCGGGATTGTTGAAGGATGCGAGCAGTGCTTGCATCGTTTCGTCATGCGCCATGAACGGCCTCCAGATCGTAGGGTCGTTTGCGCCGGGCCAGCCGGTGGTGAAAATCGGCGCTCAGCTGAGCGAGCGTCACCGCGCCGAAGCGCGATAGCAGCAACGTTTCGGCCTCGTCGAAAGCACGGCCGAGCGCAGCGTTCACTGCCTGCTCGACAAGGCAGCCGGGTGATTCCGTTCGGTTGCCGATGGCGAGCAGCGAAGGCTCGCCCAGTGCCTCGTATACATCGCGCAGCGTGAGCTTTGAAAGATCGCAAGCCAGTGACCAGCCGCCGCCATGTCCTTTTTCGGAACGCACATAACCACGATCACGCAGGCCAGCCATGACGCGGCGAACCACCACCGGATTGGTCAACATGGCCTTGGCCAGCATTTCAGACGTTACCGGCCCGTCGTGCTCGGCCATATGCAGCAGCACGTGAAGCACTGAGGAAAGTTTGCTGTCTTGTCTCATGTAACTAATGATATTACATGAAGAAGCAAGCCCCTACCAATTGTCGTCATAGGCACCGCGCAAGGAACTTGCGCGCCGCCCCGTCGCCGCCTTCGATCAGGTGGCGACGGGGCGATTTCTATTGTGGAGATTGAACCGGGCGCGGCAGACCTGCCGCGCC
>ERZ869909.513-NODE-513-length-44197-cov-30.852085_pt1 | contig 44197 bp, 42 predicted proteins | sample MGYA00520892_ERZ869909 | MGnify/ENA primary metagenome ERZ869909 (study PRJEB32215, sample SAMEA104723947) | bioreactor metagenome | biome: bioreactor; feature: anaerobic bioreactor; material: water | place: China | collected 2015-03-12 ... | reverse complement strand
TTTAAAGCAAAATTATCCTAGGAGAACATAAACTATTTACGTTTTACTGGTATAATTACGGGGAATCATAAAAAATAGTATTATTTCTTCTTTAACAATTTGTGCAGCTAAATGAAATCGATTTAAAGCCTTGTTGTATCTCACAATTTTTAACGCTCGAAAAACCCTAAGCACTCTAAAAGCCCTTACACTTCTCAAATCAATCGCAAGTCCTAAGTAATAGGGTAAAATAGCAATAAAATCAATCAGTCCGAAAAAACTAAAAAAATACTTCAACGGCTTGTCGGAGACATATAATCTTAAAACAAATTCAATTGAAAAAATTACCACACAAAATAACTCAACATATTCAAGAATTAGACTAACTATAGGAGGATTATTAGGTAATGTATCAATTGAAAAATCAGCTAATGACACAAAAATCATTACCAATATAAAATAATCAAATCTTCTTCCTAAAACAGTCGTATTATCCTCGATAATAGCTTTCAGTTTATCCCTCATAAAATTCATTTGATTGTGGCGGGAAGAAAATGTGAATTAATCCTTAATCATACAAATAATGGAACCGCCGTCGTAAGTATGTGTTTTTTCGCACAATCCTGCAACTGATTTACGTGTGCCGTTAATAATGTCAGATGTATATTCTACAGATGAATCTGTATAGTATGCACATTCGCACGTATAATCTTTTTTACATGCAACTAAAACAACCAATGAACAACTGAAAAACATAATTTTACGCATAGTAATAGATTTTAGAGTTTATCAAAGATATTAAAAATCATAAGAAGTTTTTTGACTTAACCCGATTTCTCTACGTTTCGCTCAGTATGAACTTCTCTCCCAATTAATCCCCCTAAAAAAAAAGTGTGAGCCTCACTCAAGACTCACACTCTAAACTGTTTCTGCTCCTCCTCTTGGGCTCACTTCGGCTTCACTCTGTTTCGCTCAGTATGAACTTCTCGCCCAAAAAACTCCACAAAAAAAGCGAGACTGATTTCTCATCTCGCTCTCTTTTCTCATTCTGTTTCTGCTCCTCCTCTTGGGCTCGAACCAAGGACCCTCTGATTAACAGTCAGATGCTCTAACCAACTGAGCTAAGGAGGAAAAACCTGAGCTAAATTTCTTTAGCGGTTGCAAATATAGATAAAAAAACTATTTGTGTTAAACCACAACAAAAGTTTTTTGAAAAAATATTCAAAAAACTTGATTATCAATTAAATGCTATCAAAAGAAAAGTCTTCATCCGACACAGAAAAGTCACCGAAATCATCATCATCGTCACCATCTGTATCATAATCGTACAGATCTCCTCCTTCTACTTTTGCAGGTCGAAGTATGTTGGTTTTTGACACATTTAACCTAATTTCGGTTTTGATAGAGTTATCGTCTTGAAGGTAAGCCTTTGCAAAGGGAGTCCCCACAAGCTCAACTAGCGTGCCTTTTTTAAGAAAATCGAGGATGCGCATATTCGCACCTTCTTTTTTCCAAATGGTGCAATTTACCCATGTTGTTTTGGTTTTTGCATCACCAGAGCGTTTATCCCGCCAATTTTTGTTGTGGGCTACTGGGAAATTAATCGCCACTACGCCCCTTTCCATATTTCTAACAACGGCATCTTTGCCGATATTACCAATCAATCGTGTTTCGAATACTGTAGCCATCTGTAGTAAATTTGTAACAAGATAGAAAGTATTTCTTGTATTATCAATATATCACTGAAAAATTTCAGAAATATTAAAACTAAATTAAATCAAACGCTGATACATAAAATGGTTTAGACAAATCCCTTGGTTTGTTTGAGTTAAATTTAGCTACTAACTTGATTTCTTGTTTTGGTACAATATATTTCGCGAGTCCTTTGCGCAACTTCCCTAACATATTCGCTCTAACACAATCATTTTGGTCATACCAATACACTAACAGGTTAGTCTGTGTATCAGCTAAAATGTGCTCTAAAAAGGAATTCAGATTTTGAGGTGCTATACTATCAGCAACCAATCCTTCAATTACTACAAAGCGATGTGATTTGGGTTTTATTATCCGATTCAATAGTGGAATGTAGGGTATTACGCGAATTAATACATTACCAAAGCTCCCTGGTAATCTAATGATTTCCCAATTCACAATATGCGCTTTGCATGCCATTGTAAGTCTTCCGTTTTCAACGCACCCATAAATGGGTTGATCTTTCAAGGTGTGATGGGGGAAAAAAAGATTGTGATTCGCATACGTATCATGTAATAGTGTTGAATAATGTTCAAGCCATTCACCAAATAACCGTTTACACGAATTCATTTTTTTAGGAAAATACCTACTCACCGCTACCGTTTTTATCGAAGCGATTACATTAAACTGAAACGATTCTGCCATCCAAATCGAACGACTATTATTGGGTTCAATATAGGCATAGCACATCTCAGGAATACCATCGTATTTGCCCTCAAATAGTTCGTCAAAAAACAACGAGATTCCCTTTCTCAGCAGTGTTGACTTACTTGCAGATGTTGATTTCGATTCGCTAGAACTAGCACTCCAATGTTGATCAAATGCAAAATAGCGGATATAAAATACCGTTGTGTTATCAGGTAATATTCGGCGACAAAAGGTAATATTTCCCAATACCTTATCATATCGCTGAATGTACACAAACAGTGGGTTTACGAGCTGTTGAATTCGAATAGAGGTATCTAAATGTCTATAGATCGCCCCATTTGTGCCTAATTGTGTTCGTCTAAGCAACGCTAATAAATCCTCAGAATACGTGGGAGAGACTTTAAATATGGCAGGGAGAGACATGACTAAATAAATTCAATGATTGATGTTAAATCCCTCCTCACCTTTGGCAATTCCTGATAGGTGTCCTCCTCGTGACGATAGCCAATTGGACACACAATAACACTGCTAAGACCACGACTTGAGAGACCTAATACACGGTCATACTCATGAGGGATAAATCCTTCCATAGGACACGAATCAATTTTTTCTATGGCACACGTCGTCATCAACACGCCTAATGCAATGTAAACTTGATTCGTCATCCAGTTTTTTTGTTCGCTAGCATTCATCCTAGTGGTTGAATCCAACATGCGACGAAAACCTTTGATTTTGGGCGAACCGATATCGTAATCCCGAAGCGTTGCAGTGCGTTTTACATACTCATCTATAAATTCATCTGTGACTCCTGTTTCACGACACAAAACCAATAAATGTGAACAATCCGCAACCTGCTGTTGGTTATATGAATATTGGACGAGTTCGTCCTTAATCGCTTGATTATCTATTACTAGAAATTTCATTAATTGCATTCCCATCGAAGTGGGTGCCAAATTAAGCGCATGTAAAATGATGTTTAATTTATCACTAGAAATTTTTTTGGTCGCATCAAATCGTTTACAAGCATAACGCCAAGACAGTGCATCAATAATCATCTGATTTTTCATTGTTACAAAGATATGAGAATAAGATTATTTTAAACCCGAAAGTTTACGTATCAATGAAACGAAATTCTATTATATTTGTTCTCTTTCAAAAAATAACGCTATTTTAGGTTTAAACTAAATAACTATGGCAAAACAAGACAACAAAGAAAAAACTAGATATTCTGATTCGGAATTAGCAGAGTTTAAAGAAATTATTTTAGCAAAACTAGAAGAAGCTAAAATTGATTTAGAATTATTAAAAGGCTCTTTATCTCACAGTGATGACCACGGTACTGATGATACAGGAAGAAGTTTTAATATGATGGAAGATGGTTCTGAAACGCTTTCTAGAGAAGAAATGGCTCAACTAGCAGCTCGTCAAGAGAAATTTGTACAGAGTCTACAAAATGCATTGATTCGAATTGAAAATAAAACCTACGGCATTTGCCGTCAAACTGGGAAATTAATTCGTAAAGAACGTTTAAAACTTGTGCCTCACGCTACTCTAAGTATCGAAGCAAAAAACGCACAAGGATAATTTTTCAACATTGAATAAAAAAAGCATCATAGCAATTTGCTTGATTTTTGGTATTTTAATACTCGATCAAGTGATAAAAGTATGGGCCAAGACTTCACTAGACTTGGATCGTCCAATTAATCTATTCGGAAATTGGTTTCGATTATTGTATATTGAAAATCAAGGTATGGCTTTTGGCACTACTTTCGGTTCAGGTTGGTGGGCAAAGCTGGCACTAAGTATTTTTAGATTATTAGCTATTATTGGCTTGTCTTACTATTTAATTAAACAGATACGCATACCTTCTGTACGAACTGAGTATATTATAGCAGTTAGCTTAGTTTTAGCGGGTGCAACAGGGAATTTAATTGATAGCGCTTTTTACGATTTTATCTTTGAATTTGATCCAAACTCACGTTTCAATTGGGTCGTAGATGGAAATGGATATGTGTTTGAAAATGGTGAACCTGTATTACGCAAACAAGGCTTTCTTTTTGCAAACGTAGTGGACATGTTTCAGTTCAATGCACGTTGGCCAGAATGGGTGCCGTGGCTTGGAGGCGAAGATGTGTTTGGCGCAATATGGAACGTAGCAGATGCTGCAATTACGTGTGGTGTTATTATGATTCTAATTCGTCAACGCACGTATTTTCCAAAATCAAAATCCGAACCTGTTTCAGAAAATATAGATGAAATGGCATCATAAAAAAGCTGTCTCCAATTTAATTGAAGACAGCTTTTACATATAAAATGACTAATACTCAACTGTTGGAATCAATCCTCTTACGCCCATGTCTACAGGGTAGTCTCCAGCTTGTGTTTCATAAATGTTATCTTGATCCACATCAAACCACTCAAAACTATCTTTAATGCTGAATGATAAGGTCACGACGATATCCTTCGTTTCGTTTCCTGTTATTGTTAAACCATTGGAAAATTGACCTGTTACAACACAACTTCCTGCTGGAATCGGTGAAGTGTTAAATAATGGATTTGGAACAGTCGTTGCGGGGGCCTGTCCATCAATAGTTACTGCACCAACAAATGGGTATGTTGCCTCAAACCCCCAATACCCTTGGTCTTTGTTTGCATTAATAGACATCTGAGCCGTCTTAATTTTATACTCTTTTATGTATGTACGATAAGCGACAAAAGATGCTACGGTTCCTACATAATCCACACCATCCCATCGAAAATTAATGTCAAAATTTTGGTATGCTAATGACACACGTGCCCATTCATAAGTTCCTGGTTTAATCTGACTTATAGGTTTTGAATAAAACACTTGACCATCTCCTTTAATTACAGATTTTGCAAAGTCAATTGCTTTCTGACCACCTACAGTTGTTTCTGGTCCAAAAAACACGATTTCTCCACTACCCAATGCGGTGTATGCATTAGGGGCTAATTCAATATAATGTGCTGACATTCCATTAAACGAAGGTGTTTGAGCACCGTGCTCAGCAGGAACAGTAGCTGGTTGACCAAAATTGTTTAATCTTTCTTGCGTTGTATCAAACTTGTACTTAAATACTAATTTGGGTCCTGAATCATCGAGTATCGGATCTTCTTTTTTACAGGCGACTGTGATTAATAAAAAACTCGCCAATAAATAATTCAACTTTTTCATATTTGTGTTTTTTGGGTTATATATAATACGTAATTTGCATCTAATTTATTGCATTTATAGAAATGATAGAACCTTTTGATGATAAATATTTCATGAAGCAAGCGCTTATCGAAGCACAAAAAGCATTTGATGCGGACGAAGTACCAGTAGGTGCAGTAATAGTAGCTAACAATCAAATAATAGCTAGAGCACATAATTTTACAGAAAAGTTAAACGATGTAACAGCGCACGCCGAAATGCAAGCAATTACTTCAGCAGCGGATTTTATCGGGGGAAAATACCTTGTGCACTGTACACTATACGTAACGCTTGAACCCTGTGTAATGTGCGGAGGAGCATTATTTTGGTCGCAAATTTCACGCATTGTTTATGGTGCAACCGATCCCAAAAGAGGCGCAGGTAAAGTTTCACCGTCCATTTACCACCCCAAAACCGAAGTTCTAGGTGGAATAATGGCAGATGAATGCAGTTCGCTAATTCTTGATTTTTTTGCTAAAAAACGATAGGTTTTCCGTATTCGGTGTGTAACCTATTGTGCTGTCTCATCACTAGTTTGTTCAAAAGGCAAAAAAATCACTTGTACTGATGGTAAATTGTTTCTAATCGCAGTAATTTGAGCTTCATCCAATGGATTTCCTGAAAGAATCAATGTTTTTAACGAAGTAAGCTCGTAAATCACTTCAGGAATTTCAGTAAACTGATTAAAACTAATGCTCAATAATTCTAATTGCTTCAATTGAGAAATACTTGTGGGTAGTTTGCTTATTGAATTATGATTTAGCATCAGTGTTTTTAACTGTACAAAATCTCCAATTGAAGTGGGAATCTCTGTTAACTTATTGTTTTCAAGAATCAATTCGGTTAACTGTGGACAATTTTTTTTACGCCATTCAAACTGAGTCAGTTCATTAAACCCTAAATTTGCAATTTTTAAATTCGGGAAAATTACGTTATTACCCCAAATTTGCGTTAAGTTATTGCGTGAAATATCGAGATAAGCGATTCGAATTTTTTGACGATCATTATTTCCTAAAATGGTCAACTCATTGGTTGACAAATTCAAGTATCGAAGCGATTTTAATTTGGCTAAATTTATATCAAACTCTACCAGTTTATTTTTCTGACTATCCCAATAACTCAGCGATTTTAAATTCGAAAATTCTGACGGATACCGTTGTAATAAATTATGCGAACAAACGAGTGTTTCAAGCTTTTTTAATTGCCCTATTTCACTCGGCAAGTTTGGTAATTTATTTTTCATCAAGTTCAAATACTCTAACTCTTTGAACGTTGCAATTAATGGATCTACTTCTTGGATATACGCTTGTCTTAGGTTTAGTGATTTGATGACTTCACCAGACTCTTTTGCACTATTGAGTGAAATGTATTCCGTGCCTCTAGCAATAGCCACGTCCGTTCTTGGTTGAGCCATAGCAAAAGGTGTTGCGCCAAGAACTAAAAAAAACATATAACGCTTTATCATATTTGTATAATTTGATTTTGAATAAAAAAAGAGATTGCCTCTCAATGATATTCCTACCAAAAAGAGACAACCTCAATCACTTAATTATATGTCGATTATCTTCGTACAAGTTGACGAACTTGTTGTGAATCTCCCAATCGAACTGTTAATACATAGATTCCCGATGAAAGCTCATCCAACCCCATTACTTGGATAGATTGCATTCCTTCAGTTGCCATTTGACGTATCATTCGAACCTCTTTTCCAGTTACATCTGTCAAACGAATCGTTAATTCCATTTGCTTTGATGTGACTACTTGAACCGTAAGTTCATTTTCAAATGGATTCGGGTAAACAGCAAACGAGCCTTGACTTCCAATAGCTTCTAATCCAGCTGTGTTCAGCATAACATCTACATCTTGTGTAATTTCAGCAGAACAATTTGTAAGCGGGTCAGTGTAAGAATACGTTATAGTATGCGTTCCTTGACCAGCTTCTGATGGAGAGAAAGTCGAATTAGTGACACCCGAACCACTAAATACACCTCCAGCAGGAACACCTGTTAACGATACAGTAGGGTCTGTGTGCTCGTATGTATTTTCTAAACCTTCTATTTCAACAATAGGGAGTTCATTTACAACTATTTCAATACTTTCCGTTGCGATACATCCATTGGTATTCTCTGCAGTCACTGTATACGTTTCAGTTTCAGTTGGAATAAATGCCTCACCATCTTGTATAGTTGGATTCCAAGTTAATTGCGCATCAAGCGCACTCGCAGCAATTGTAACCTCATCACCATCACATATCGTGTTTGCAGATACTGTAACATCAATAACCGGTAACTCATTTACTGTTATTACGAGTTGATCCTCAGATTCACAACCATTTACATCTGTTCCTCTTACGGTGTAGGTAGATGTGTTTGCTGGAATAAACGCCACGTTATTGATCACATTATCGGACCATGTGTAGGTCTCTGCACCCGAACCGTATAGCACTACATTATCGCCCTCACAAACTGCGAAATCCGACGTATGAGCAACTACATTTGGCAATTCATTTACAGTAATCGTAACGTCCGCAGAACCTTCACAACCATTTGCATCTGTACCTGACACAGAATACATTGCGGTGCCTGCTGGTATAAAGCTTTGTCCATCTATTATATCATCCGACCATGTATATGTTTCAGCTCCTGAACCATTCAACGTCACATCTTCGCCATTACATATTGCAAGGGAAGAAGCCTGTACATTTATTTGTGGTAATTCATTTACCACTATTTCAACCGTAGCAGAGTTAAAACATCCATTTGCCCCTAATCCAGATACTTCATAAAGTTGTGTACTTAACGGGGTAAATAATTCTCCATCTTCCACTCCATTAGACCAATTAAACGAGCTCAATCCAGATACAGATAACGTCACGTCTTCTCCAACACATATTGCAGCACTTGATGCTTGAATCGTAACTGAAGGCAACGAAAGATGTTCAATTTCAACAGATGCTGTATTTGTTTTACCATTAGGTGCAGTAACAGTTACTTCGTAAATTCCTGGAGTTGTTATCTCAATTGTTTGAGTAGTTGCGTTATTAGACCAGCTGTAATTGTTCATTCCTGCACCAGCATCTAACACGACTGTTTGATCTGGACAAACCGTCTGCTTAGTACCCAAATCAATATATGGGATAGCAGCCATTTCTCCTAAATGCTCTTTTCGAGCCATTACAATAGAAGTAGAACGATTAAAAACAATTGCATTTCCTGCTGCATCAACATTTACTGCTGTATTTCCTGTATTCGGATGCTGAATCGAAACAAACATAAATCGACCATCTGGTGAAAATGTAATTCCTGTCGATTCTGAACCATTAGGTGTACGAGCGAATAATTCCATTTGTGGATCAGCCATTGAATGATTAGCACGTGCCATCCAAATATGTGAACAACCTCCATCTGCATTAATCCAAAGATTACCTTCAGCATCAAAAGCTAGGTTATCAGCCCACTCAAATAACGCAGAGCCAACTCCTGTTTCTGTAGCAAATGTATAATTTTGCTTTTCAATGTATATTTCAAATTCACTGACAGTTGCGCCATCATCTTTAAAACGATACACACGACCAGGTGAAGTTGCAGCAAAGTAAATTTTACCATCTGGTCCTACTTCTACATCTTCAACACGTTGATAGTTTCTTGCGCCTAAAGAATTGGCAATAGACTGTGAGTTGTTTCTATCCGCCTTCGTTGTATTGGGAACTTGAACCCATGTTGCAGTAGGTGTATTAATATTAGCATGGACTAACACATAAAGATTTCCGCTCGAAAAGTCTGTTTTTTGATCCGCAATAAATTTATAAATAAACCCGTTGTTCGAATCATCCAATCCAAAATATGCCGTTACACTATCTGGAAGGAAAACGATATTTTCTTTATTACTTCTTCCTAGAGCCCACATTTTATCAGGTGTTCCATCGTTGTCATAATCACGAGGCTTTCCCGTATGAGGGTCAATTTCAATGTGCCATCCTAAATCGGTATACCCGTCGCCATTGCTGTCTCCTCCAGTCATTGTCTCTTCACTGGTTACGGTAGTTCCCCAATATGTAATTCCACCTGAACAATTTCGCGAAGTACCCGCTACATCATTGAATAAAATGCGCTTAGACGAATCCACTTCCCATAATGCTGAGTATGGATTAAAATGCATTCCTAAAAGCGAAACGCTACCTGTAGTGTTTTCGTGATTTACTAATAAATACCCTAGTTCACTACTGCCATCAATAGGAAGGTATCCTGTAAAATCATGATTACCTCCCATCGACCCACCGCCAGTTGAATATGTATCATTTTGAGCCATAATATATTGAAAAGTATGTGTAGAAGGAAAAATAAATCCTTGCGTTTGACAACCATTGTTTACTGAAGTAAAACAACCAATTGTTTCGGATGTGCATCCCCCGCCCTGAAGAGGTGGAGGTGGCATCTCACGCAATTCAAATTCAAAGTATTTATCCGAACTATTCACAGAAACTTGATGTACTTCAACAGCAAATTCATTAATACCGTTTACCAATAACGACTTATCGATAGGTAATGTATACCAAGTAGCTGTACCAACTGTTACGCTAGCAAATGTTGAAAAAACAATGGTTCCTTCCGGCATATTTTGACGACCAGCTTCTACACCATTGATATACACAACTGCTCCATCATCAAGAAGTAGGTTGAGTTCTAGTTCATCAAAATCGTTTACATCTGAGATGGAGATCGTTTTACGGAAATATGACGTTCGGTATTTATTACTATTAACTCCACCAAAACCAATTGTTGTATTTTCTAGTCTGCTTGACGCCGTAGTGTTGTACCCCAATATTGCTTTGCCTTCTGGCCACGCTAGGTCATTAAACCCAACTCCATACCAAGCAGTCCCTTGATCAACTCCCTGATCGTGATAGCGCCACATTTCTCCTCTTGCAACCACACGATATTCATGCGAAGCGATTAATTGTAGGTTAAATGATACATCCGAGCTGTTTGCACGTTGTTGGTGAACTTCAACTGCAATAACATTGTTCCCATCCACAAGAATGTTTGGATCAATTGCAAAATAATAATATATCCGCTCGAAATGCCCGTCTACCAATACAGTTGACTCCGTCATAAAATCAATTGGTCCTAAGGGCATATTGTGACGAACCATTTCAACACCGTTTAAATATACAACTGCACCATCGTCTACCAATAATGCAACGTATAAATTTTTGTATTGAGCTGGGTCCGATACTGTAAAGTTTTTTCTAAAATAATACGTTAAATGCTTATTATTTGGATCTGGTCCAAAATCCAATACTGTAGTTTCATCACCATCTCCGTAACCAAATTCTGCAAAGCCATCAGGCCAAATTGCATCATCAAAACCGACAGCTTGCCATGCTGTCCCCTGATCAATTCCATCATCCAAATACTTCCACTGACTACTAGCAGGAATCAGTGTAACATCTCCTGCCCACAGTGTTCCACATAAGAACATAGACAGAAGCAATTGTAATCCATTTTTCATTTTCCTTTATTTACTTATTTCTATCGCAAAATTCGACCTCAATTGTGTCTTGTGTTTTGCTTTAGAATTAAGTAATGTTATTATTGAATGATGAATGAATTAATCTATATTACTCCGATTTTAACAAACGGAACCATAATGTACATAGGGGATGTCCAACGTAAGCCATACCAACCCATGAATTAATAATATTAATATACGCTAAAAAAATTACTTAAAAAATGCCTTAAAGATGTCATTACCGTTTGCATACAATAGCAAGCCTAGTAACAAAATAATACCAGCCATCTGTGCATATTCCAATACTTTTTTATTGGGCTCACGACCTGTTATCATTTCATACAATAAGAACATCACATGACCGCCATCGAGTGCCGGAATTGGTAACATGTTCATAAACGCCAATACTATTGAAATAAATGCCGTATTCATCCAGAATGATTGCCAGTTCCACGTAGCTGAAAACATATTGCCAATAGCACCAAAACCACCTAAACTGGAAGCGCCTTTACTTGTGAAAATAAATTTTAATTGGGATGCATAATCTCTTAAAGTCCAGTATCCGAACGAAAACCCTTGTGCAATTGCCTTTCCAATAGAATAATCTACTTTTGTTGTTTCGATTCGTTGTTGTGCCGCAAATCCAATTTTACCAAGTGTATCCACAAGAGGGTTTAAGATCACTTCATCACCATTACGCCAAACTGTAAGTTCTATTGCTTTTCCTTTATTCGTTCTTAGCATTTTAGAAAAATCTTCAAAAAAGACTACAGATTCTCCATTTACACTTATTATGCTATCCCCGCGCATTAATCCAGCACGACTTGCAGGTTGTGCTGCAAATACACTATCAACCGTAAAATGGCTTCGCATAGTAAATGCAGGAAAAGCATCTTTTTTAAACAAGGTATAATCGATGTCTTCGGGTAATGTAATCGATTTTGTCTCCCCATTTAGATGTTGCACTTCAATAGTTCGATATCCTCTTAATAAAATTCCGATGTTCAATTCGCGTAAATCTTCGACAGGTTTTCCCTCGGCAGACACTATAATATCTCCCTCCTGAAAACCATATTGCTTTAATTCATCTTGCACATGAACACCGTACGGAGTTGCATCCATAGGCACATACTCTCTCCCCCATACCCATAATACCATCATGTAAATTAAAAACCCTACAATCAGGTTCACAATTACACCCCCGGTCATAATAATCAAGCGTTGCCAAGCTGGTTTAGAACGAAATTCCCAAGGCTCTGCTGGTTTTTCGAGTTGTTTGGTGTCCATGGATTCATCAATCATGCCTGATATTTTAACATATCCGCCTAATGGCAACCAACCAATACCCCATTCGGTATCTCCAATTTTCTTTTTAAACAATGAAAATCCAGGATCGAAGAATAAGTAAAATTTCTCTACACGTGTTTTAAACCATCTTGCAGGAACAAAATGACCAAACTCGTGAAGCACAATCAATATCGATAAGGACAGTATAAGCTGACCGGCTTTAATCCAAAACTCCATGTGTATAAATTTAAAAGACAAAGATAGGTTTAAAATCGAAAAGGGTAATGACTTATCAAGCTGTTTAATTCAAAATTAAACGATGTGTCACCTAATTTTCATAATTTTGTACCATGAGTAAAGAAAAGCGTACGACACTGGATCAAATAGGTGAATTTGGATTGATAGACCGCATCACCAAACCATTTGCACATTACCATGCAACAACTGTAAAGGGAGTTGGTGACGACGCTGCTGTTATTCAAATCAATGATACGGAACACCTACTTATTTCTACCGACATGTTGGTTGAGGGCGTACACTTTAATTTAATGTATGCTCCGTTAAAACATTTAGGTTACAAATCAGTCGTTGTGAATTTGTCCGATATCTATGCTATGAATGGAAAACCTGAGCAAATTACAGTATCATTAGCCATATCAAGTCGATTTACAGCAGAAGCTATTGATGAATTATATGCTGGAATTCGAAAAGCGTGTGATGTATATGGCGTTGACCTTGTTGGAGGCGATACCACCTCATCATTATCGGGATTAATGATAAGCATCACTGCTATCGGGAGAGTGAACCACGAAGACGTAGTTTACCGCTCAGGAGCTAAAGAAAATGATTTACTTATCGTATCTGGGGATTTGGGAGGTGCATTTGTAGGATTACAAGTGTTAGAACGCGAGAAAGAAGTATATAAATCAAACCCCAATGCGCAGCCAGAATTGGAGGGACATGATTATATTCTCGAAAGACAACTTAAACCTGAAGCGCGAAAAGATATTATTCAGTTTTTAGATGAATTAGGAGTAAGACCCACATCCATGATAGATGTGTCAGATGGATTGGCTTCTGAAATTTTACACATTTGTAGAGCAAGCGGTGTAGGGTGTCATGTCTATGATGAAAAACTCCCGATAGACCCTACTACCTATTCTACCGCTCGTGATTTTAACCTCGACCCCAGTACATGTGCACTAAACGGCGGCGAAGATTACGAACTTTTATTCACTATAAAACAAGCTGATTACGAAAAAATTAAGGGAAGTCCTCACATGACGATTATCGGTCACATTGTTGAAGAAAATGCGGGTATTTACCTAATTGATCGAGCTGGAGCGCTCATCCCCATTCAAGCTCAAGGATGGAATCATTTTGATCGTTGATAATATGCCGACTCCACTAATTCGGCGATAGTTTTATTTAAGATTTTTGATTCTGCCCATTGGATAAATTTGAACGAATCCAATACATTTCTTTCAAACGGATCCTCTGCTAATGGCTTAACTTGAACTAAAATTTCCTCTAGTAAATCCAACTGGTCTAGTGGCTTTTCAACCTTACTTAATTTATTGAGGTATTTTAAAAACAATTCCTCAAACTTGTAAACCTTGTTGCGTGATTTTAAATAACGTTGGGTGTTCTTAATAGCATACGGTAATAATTGATGATTGTTAAGTTCGAAATGAACAATTAAATTAAGCAGCTGGGCAAAACAAAAAAGATCTTGTTTTTCATCAAATTCTTTATCATTTAATATCGTGTTAAGCCATTTTAGCGCACCTGAAAAATCATCTATCCCAAAGTATGCTACCGCAATATTGTAATTCAAATATGCTCTTCGTGATGTATTGATTTTATCGCTATATAATCGATATCCCTCTTCAATGACGGGTAACAAATCCAAAGCTCGTTTAAAATCCCCTTTACCATTCAGCAACATCAATTCAGTACTGTTGATACTGCTAAATAATTTAATGTTCATATCATCTGAAGCAGTTTCGCCCAAGTTTGAAGAAATGGTCTTTAGTTCACTTAACAACTGACTTACTTCCTCATAATTACCTAACTGATTGTAAATGTATATGGCGTTCGTAATCAAACTAAAATACACATTGATTTCTTCGCTCAGCCTATCTTTATTTGTTTCAAACAGTTGTTTATTTTTCAAGATATGCGTGAGCGAATTCTCCATTTCACCCACAGCAAAATAATAAGCTGCATTAATGTGATTAATCAAATACAAATTATCGAACGTATCAGCAAAATCATGATGTTGATACATTTGATAAATTGTTTCAAAAGCTAATTTTTCGGCTCTGCTACGTGCAACTCCCATTGTATTTAAACGAAGTATTAACTTGCTTTTAATGTTCCACAAAATGGTATAATCATTCGATTTTCGAATCATTTCTAAATTTTCATGTGCCAAATTTTCGAGGTATTCGTTAGAAATACCCGAATATCCCGTATTCTCGATTAGTTTTTTTGTTTTTGAATTAATTTCCAATAACACATGATATTTGCCATGCTTTCGCGCAACTTTCTCCGCACTAATAAGGCATTTTTTACATTGACCATACAGCGACTTCGAATAAAGTATGTCTGCATAGTGGAGCATCCTGTATAATTGCGAGTCGATAGTGGAATTGGCATGGTACGAATCCAAAGCTCGCATAATATTATCCTGTAACCTTTTTTTTGTAATTGAAAATTTATTTAAAAAAGCTTCCCCTTTAAAATCTTTAAAAACCCTTTCCTCGTCATATTCTGCTTGGGAATCGATGTAATCAAAAAGAGTGATGTAATTGTTTTCTTCGCCAATGGTGTGTTTAGACGAGTATACTTTAAAATATCTTTTTTCGGATTTTGATAAGCTTTTTATCAATTCGAACAATGAGGAGGAAGGTGTTGCAGCCATTATGATTAGTTTATCATTATGGGCTTAAATTACAACAAGAATCTTTTTGAATTGAAAAAAAAGTTTAAACTGTATAACATATTGATTAAACTGACTTGTATACTAATTGTTGATTTTGGTCAAAAAAAAAGCTACTTCAATTGAAGTAGCTTGCCAAATATTATCTCAGGAATTATTTCCCTTTCTTTCGCTTATCTTCGTCTGCGTCATTATTCGGGTCAGTAATTACATCCGAATCATCCCCAGCATTTCCTGAACCTGAACCTACACCATTGGTTTCGTTAGAAAGTGGGCTTTTAGTTTGAATAATTTCAGTGGATTCTGAATTATTTTCTAGCACAATAACCTCTTTCTTGCAAGAGAACATCACTGCTGAAAATAAGACCAATATTGCAACTAACTTATACATAATAACCTAAATTACGACACTTGTACTAACAAATGTACTAAATTAATTCCAATCTACAAAGAATCCTCTTGTATTTTTATCTGAACTAGCGTACCTATTGATTCACCTGCATCATTTTTGACATCAGTGGGGCCTTCAAGATGAAATGTTTTGCCAGAAATTTTCCGCAATAGTTCAATTCTAGAGCTTGTGATGCTCATACCACGCGATTGATGATCCCCTTGCTCGGACTTATGACGTATACTTTTTTCATAACCTACACCATTGTCTTCAATTTTAAACTCAATAATATCTCCCACCTTAGTAGCTGAAAACTTAATGAGCCCTTTAAAATTTTCTTTGGGTAAAATTCCATGAATAATACTGTTTTCAACAAAGGGTTGAAAAATCATAGATGGAATTTTTACCATTTCGATATCAATTTCTGGATCAATATCAAATTCGTAATCAAATCGACCGGTAAACCGCATCGACTCTAGCGAAAGGTATAGTTTGAGTCGCTCTATTTCCTCGCCTAAAGTCACATAGTTTTCATTTGTAGCAGAACTGTCAAGATTTTTTCGAATTAACTTGGCAAATTGACTTAAGTATTTGTTCGCAGAGAGTTTGTCTTGTGTGTTGATGAAATATTGTATCGAATTTAATGCGTTAAAAATAAAGTGGCGATTCATAGAAGCATTTAACGATTGTTGTTCTAAAGCACGTAATTTTGATGTAAATTCTAAACGCTCACTTCTTCTTCTGTTTCGCTCTTGAGTAATTTTAAACTTAAACACCGCATACACGATACTAGCAAGGATAAAGACAAGTAATGAAATAAACCACCATGAAGCATAAAAAGGAGTATTCACAACAAGGGGGAAACTTAATTCATTGGAAATCATTCCCGTTTTACTGATTGCGCGAACTTTCAATATGTATCTTCCAGGTGAAAGACTGGAAAAAGTTACTTCGTTTGAAGAAACTGGAGGTGACCATTCTTCGTTAAGGCCTTCTAATAAATATTGGTATTTTAAATCATCAGGATTTGCCATCGTTACACCTGAAAAACTTAATGCAACACGATTTTCATAATAATTTAATGTCAGGTGATTTTGATACTCCCCAAAAATGGATAAATCACCCCAATCGTGATTGCGTGGTTGAAAATTAACCGATAATCCTGCATAATTTACTACTGGAGAAACAGACCTTGCATAGGTATTCTCTTTATTCCTGTCAAACCTCATTAAACCTTCAGAAGTCCCAAACCACAGATTGTTATGGTGATCTATAAACGCCGAATTAATATTCGTTTCTAAGCTTACTAATCCTTCAGTAAGTCCAAATTGCTCAACTTTGGATTGGAAAACATTAGTTTCGCTGACGGTAAAACGAAACAGTCCATTGTTCGTCCCTACCCACATAATTTCACCCTGATTTTGAATAAAATTGATAAACTTAGAACCCGTGAAATCAGAATAGTTGAATGGTTTAATTGTGGAGTTTCTATATATAAAAACGCCTTCTTCTGACCCTATCCATACATTTCCTAACACATCACAATCAAGTGAAAAAAGCATTGGAAGTGTTTCAGAAACAGATAACGAAGTAATTTTTTTATCTGAATGGATGACATGAAAACCTGATTGAGAAACAAAATAGATTTCGTTATTACACGCTGTAAAGTCCCGCACATTTCTAAATTCGTAAGAAGTTCCCGTATATTCTTCTAGCGACAATAGGACTCCTTTCGAAAAAACAGCCACTCCATCTTTACCACCTATCCATATATTACCTTTTGAATCTTTAAAAAGCGCACTAATTTTATTCCCTGGTAAATTGGGTTGAGATTTGACATCCCACGATTCAATATGTTTATCTTTAATAATATTTAATCCATTCGATGTACCAAACCACAATTTCCCATTGTCATCCATTACTGAAGCCCAAACAGTATTGTTGCTTAACCCGTTTCCAGTATTAATAGTTCTCCATCCACTTTTAGTCCAATGCAATATGCCACTTGCATAAGTGCCAAACCACAATGCACGTTGTTTGTCTTGAACAACTGAAACAACTAAATCGCTTTCTAAGCCAGAATTCGTGGTGTAGTGAATAAATGACTCCCCAGCAAATCGAATTAACCCTTTTCCTTCAGTTCCAATCCAAATAGAGCGTGTGTTGTCTTCAAAAACACACGATACGTTATCTAAATGCAGCCCATTCTTTGAGCTAAGTTGCAATGCGCCTTCTTTACCGATTCGAATTGCGCCATCAAATTTAGTCGACAACCAAATTTTTCCTTTATAATCTAATGCCAAATGTTTAAAATTTCCATCAGCCACATCATCTGTTCCTTCGATTAATTTAAGTTGATTATTTCTATAGGAAAATACCCCATCACCATAGGATGACAACAATAATCCAATTGATTGATCATACTTCATTGAACTAAAGCTGTACGCGTCTGAATCTTTAATTAAATCAAATCGCTTACCATCTCTTGAGACAAATAGTCCCATTCGTGTGGCAACATACATTTCTTCTCCAATAACTAATACATCTCTAATTCTATCAAATTCATCTTTTTCGTCTATTCCCGCTATTTCTACTTCAATTTTAACTAACTCATTGTTTCGGATTTCATAGATTCCTCCTCCGTTAGACGCCATGAAGTAACTCCCTTTAAAATAGACGATAGCACTGAATTTAGTGCCCTCTTGAATTGACCTTGCGCGATACGAAATAAATTGATTCCCATATTGTTTTGAAACTCCATTTTCGTGTCCGACCCACAACGTATCTCGAATAATTCCTAAGAACGAAATACGATTGTTTAACAACCCATTTTCGACCGAATAACTTTGAAAATTTTTACCCGAAAAACGTGCAAGCCCCCCTAATGTACCAACCCATAAAAATCCTTTTTGATCTTGCGTAATACAGGTGACTTGAGATTGCGGTAGTCCTTCAGCTAATGAATATGCTTTAAATGAATATTCTTGGCTGTAAACACAAACCTGAAGAAAAATAGTAGCTAAAAAAAGACCTAATGCACGCATTAAATTGTTTTAAGCATTTTAACGAATTCCGCCACCCTGTTGCGCGCAACAGGTACATATTGCGTTTTATTTAAAACGGCAAAATGTCCATCTTCGTTTAAATATTCGGTCAAGTAATTTAAATTGATAATGTGTGATTTGTGAACTCGAAAAAACTTAGATGGGTTCAGTAAGTTTTCATATATCTTCAACGTTCGAGTGTCCAAATAACGCGAGCCGTCTTCAAAATAGAGCATAGTACAATTGCCACTTGCTTCAAGATGTACAATCGTATTGTCTTCTACTATTTTAAGTCCCTTTGTGTGAGAAATGGCAATGCGATTAGAAGGTTTATTTCGCACCAAGGTGTCAGACAAATTACGAATCGATTCAAAGTATGTAGAGAAGTTTTCTGGCGATGACTGGAAAGAGACTTTTGTTTCAATCACTTTAGCAACAGCTGTCTGTAGATCCTCAATATCCACGGGTTTCAAAATATAATATGCCGCATTAGCATTAAATGCACGTACAGCGAAGTCTTTAAATGCCGTGACAAAAACGACAAAAAAATCTTTCTTATTAATTCGTTCTAACAAATCAAACCCTTCTGAACCTGAAGGCATTCGAATATCAAGAAAAACTACGTCTGGATTGCTCGATTCTATAATGCTTTCTGCATCATCAATATTACCCGCTTCACCTATTACTTCTACCTCAGGGCAGAACTCTTCCAATAGCATAATCAGGTTTTTTCTTGCTAAATCTTCATCGTCTACAACAACAGCTCGTAAATTCATCTTATTTGATTTTGACTAAAAATAGTGATTTTCATCAAACTGCCGTTCAATATTCTCAATTTTCACTTTCTTGTTTCCATTCATACAAAAATAATGTCCATTCAATCAATAATCTTGGCGTTTGAGAATTATCTTCTAAAAAAACAAAAATTGATGGTTAACTTAGACTTAACATTGTTGCTTTAAGAATAAAATTTGTTAATTATGAGAAAACCATTACAACTTCATTTGCTAAACCGCTCTATTTCCTTTGTATGGGTATTTGGAGATAATGGAAATTGATTCCGTATTATTTCAAGATTTCTTGAATAAGTGATGTGGACATCATGGGTTGCTCAATATGACTCATATGTCCACATTGTTTTATGGTATAGAAATGAGTGGATAGCCCAGCCCATGTTTTTCGTGCTTCGTTCGCATCAATTACTTGGTCAAATTCGCCCTGAATGAAATAACATTTATCTCGAAAATCCTGAACAACCGAAGCCATATCAGGTCTATTCTTCATCGATTGTGCAGCATGAATAATCTGTTTTGGAGACATTTGTGCGGCTCTATCAATAATTTCTGCCACTTCTTTTGCGTATTTTTCGGGTTCGTGAAACAGAAAAGGAATGGATTCACTTAGAAAAATGCGCGCATTTTTCTCAACTACCTTTCCTACTCGATCTCGATTTTTTTTGCGCTCCTCTGAATCAGCCCAATGATTAGAATGAAACAAAATGAGCTTTTCGAGCTTCGGGTTAAGTTTCAATAATTCTAACCCTATGTATCCACCCATACTGTGACCTACTAGCGAATAGTTTTCAATTTTCAACTGAGATAAAACCGAATGAACCCATTCTGCATACGCACGAATAGTTTGCTGCGCTAACGCAACTTGTTTATTAATTCCATGACCCGGTAAGTCTAAATATATCGATTGAAATTGGCATTGATCCAACTGAAAACCATACCACCCTTCAGTATCTAATAAAAACCCATGGAGAAAAATCACAGGTTTCCCCTTACCCACAATTTTTAGCTGCATTTCAGTTTCATTCCATCGCGTTTAACTTCAATTGGGATACGGGTTATGCGTTCATCAATGTTTCAATTTCATCTGCTTCAAGCGGAATGTTAGCCATTAAATTAAGTGGCGAACCAGCTTTTTGTACTACTAGGTCATCTTCCAATCGAATTCCTAAAGATTCTTCTGGAATGTATATTCCTGGTTCGCACGTAAACACCATCCCTGCTTGAATAGGCTCATTCCACATCCCTACATCATGCGTATCTAACCCGATAAAATGTGATGTACCATGCATAAAGTATTTTTTATACGCAGGCCAATCTGGATTTTGATTTTTTACATCATTGGCGTCAATTAATCCTAATTTTATAAGTTCACTTTCCATGAAAAGCCCTACTTCTTTATGATAGTCAGCTAACATTGTTCCTGGGGTCAATAACGATTCAGCGAATTTCTTTACGTTTAATACGGCATTATAAACTGCTTTTTGTCTTGGTGTAAATCGCCCATTTACAGGAAAACATCGCGTAAGATCCGATGCATAATTTGCGTATTCAGCTCCAAAATCCATTAAAATTACATCGCCGTCATTACACACTTGATTATTCTGAATATAATGGAGTACACATGCATTTTTACCGGACGCAATGATTGGTGTATATGCAAATCCTTTTGATTTATTTCTTAAAAACTCGTGTGCTAATTCTGCCTCAATTTCATATTCACACACACCTGGTTTAATAAAGCTCAATAATCTTCGAACTCCTTTTTCAGTAATCGCACAAGCTTGAGACATCAGTTGCAGCTCAATGTCCTCTTTGACCGATCTAATTCTGTGCAGAATAGGAGCGCTTTTATGAACCGAATGAGCTGGATATTTTTGTTGACAATCTACAATAAATCTATCTTCGCGTGTTTGAACTTCTGTATTGGCCCTCAAGTGTTCATTGGTATTGAAGTAAATGCCTTCCGCCTCTGCCATCAATGTTTTAAAAATACTATCAAACTGTGAAAGCCAATAAACAGTTTGAATTCCTGATACTTGAAGCGCTGCATCTTTAGTTAATTTTTCACCCTCCCAAACGGCAATATGCTCATTCGTTTCTCTCAAAAAAAGAATTTCACGATGTTTCGCCTCTTTAGCCGAGGGAAACAATACCAAGATACTTTCTTCTTGATCAACTCCCGACAAATAAAAAATATCACGATGTTGCTGGAACGGTATAGTACTATCCGCACTTATTGGATAAATGTCATTAGAGTTAAAGACTGCTAGTGTTCCTGACTTCATTTGAGCAACAAACTTTTGTCTGTTTTTGATAAATAATTCCGAAGGTATTCTATCGTATTTCATATTCTAGTTCCGTAAAAAATTAACGGCATGAAGATACCAAGAATTTCGCGCTTGACTAATTTTTAGAAATTATTTGATTAAAATTTTACAACATAAATTGATTACGTAGTGTTGGCATAACCTTTGTATCATAAATTTTTAAACAGATTGTTATGGTATCAATATTTGAAAAAATAGAAATAAGCCGAATTCAATTTCAAGAAGGGGATCGTGAAGTTGTGGTAAACTGCAAAATTACACAAAATGGCGAATCAACGGAAACGACATTGTGGATTACATTTTCAGATTTAAATCGAATTTTGTCTCGTATTGAATGTTTAAATTCGGATACCGATTCGTCACTATTTAAGACGATATACATGGGGAACAATGAGATGTTCTACGAATGTGATTCAAAAAATTTCGGATTAGACTCTTTTATGTTGGAAGAACTGTATTTTCAGCAACCTATTCGACAAATCAGAGCTTAAATCTCATATAAAAATAAAAAAAGGACAACCTTTTGAATATAAAATTCGTTCAAGTAATAACTCATTGGAGAAAATTTGCTATTTTTAACTTTTAAAAAAGCTATTACATGAAACTAAAATTCTTTTTTTTAGCAATTGCTACAACAGGTGCATTAGCATCATGTGTAAAACATGAGGTAATTCCACCACCAAAACCAAAAGTAGATTTAAGCTCGTCTTTCTCTGTGGACACTAGTTCTGTAAAAATAACATACGTAAAAGACGTGGACGGATTTTTAATCGAACCAACAAACTTTAGACAACTTCAGTCAACTCCTCAATTGTCAAGTATTGTCTATTTTAACACCATACGTTCATCCGTATTTTCAGACCTATTTAAAGTGTCTATTGGTCGCGCATATTGGGATGCAGGAAATGGACCTTTTCCTTCAGTTGAATTGTTTAGAATATTTTTTGAAAATACAATTAATCCTGCCTTTTCCGATAACGGTATAGATGGCGTAATGTTGGAGTGGAGAGATCGCAACAATGTATTGTGGCGTTCTAGAGAAGCATCATTGCAATCGCAATCATTTGTCTTCACATCTGTTGTGCAAGAATCTGACGAGGAAGGTGACTATGTTAAATTTAGTGCTGAATTTTCGTGTTACATGTATACCACAGATGGATTAGACTCTATTCGTTTCGACAACGGTAAGTACACATCTTATTTTCAGAACAATTAATTTTAAGTTAAATATTTCAAATTTAGACCGATATTGTTGTATCGGTCTTTTTTTTTTATTAATTTTCCAATGTACATAACGTCATTCTATGAACGAAAGTCTGAAAATAGCGATTATTGGTGATTTCAATTTTACGTATAATTCACACCATGCCACCAATCTTGCACTAGAGCATAGCGAAAGATTTTTGGAAGTTGAAGTGAGTTATTATTGGATACGCTTATCAGAAGCGGTCAATATGCGTGCGCAATCATTTTCACACTACGACGGTATCTGGTTTGCTCCAGGTCCTTTTTCTAACGAGTTTTTCTTGTCTGGAGTATTGAGTGCTTCTTTATCACAACATATCCCAATTTTTCTGACTGGTGAAACGTATAAAACATTTGTAGAATTACTTATCAAGCAAAATAATTTGAACAGTAGCGGGGAGAAACTCATTAGTGACAACCTCGTTTCAGGAAATCAATTTGAACCAGTAAAAATTTCCCCGTTTTCTGATGAACTCAAAAAAATATACGCCACACATAGTAATATCGAACTTACCTCATCCCGTTATTCCATTTATCCACAATTACTTACGAACCTAACAAGTGGAATTATCACTACTGAAGGTTATGATCAATTTGATGAGCCGGAAGTAATTAAGCTGTGTAACCATCCCTTTGCATTAGCAACCATGTTCTGCCCTCAAATTTCATCAACACGCGAAATGCCGCATCCACTTATCAATACGTTCATTCGATCGTGTGTATCTAACATGAAAAAGGCGCAGGAAACTGCATAGTCAAAGCTATTGAAACAAGTCGTCGTTTTTCTTATCTTTAACTTCAACCTCGTTTTCAAAAAAATCATCTACTAACAAATTTCCAGAAATAGCTGCATTTACAGCCAATTGATCACATCGTTCATTTTCTATATGTCCAGCATGGCCCTTTACCCATACGAAAGAGGGGTTAAATTTATGGTGTAATGCTAGATACCGCTTCCAAAGATCAGGGTTCTTCTTGTCCTTAAATCCTTTTTTTTGCCAACCAAATACCCACTTTTTCTCTACTGCATCTACCACATATTTCGAGTCAGAATATACCACAACCGGATATTTTGTCGTTTTTAAATGTTCCAGAGCCACAATGACAGCTAGGAGCTCCATCCTATTGTTGGTCGTTCTTCTGTAACCTTGTGAAAGTTCCATTTCTTTGCTCCCAAAACGTAAAATTGCACCATAGCCACCCCTTCCAGGATTGCCTTGTGCAGCTCCATCGGTATAAATTTCAACTTTCACAATTCAAGTCTAAGCAAAAACTTCAAAATAAATGAAAATAAACTACGGAAACTTTTTTTGCGCAAATTGTTTCCAAAGTTTATTTTTTATATACATTTGCGCCATGGATGAGAGAAAAATTGAAATTCTACACAAAGCAGCACAAGTATACATGCGATATGGAATTCGTAGTGTAACTATGGATGACCTCGCTCGTGAACTTGGTATTTCAAAAAAAACAATTTATATCTACTTCAAAGACAAAGATGAAATTATAAAAGAAATCATCAATCTAAAAATTGAAGCTGATAAATTAAATTGTGAAATTTCACGACAAGATTCAACCAACGCTATTGATGAAATGTTCGAAATATCTCAATTCATTGTGGAGACAATAAAAAATATCAATCCCTCCGTTTTTTATGACTTACAAAAATACCATCCAAAAGCGTGGGAGTTACTTGAGAATCATAAGTGGAGTTTTGTATATAGCCAAATACTCAACAACATTCAACGAGGTATAGCAGAAGGCTTGTACCGAGATAACATGAACCCCGAATTAATTGCCCGAATGCATTTAGCAAAAACAAACATGGTGTTTTCAGGTGAATTATTTCCAATTGACCAGTACGACATAGAAGATGTATTCATTGAGCTGTTCCGCTTTCAAATTCGAGGTATGGCTAATGAAGAAGGGTTGAAGTATTTAATAAAAAGACTAACTAAAGAATAACGTAAATGAAACTATTAATTCTTACATTATCGATTCTAATTCCTATCCTATCAATCGGTCAACAACAATCTTTTACATTGGAGCAAGCTCAAGTGTACGGGTTAGAAAACAGAGAGCAAATCAAAAACAGCCAGTTGGATTTACTCGCTGCAAAAAAGAAAGTTTGGGAAACTACGGCAATTGGTTTACCTCAAATCAATGCCGAAGGTAATTTTCAAGAATACTTGAATATTCCTACATCTGTTGTTGACGCATCTTTTATGAACCCGAATGCACCTCCTGGCGAAGTAGTGTCTTTTAGAATGGGGCAGAAATATAATGTTACTGGAGGAATAAATGCCTCGCAACTTATATTTGACGGATCATACATCGTAGGTCTTCAAGTTTCGAAATTTTATACGCAATTTGTTGAAAGTAGCATTGAAAAAAGTGAGCAAGAAATTCAATTCAATATCGCTCAAGCATTTTACAACGTATTAATTGCACGTGACAATCTCAAGCTTATCGACTCACTTGAACAATCTGCCACAAAACTATTGGAGGACACTAAAGTTATCTTTGGACAAGGCATGATTGAAAAAGAAGAAGTAGATCAACTCGAATTTAATCAATTACGATTAAACAGTATACGTGTAAATACTTCTCGACAATATACCGTTTCAGTACATTTCTTAAAGTTGCAAATGGGATATCCAATGCATGGTGATATTGAAATAATTGGTGACCTCAACGAATACCTTAAACAAATTGAGTTTGAATTTGCTGATTTAAAGGGGTCTATTCAAGAAAATATAAATCTAGTCATGTTGAATCAACAAAAAAGACTATCCGAATACGATTTGAAAAACAAGCGTTATCAACATTTCCCTCAATTGGCAGCGTTCTTTCAACATCAATACATGGCTTTTAGACCAGAATTTGATTTGTTTCAAGATAAGCCTTGGTATCCATCAACTGCATGGGGAATTACCTTAAAAATCCCAATTCTCTCAAGCGGAATGAGAGCAATGCAAGTTCAACAAGCGAAAATAGAAGTGGAAAAAAATGAAAACAGTATCAAAGAGCTTGAACGAACGCTACAATTTCAAGAAATTCAGACGAAAGCCAATTTTGAAAACGCTTTAAGTCAAATTAAAACAGAGCGTAAAAATGTAGAACTGGCTAAAAACATCTACAATAACACCGCTTTGAAAAAAGAAATTGGAATGGTAAACAGTTTGCAAGTTACACAAACTTATGCGCAATTATTAACTGCGCAAACTGACTACTTAAATACTGTTTTACAAGTCCTTCAAGCCAAAAATGAATTGGACAATTTATATGGAAATTTTAATAACGTCATTACAGAATAAGCAATTTAAAATGAAAAAAATTATTTATTTAACACTCGCTTCATTTTTAGTTCTAGCATGTGAAAATGAACAAACGGATATCAGCAAATTGGAAGCTGAAAGAAGCGAATTAAAAGCTCAACTTGCAGAAATTGAGAAAAAAATAGTTGAATTGGACACTACAAATGGTTCATTTTTAGGACTTTTAGTTTCTTTAGAACCTGTAATTGTAGACAAATTTATTCATCAAATCGATGTACAAGGAAATATCGAAACGGAAAAAGACGCACTTATTAATGCCGAATCTAGCGGAATTATTAAAGAAATTCTAGTCAAAGAAGGACAGCGAGTGAGTCGTGGACAAATCATTGCGCAAATTGACGTGTCCATCATTTCTGATAATATTCAAGAACTTAACTCGTCAATTGAATTTGCACAATACAATTACGATAAACAAAAGGAATTGTTTGACAAAGGTGTTGGCTCTGAATTTCAATTGAAACAAGCTAAGAACAATCTGGATAATTTAAAAAGCCGATTAAAAGGACTCAATACGCAAAAAGGGAAATTTGCAGTAATTGCTCCATTTGATGGTGTTATTGATCAAATTTATCCTAAAATTGGTGAAATGGCAAGTCCCCAATCCCCTGTCGTAAGGTTGGTGAATAATCACGAGGTAAAAGTTACAGCTGAAATTTCTGAAAAACTTTACAATCGCGTACAAGAAGGTACAATAATGAGTATTTCAATTCCATCACTTGGTGATACCTCCATTAATGTTATTGTGTCACACGTAGGGAACTACATACACCCAACTAATCGCACCTTTCGAATTCAAGCATTGATTAAAAACAATAAATTATTATTGCCCAATATGTTGGCACAAGTTAAAATTACAGATTACGTCAAAGACGAAGTGTTAATTATTCCTAGCGCAGCAATATTAAAAGATCGAGACAATAACAGCTACGTGTTTGTGGCAGAAAAACAAGGAGATAATAAAACAATAGCGCAACGCGTAAATGTATCGGTGATAGAAAGTTATAATGGACTTTCAGAGGTAGAATCAGAAACATTAACGGAAGGTATGTTTATTGTTTTACAAGGTGCTAAAGGAATAACTGAAGGCGATGTAATCCGCGTTAAATAAAGCAATTTTTGCAATGGAAAAAGAAAAAGATCTCAAAGAATTTGGATTATCAACTTGGTCTGTAAACAATAGAAAAACTGTTTTCTTAATTACATTTATAATCCTACTAGGTGGGTTAATGGCCTATCAATCCATGCCTAAAGAAAATTTCCCGGAATTACAAATTCCCGAAATTTATATTGGTGTTCCAAAACCAGGAAGTTCTCCTCAGTATATGGCTGACAAAATCATCAAGCCCATCGAAAAAGAACTATCTACAATTAAGAAAGTTGATGAAATAAATTCTAATGGTATACATGGTTATGCAACTATTCGAATTAAATTCGACTTTTCAATAAAAGTAGAAGACGCGCTTCAAAAAGTGAAGGATGCCGTTGATAAAGCTAGGGCAAAATCTGATTTCCCTGAATTACCCGCTGAGCCAACAATATTTGAATTAGACCCTTCACAAATGCCGATAATGAATATCAACCTGCGAGGTGATAATCCAGTACAACTCAAGGAAACGGCAGAATACCTAGAAGATTTAATTGAAAGCCTTGAAGAAATCAATGAAGTTGATATTCGAGGAATTCAAAAACAAGAAATGCGAATCGAAGTAGACAGGCTTAAAGCTGAAGCGGTCAATGTCTCGTTAGATGATATTGAAAATGCCGTAAAATCTGAACACCAAACTATTCCAGGAGGTGAAATACTAATGGACGGTGTACGTAAAAACATTCGAATTGACGGGGAATTTAAAAGTGCAGAAGAACTAGGTAGAGTAGTTGTAAAACAAGACGATTATATGCCTGTATACTTACATGATATTGCACACGTATATTTTGGTAATGCTGACACCACTTCTTACGCACGAGAGTTTGGTGAACCCGTGGTGATGTTGGATGTAAAAAAACAGGCAGGAAAAAACCTACTTGTAGCTTCTGAAAAAATTGATGCATTACTTGATGAAGCCCAACGAGAAGGTATGATACCTAATGGAATCACCATTACCAAAACAAACGACCAGTCCAACATGACGCGAGATATGGTTTCAAACCTTGAAAACTCAATCATTTTCGGAATTCTGTTGGTTGTCTTAGTCCTCCTTTTCTTTCTTGGGTTAAGAAATGCCCTGTTTGTTGGTGTGGCTATTCCGCTATCGATGTTCATGTCGTTTATGATTCTAGACGCTATGGGTGTCACACTTAATGTAATGGTTTTATTTTCACTCGTTCTTGCACTTGGGATGTTAGTTGACAACGGAATTGTAGTTGTCGAAAATATTTACCGATATATGGATCAAGGGATGGAACCATTTAAAGCATCTCGAAAAGGAGTTGGAGAGGTAGCGTGGCCTATAATCGCATCTACTGCAACTACCTTAGCTGCCTTTATTCCATTAGCAATTTGGCCTGGAATTATGGGGGAGTTCATGAAATACCTCCCTATTACCTTAATTATTGTATTAGGTTCGTCCCTGTTTGTCGCATTAGTCATTAATCCTGTTTTGACCGCACTTTATATGAAAGTAGGTCAAGATGCCCCTAAAAAACGAAAGACTATAATCGTATCTATTGGATTAGTCGGATTAGGTATTTTATTTTTATTAGGCGGCGTTATTTCATTTGGTAATTTATTGGTGATTCTTGGAATTATTTCTGTTGTGAACACATTTGTCTTATTTCCGCTTACAGAGTGGTTTCAAAATAAACTGTTACCTAAACTAGAGGCTTTTTATGCACGATTTTTAACCTATGCACTGAGTGGCTCAAAGCCCGTAATCTTTATAGTGGGGACATTTTTTCTGCTTGTTTTTTCGATTTTATTAGTTGGGGTATTTCAACCTAAAGTGGAGTTTTTCCCTGTTAACCAACCTAAGTATGTTAACGTATTTATTACTCACCCTATAGGAACCGATATTACTGAAACAAATAAGACAGCTGCTCACGCAGAGAATGTGTTAAATGATATTCTAGCTCCTTTTTTTGAGCGTGATAAGACAATTGAAGACCCAGATAAAAAACTCATACAGTCTATTATTACTCAAGTGGGAGAAGGAACTGGTTCTGAAAATGAAGTGCAAATGGGAGCTACTCCACACAAAGCTAAAATAACCATCAATTTTGCCGAATTTCAACACCGCGACGGAATAGAAACCTCGGCTATTTTACAAAAAATACAAGAAGGGCTACCCTCTCAATTTACTGCCGATATTGAAATTTCTGCGGATAAAAATGAAGATGGCCCGCCACAGAAAGACCCAATATATATTGAGGTGTCTGGTAAAAAAGACTACCAAGAAATTATTGAAGAAGCGGCACGAATAAAAAATTACCTCTCCAGAAGAAATGTAGCTGGTGTAGAAAAATTAAAAATGAATGTAGAGTCAAATCGACCCGAAATTCCTTTTGTGGTCGATCGAGAACAAGTTCGGAAGCTCAACTCATCCACAATGGCGGTTGGAATGGCAATTCGTAAAGCATTGCTTGGTCAAGATATCGCAACCTATACCAAAGGAGAAGATACCTATGACATTGTGGTAAGGTTTAATCAAGAAAACCGAGAAAACCTTAATGCCTTACTTGATCAAAAATTGATTTTCAGAAACAATCAAGGTCACATGCTGCGAATCCCTATTCGTTCTGTCATACTACCTCCACAAGATAATATTTCATACTCTGCGGTGATTCGACAAAATGAAACGCCAATGGTAGCCGTTACATCAAAAAATACGGAAGGTTATAATGCGAATGAAGTAGTTGAAGAACTAAAAGCAATAATGGCAGAATACGAAACCGAAGTTGGTCTACCAGAGGGTATTTCATATCGTTTTGCGGGACAACAAGATGAGCAAGAAAAAGAAATGGCTTTTCTAAGTAAAGCACTTCTAATAGCTGTTTTCCTAATCATGTTAATCATCGTTACGCAATTTAACTCATTTTCAACCCCTGCTATTATATTAACAAGTGTAGTGTTTTCATTAATTGGCGTATTCTTAGGACTTGTTATATCTGGAATGTCATTTGTAATCATTATGACAATGATTGGTATTATCTCACTTGCCGGTGTTGTCGTAAATAATGCAATTGTACTTATTGATTACACCAATTTAATTCGACAAGAAAAAAGGGAAGAACTTGGTTTGGATGAATTTGCACAACTTCCAATGGAAACGGTTGTTAATGCTACAATTGAAGGAGGAAAAACGAGATTAAGACCTGTATTGTTAACTGCAATTACTACCGTTTTAGGATTGTTGCCCCTGGCTATTGGATTTAACATCGATTTCATCAGCTTATTGGCCGAATATGACCCTAAAATATTTATTGGAGGGGACAACAATATATTCTTCTCACCAATGTCTTGGACAATAATATTTGGATTGACATTTGCAACGTTCCTAACCTTAGTAATCGTACCTGCAATGTATTTATCGTTCTACCGATTCAAACTTTGGGTATACAAAACTGCGGGATGGAAAATGCGTAGCAACATATAGTATATCCCAACAGATACTAAAATCAAATTTCAATTGCGATTTTGTTTAGGCAGAGTCGCAATTGAATTATTATGACGTAACCGTATAAAGTTTATTTAACGTGAGTTCGATGTAAGAATTTCGTCAGCGTTATTTAGATGCTTTTTGTCTGTTCCATCCCATACGACGAAAAACAAGTGTTGCAAACGCAAAAGCTCCCATAAAAGCTAAACAAGAAAATGCAATCGACTTGATTACAGGGACATCAGATTTAATAAAATACACCAAAATATTTAAACTAAAAAGAAGTGAAAAAACTACGTGATAAAATCGCCTATCATTCATAATTTACTCGTTGCGGTTAGCATAAAGTTAATTAAAAAAATAAATTATCCAACTAAATCGCTCTTAAAATGAAAAATTACCCTTTCATTTTGTTTATCGTAGCAGTAGTAGAATAACCATCTACAAGATCAATCGTTTTAACCTCTCCACCGTTTTGGCGGACTATGGATGAACCAACAATATATGCTTTAGCTTTCGGATTATTTTCAAACGCATTGTAATCACCTCCCTTTACCAATACATCAGGAATAATAGTTTCAATAATTTGAATCGGTGTTTGTTCTTCAAAAATGACTACAAAATCAACAAAACCTAACGCTGCTAACAGAAACCCTCTTGCCTCCTGTGGATTAACAGGTCGATTGTCACCTTTTCCTTGATTGCGAACAGATTGATCGCTATTCATCCCCACCACAAGTACATCGCCAAGATCTGCTGCTTGAGACAAATACGATACATGTCCCAAGTGAAGAATATCAAAACATCCATTAGTAAATACTACTTTTTTCCCTGATTGTTTCAATTCATCAATCTTCGTTTTTAACTCCTCAACACGAACTAACTTGTCCTTAATTTGGTTAAATGTCTTCATTGTCAATCTTTATTTTGAAGTTTTTAGAGAAGAAAAATAACGAAATTAATCCTAAGACAATCATCATCAACGTTTGAACAACCCAAATAATAGTTGCCAACGCATACGCAGTGTCATGCGTTACGCCACCATCAAAATCGGGAAATGCATAGAACGTAATAATTGCGCCTACAAAAATTGGATAGACACCTACACCACCATTTGTAATCATAATCCCTATTGTCCCTCCGATAAATGCCATTAAAATACCATTTATCGGTACCGATTTTGTCTCATCTAATGCAAAAAAACAAATCCCAAAATATAAGATGTATATCCCCCATATCAGAAAAGAATACGAGGTGAATGCCAGTGGATTTTTAGAATGAAAAATAGATAACAACCCTTGTTTTAAATTTTTAATCACATCCATTACCTTCTTTCTTAAAGTAGGGTTAAGTGCAAAAAAAACAATCGTAATCGCCATGAAAACGGTAACTATACCCAATAGCCACAACCATAATGATGATGCATCATGTGTCGTAGAGTTGTCTTCTGGTAACAACTTTAACTTGAGTGTAATAAAATCCGAATAACTAAATGAGATGGTAATCAATCCTATTATTCCAAGTAAAATGACATCAATCACTCTTTCTGCAATGATTGTTCCGAAAGCTTTTACAAAAGGTACGTCATCCGATTTAAGTAACATACCTGCTCTAGAAGCTTCTCCAGCACGAGGAATAACCATGTTGACCACATAGCCAACCATTAAAGCATGATATCTGTGCCAAAACGATGTATGATATCCCATCGGTTCAAGAAGATACTTCCACCTATGAGCTCGAATAATGTGACTAAAAAAACTTAGAACTAACGAAATGACAATCCAAAAATAATTGACTTCGGTAATTTTTAAAAAAAAATTCGACTTTTGAGAATCACTCATCTCATCATAGAAGTACCAAAAAAGATAAACCCCTACACATGTAGGTATTAGCACTTTGAGTATTCCAATGGTTTTTTTTTTCAAAATTATTCCAAAAGATTAGTTTGTTCGTTTGGGAAAACTAAACACGGTTTAAATGATTTTGCTTCTTCAAACTCCATGAAGCCATATCCGATAATTATCACAATATCATTCACTGCACATCTTCTTGCCGCAGGACCATTTAAGCAAATCGTTCCACTACCTCTTTCTCCTTTTATCACATATGTTTCCAATCGTTCTCCGTTGTTGCAATTTACCACTTGCACTCGCTCTCCTTCAATTAAATTTGAAGCATCCATTAAATCTTCATCAATGGTGATACTACCAATATAATTTAGGTCGGCTTGAGTAACGCGAACCCTGTGAATCTTTGACTTACAAATTTGAATCAACATCTCTTTTCTTAAATTCGACACAAAGTTAAGCAATAAACTGCATATTATCTATCAATCTAACATCTCCACAATATGCCGCAATACAACAAACAGCACCAGAAACCCATTTGTCAGTAAGTGGTTCAAGCGTATCAGGATTAACGATTTCAATATATTCAAGCTTTAATACACTGTTTTCAATATTCATTGCCAGCTCATTTCGAAGTGCGATGGGTGACATCAAATGCGTTTTACTTTTACCTAATAAAAGTGTTTCATAAATCACCACAGCATCATTTTTTTGTTGCTCAGAAAGCCGTGTGTTACGACTACTTTTAGCTAATCCAGAAGCTTCTCTAAGTGTAGGACACGCAACAATATTAACAGGCAACCCCATTTCGTTCACTAAATGCTTAATCACCGCTACTTGCTGATAATCTTTTAATCCAAAATAAGCATTATGGGGTTTAACTAAATCGAAAAAACGGTATACCACATTAACTACTCCTGCAAAATGACCGCTTCTGTACTTCCCCTCCATTACATCTCCCAATGAACTTAAGGATAATTCGATAAATTGTGTTTGGTTTGGATAATCTGGATATACCTCTTCTATAGTTGGAATAAAAACGGCATCACAATCTACCTCTTCCAACAAAGTCAAATCATGCGACAGTGTTCTTGGGTATTTTACTAAATCGTCAGGGTTGTTAAACTGGGTAGGATTGACAAAAATGCTGCAAATTACAACATCATTTTCTTGTTTTGCCTGCTGAATGAGTGAAATGTGTCCTTGATGAAGTGCTCCCATAGTTGGAACAAAACCAATTTTAATTTGTTTTGCGTAACTTTTTTCAACCCATTTTTTCAATGATGTTGCGGTGTAGAGCTTATCCAATGTATCTATTTTATATGATGACAAACGGGCAAAACTATTCTTTTCTATTGAATTTCCGCTTTTTTTTTTATATTTTTGTGGTCTATTTACTAATTCGACTCTTTGTATGGAGAAAAAACGAGTACTATTTGTTTCGCAGGAAATTAATCCTTTCCTCCCTAAGTCAGAGATTTCAACAGCGGTTAGGCGAGTATCCCAAGGAACTCAAGAAGCAGGAAAAGAAATCAGAGTTTTTATGCCAAAGTTTGGTTCAATCAATGAGCGAAGACACCAGTTACATGAAGTGATTCGCCTGTCAGGGATGAATCTCATCATTGACGATGCCGATCACCCATTGATTATCAAAGTTGCTTCAATCCCTTCTGCTCGAATGCAAGTATATTTCATTGATAATGAAGAATACTTTAAGCGAAAAGCGATCTATGCGGAAGATAATGGAACAGCTTGCCCTGATAATGACGAACGATCAATGTTCTTCTGTAGAGGCGTTTTGGAAACAGTAAAAAAATTAGGTTGGAAACCCGACGTAATTCACTGCAACGGCTGGATGACCGCATTTATGCCGATGTATGTCAAAGAAGTGTATGCACAAGACCCTCACTTTCAAGACACCAAAATCATTTATTCACTTTACGAAACTGGGTTTGAAAACAAGTTTTGTGACCGTCTTTCTGAAAAATTGAAGTTTGATGGATTCAGTGATGAAATGATAGAAAAAGTGAAAGATGGTTCATGTGATGCTGTAACAAAAGTAGCTATGGATTACGCTGACGGAGTGATTTTATGCACAGATAATATTTCTGAGAGCACTAAATCTCACTTTGAATCGTTATCCTCTCATAAATTGGAATTCAATCCTGAGGAAACTCAAACAAAAGTATTATCCGATTTTATTGACAAAGTAATTGAAGAAGAAGTGCTAATTTCATAATGAAAAACTCAACAATAAATTTGAACTGGCGGAAAGTATTGCAACTTTCCGCCTTTTTGCTACTCAGCATTACTTTGGTTTTTTCGTGTAAAAAACCTGAAAGTAAACTTGGTAAAGAAGTCTACGATCCTGAAGCATTACTTGATGTAAACGGTGTGGATACTTTTACACTTGTTACCTATTGCGAAATAGCAGATTCTGTAATTTCTGGACAAACTCCTACTGTTGTGCTTGGCTCGTACAACGACCCTTTGTTTGGCCGTGTAGATGGCAGTTTCTATGCTCAATTTAGACTAGAAGCAAATAACCCAGACTTTGGTGAACTAGGCACAATTACCATTGATTCAATTGTACTTAGTCTTGAATACCGAGATAATTACGGGAAAATAACCAGTCCACAAACGTACGAGGTATACCGTTTAGAAGAATCGTTAAGCTTAGATTCGACCTATTATAATTTTATGACTAAAAATGTAAGCACTACCTCATTAGTCCCATTAGGTTCGGAAACAATTAAGCCTACACCAGACAAAATTACAGTTGTCGGAAACGACACGCTTCCAAATCCACAACTTCGAATTCCATTAGACATTAACTATGCGTGGGAAATACTGAATTCTTCTGCAAACGGAACCTTGCTAAACAATACTGTCTTTTTAGAAGAATTTAAAGGTTTGTACGTAAAAACAAACAATCCATCATGGTCAATTGGAGATGGTTCGGTACTGTTCTTAGATTTACGCGACCCAGATTCTAAAATTACCATCTACTACACACAAGATGATGAACTTCGTACCTTTAGTTTGTTGGCAAATACTTCATGTGCTTACTTTAATCACATTCAATTTGATAATGCAGGTTCTAAAGCAAAATTTGTGCTTGATAACCCTGAAAATGGACAGTATGAATATTATTCACAAGCTGGGCTAATTCGAGCAAAAATTGAATTCCCTACTGTTGTCAATTTAACTCCAAAAACCGTTATTCACCGCGCAATGCTTTACATACCTGTGTCCTACTTTACAGGTGATGAGTATTTTCCAAGTGAAATTGCTGTGGCGACAGGAAAACTTAAAGGAGTGCATGGAGAAGCGATACTGTTTAGTTTGAGTGAGTCATCAAGTCAATTCAGTAACATATTTAAACGCTATTCTTTTAATATTACGCGTTATATTCAAGACTTGATTCGAGAAAATGGAAGTTTTGAAAATGTAGGAATTAAAATCGCATCTTCTACATTTGGTTCAACAACCGAGCGTATCGTTTTTAATGGTCCATTGACCACAAATAAGGAAAAACCAAGATTAGTGATTACATATACCGAATATTAAAATTATGTGTGGAATTGTTGCATATATTGGAAATAAGGAAGCTTATCCTATTCTAATAAAAGGTTTAAAAAGACTAGAATATAGAGGCTATGATAGCGCTGGTGTCGCATTGATGAATCATGGGCACATCAACACGTATAAGAAAAAAGGCAAAGTTATCAACCTGGAAGAATTTGCACAGCTACACGATATCACTGGATCAATTGGAATAGGACATACACGTTGGGCAACACATGGTGAACCAAATGATGAAAACGCACATCCTCACATGTCTGGAGATGAAGAATTAGCATTGGTTCACAATGGAATTATCGAAAATTATGACGTACTTAAAGAAGGACTAAAAGCACGTGGACATCAATTTAAAAGTGAAACTGACACTGAAGTACTCGTTCATTTAATAGAAGATATCAAGCGGCATGAAAAAGTAGACTTGGAAGAAGCCGTTCGTTTAGCGCTTTCAAGTGTTATTGGAGCTTATGCCATAGTTGTGTTTTCTAAAAACGAACCTAATCGAATAGTAGCAGCTCGTAAATCAAGTCCGCTAGTAGTTGGTATAGCAGAAGGCGGTGAATTCTATTTAGCTTCGGATGCAACACCAATTATAGAATACACCAAAAATGTCGTTTATCTTGAAGATGAGGAAATAGCAATTATTGATCGAGAAAGTGGTTTGAAAATCATCGATATTCGTAATCAAGTGCAAACACCTTATGTGCAACAACTTGAGATGGAATTAGAAGCTCTCGAAAAAGGAGGATATGAGCATTTTATGCTCAAAGAAATCTATGAACAACCTCGTTCTATTTACGATTGCTTTAGAGGTCGTCTAAATGTTTCCGAAGGATGGGTAGGATTAGGCGGAATCAAAGACTATGAAAGAAAGTTAGTTAATGCTAATCGTATTATTATGGTCGCATGTGGAACTTCATGGCACGCCGCTCAGGTTGGCGAATACTTAATTGAAGATCTTGCACGTATACCCGTTGAAGTAGAATATGCGAGTGAATTTCGATACAGAAACCCGATAATAAATGAAAATGATGTGGTCATTGCCATATCCCAATCAGGTGAAACTGCTGATACGTTAGCTGCTATTGGATTGGCTAAATCTAAGGGTGCTACAATTTTAGGAATTTGCAATGTCGTAGGGTCATCCATCTCACGCGTTACCGATGCGGGATCGTATACTCATGCCGGCCCTGAGATTGGAGTTGCTTCTACGAAAGCGTTTACTGCTCAAGTAACGGTATTAACACTAATGGCATTGGCAATTGCGCTTAAGAAAGGAACGCTGAGTGAAACTAAAATGCGTGCATTATTGGGTGAATTAGAGTCTATTCCATCCAAAGTTGAAAAAGTACTAGAAAAAAGTACCATTATTGAGGAAATTGCAGCAGTATATAAAAATGCGACTAATGCATTATACCTTGGGAGAGGTAACTGCTTCCCCGTTGCATTAGAAGGAGCTTTAAAATTAAAAGAAATATCTTACATTCATGCTGAAGGGTATCCTGCTGCAGAAATGAAACATGGGCCAATTGCGTTAATTGATGAGGAAATGCCTGTAATTGTCATCGCGACAAAAGGAACTTCTTATGAAAAAGTTGTTTCCAATATTCAGGAAGTAAAAGCACGAAAAGGGAAAATCATTTCTATCATTACAGAGGGAGATACTCAAGTAAAAGAAATGTCTGACCATTACATTGAAATTCCAGATACAGATGAAAATTTGGTCCCGCTCTTAGCTACTGTCCCACTTCAATTATTGTCGTATTACATTGCTGTTATGAGAGGTTGTAATGTAGATCAACCCAGAAACTTAGCTAAGTCTGTAACGGTTGAATAGTTGTTGTAAATCAAACTAATACGCTTTTGGAAAACTTGTAATCAAAAAAAGACCATCTCATAAACGAGACGGTCTTCAATTCGTTTTACAAATTTCAGTGTGACTATTTTGTCATTACTAAATTAAGTTTGAAATCTACTTTTGGTGAAACACGTTGATCTGGATTTTCTGGATCTATCTGCAATCCTGGTAAACTCAATACTGCAATATCTAATGAAAAATCAGCAGTCGCTGTTAATCCGTTTTCTGTCATATTCACAGTTGCAGGAACGTCAACATCAATGTTTATTCCTATAACTGAAAGTGTACCTGATAACCCATTTGCATCAAATGATTTTAACGTAAATGTTGATTGTGGAAATTCAGCTGTATTGAAATAATCATCCGAATTCATGTGAGAAATGAAATATTGACCTTTCTCAGCATTTTCTGGATTTGGTTCTGCCATAGATAACATGTCAATTGTGAACGAACCTTCTACAAATTTATCTCCACTCATCGTAATTGTACCATTAGACACTTTTACCAAACCAGTGTGTGAATGATGAAGTTCTTCATTAACTAAATAATGACCTGTCCACTCCAACGATGTTGCTTCTGCATCTACCGTATAAGTCACTTTTTCGCCCTCTAAAGACGCATCTTCAGTAGTCCCTGATGAACAAGAAGTAAGTGCCAATCCACTTATTACTAATGCACTTAAAAATACTTTTTTCATAATTTTCTTTTTTAATTGTAACACAAATATACATAAAAAGTTTATATTAATTACCATGGTAATTATTTTTAACTAAAATTATGATACTAAAAGCAGTTAATTTAAGTCATTCAATAGATAACTCGATTGATGATTGGATAGCTAGTTGACTAATTCAAAATTTTAACCCAAATCAACTACAATATGAAATGAAATTTATACTTTCGTAGCACATGTCACAACTTGGAAAAAAATACAGTAAAAGAGGTTTACAAACAAGTTACGTTTCAACTGTAGTTGGAATATCGTTGGTACTAACCATGCTTGGCGTTGTGTTAACCATTATTCTTGGTTTATCTGGTTTAAAAGAAACCGTAAAAGAGCAAATTCAAATAGACTTATTTTTTTCGGCTGAACTTACACAAGATGACATTAAACTCATCGCTGAAGAGATGAAATCCATCAAAGGAATTAAATCTGTTGAATATGTTTCCTCTGAACGCGCATGGGAAGAGTTTGAAAAAATTACACTTTCAACAGGCGATTCGCTGTCCAATGCTGGATTTGATTTATCGGTAATCGATGGAGAAATTCCCATTCCACCTTCAATCAGTTTTCATCCAATAGCTGAATATGCGAATGAAGAGGCAATGGATGAATTACAGAAGAAATTGTTAACTAGCTACCCTTCTATTACTGATTTCAATTTGAATAGGGAATCGTTACAAGATGTCAACTTAGGTTTTGACCGTATTGCATACATCATTTTAGTTATCGCAGCCTTATTATTACTTATTGCTTTTGCGATGATTAACAACACCATTCGACTAGCGTTATATTCAAAACGATTCATCATTAAAACAATGCAACTAGTTGGTGCAACTTCTGGATTTATCCGCAAGCCATTCTTGGTACAGTCATTTTTTCAAGGAGTATTTGCAGCAGTAATCGGAATGGGCTTATTGATGTCCATCATTCAACTTACCAATCAATTTTTAATGGATATCAGTTCATTGCTTGATTTTTTGACCCTAATAAAAGTATTTGGTGCAATTGTAATTATGGGGATTTTTATCAGTGTATTATCTACAATCATCGCTCTTAACAAATATTTGCGAATGAAATTGGATGATTTGTACTAACTTAGCCACTTCAACTGAGAGATAAAAGATGAAAAACAAAGAATCAATAGAATTTGCATTTACCAAACAAAATTACATTTGGCTCATCATTGGATTAGTAATTAATGTAATCGGATTTTTATTAATGATTGGTGGAGGTTCGGAAGATTATACCCAATTTAACGCAGACGAACTTTTTAGCCATAGACGTATTACGTTAGCGCCAATATTCATTGTAAGTGGGTACATCGTGATGCTTTATGCCATCATGAAGTCGAGTCACAAAAAATAAACTATGTCAATTTTTGAAGCTATTATCCTTGGTATCATACAAGGATTAACCGAGTTTTTACCTGTCAGTAGTTCTGGACACTTGTTTTTAGGTCAAGCATTATTAGGCGTTCAAAGTGATGAACCCTTGTTGTTTACAATCATTGTGCACTTTGCTACAGCATTAAGTACGATTGTAGTATTTCGCAAAGACATTACGCAAATTGTAATGGACTTATTCCAATTCAAAAAAAATGAAGGGTCAACCTTTTCGTTGTTTATTCTAATTTCGATGATTCCCGCTGTTATTGTAGGTTTAAAATTAGAAGACGCTATCGATAGCCTAACAAGACCCGAAAATCAAACACTTGGTTTATTTGTTGTCGGCTCTTGTCTTTTAGTAACTGCGCTGTTACTCTTTTTCTCACATTTTAGAAGCGAAGGTAAAAAAACAGTAGGTGTAAAGCACGCCATTATCGTAGGAATAGCTCAAGCAATTGCTACGCTTCCTGGGATTTCACGTTCTGGGGCTACAATTGCAACAGGGTTGATTACAGGTTTAACGCGTGAAAATGCAGCTCGTTTTTCATTTCTAATGGTTATTCCGTTGATATTCGGAGTCATGGCTAAAAAAGGGTTGGATATTTTTCAAGGAAAAGCAATGGTCGAAGACACCAATTTATTCGCATTATTTGCAGGCTTTTTTGCCGCATTTATTTCTGGATGGATTGCCTGTAAGTGGATGATTAGTATTGTCAAAAAAGCAAAGCTTTCCTATTTTGCTATCTATTGTTTAGTAGTTGGCTTACTTGCTATCGGATCAGGAATTTGGAGCTAATGAATTTCCAAGAAGGCGAAATACTACTGGTTGATAAACCACTTCACTGGACTTCGTTTGATGTCGTGAATAAGTTGAGGTGGCATATCAAGCGAAAATTAGGGGTTAAAAAAATCAAAGTTGGTCACGCTGGTACACTCGATCCTTTAGCTACAGGATTACTCATTTTGTGTACTGGAAAATTCACGAAAAAAATAGATGAATTGATGATTGATGACAAGGAATATACTGGAACGATATTACTTGGTAAATCAACGCCTTCATTTGACCTAGAAACAGCGTATGACGAAACCGCACCAACTGCTCATATCACACCTGAATTAATCGAAGAAGTGAGGCGGCAATTCATTGGTGAACAACTGCAAACACCACCTATTTTCAGCGCAAAAAAAATTGATGGGAAACGTGCGTTTGATTTAGCAAGGGCAGGAAAAGAGGTTGAAATGAAGCGTAACCTCATCCGCATCGAAGAATTTGACGTAGATATTTCCGAATTTCCACACATTAAATTTCGCATTGTTTGTTCCAAAGGCACGTATATTAGAAGTATTGCTTCCGACTTTGGTAAAAAATTAAATTCACTTGGTACACTTATCGAATTAAGGCGTACGCAGTCAGGTCAACACACCGTGTTACATGCAAAATCAGTAGATGATTGGATTGAATTAATTGATGCATTACCACCCGATAATCCGCAATAGACCTTGTTTTGATTCATTTTTTTGTACTTAACTACTCCCCTGCATGTCAGCTAAATAGATATTCTAAAAATTTAAAATGAGATTCCAATAAAAAATAAGCCTAAATTTTCCTACCTTTGCAGACTTTTTTGCCCCCATTAAAAAAGGGTTAAATTTACTAACGAAAAAATTTACGATTCATGAAAATGAAATTGTCTGAATTCAAGTTCGATTTACCTGAAGAGTTAATCGCAGAGCATCCAGTAGATAATAGAGATGAGTCTCGCCTTATGGTGCTTCATCGTTCAACTGGTAAAATTGAGCACAGGCTCTTTAAAGACGTACTTGAATACTTTGATGAGGGTGATGTAATGATTATGAACAACACCAAAGTTTTTCCTGCTCGTATGTACGGGAATAAAGAAAAAACTGGTGCCAAAATAGAAGTGTTTTTACTTCGCGAACTAAATCGTGAAAGTTTACTTTGGGATGTATTAGTAGATCCAGCCCGTAAAATACGAATTGGAAATAAATTATACTTTGGAGACGATGAATCATTGGTGGCAGAGGTAATTGACAACACAACTTCTAGAGGTCGTACACTACGTTTCTTGTTTGATGGCCCTTACGAAGAGTTTAAGCAAAAAATTACTGATCTAGGAGAAACTCCTTTGCCAAAGTACATTAAGCGTGAAGTTGTCCCACAAGATGAAGATCGATATCAAACAATATATGCTAAAGAAGAAGGGGCTGTAGCTGCTCCAACTGCTGGTCTGCATTTTTCTAGAGAATTGTTAAAACGATTAGAGATCAAGGGAATTAATTTTGCCGAAATCACCCTTCACATTGGTCTAGGCACATTTCGCACTGTAGAAGTGGAAGATTTGACCAAACATAAAATGGATTCGGAACAAGTGATTATTTCGGAAAAATGTGCTGACATTGTCAATAAAGCCAAAACCAACAAACGAAAAGTATGTGCCGTTGGAACAACTTCGATGCGTGCAATCGAAACTTCAGTTTCTACTGAAGGATTATTAAAGCCGTTTGATGGGTGGACAAATAAATTCATTTTCCCACCTTATGACTTTAGCATAGCAGACAGTTTGATTACAAACTTTCACACACCGCTTTCCACCTTGTTAATGATGATTTCAGCATTTGCTGGTCACGACTTAATGATGGAAGCATATCATGAAGCCATTAAAGAAAAATACCGCTTTTACTCTTATGGCGATGCCATGTTGATTTTGTAATTCATTCGATATATATTTTAAAAGCGATCTGACTATCGGGTCGCTTTTTTTTGTATTTTCACTCAATAATAGCTCGTTAACACGTGACAAATTCAGTAATCATAACAGCAGGAGGAATTGGAAAACGTATGGGAAGTACGGTTCCGAAACAATTCTTACTTGTCCACAACAAGCCAGTGTTGATGCACACGTTAGAAGCTTTTTATGCTTATGATAATGAATTTGAAATCATCCTTACACTTCCCCAAGAATGGGTTAATCACTGGAATGAACTTTGTGAAACCCATGGTTTTGCCATAGCACATCGTGTTGTAACTGGTGGTGAAGAGCGTTATCACTCCGTTAAAAATGCCATCAATCATGCAACGGGAGAACTTATAGCTATACATGATGGTGTGCGTCCAATGGTAAGCCAAGAAACCATACAACGCGTGTTCGAAAGCGCACAAATACACCACGCTGCCATTCCAGTTATTCCTGTCAGTCAATCGATTCGTCAAGTAACCCTTGAAGGCAATAAAAGTTTGGATAGAAATGAGTACTTTATCGTACAAACTCCTCAAGTTTTTACACGAAAAATTTTAATTGAGTCTTACAACCAACCTTACGACCCCCTTTTTACAGACGATGCCTCTGTCGTTGAACAACGAGGTTATGCGATTCATGTAGTCGAGGGGAATGAAGAAAATGTCAAAATCACCACTCTCAAAGACCTAAAATTAGCCGAACATTTTTTAGGGTAACAGTGCTCTATTGAACAATCTCCAATCAATAAATGATGGGCATTACAGTCAATTTCTGTTTGATTGATTATGAAAATTCAAATTACTCAATAGGTCTTTAAATCCCGCCATAAATTGAAGTGAAAAAGTCAATCTTAGATAGCAAGTCCAGTGGTCACATTGTCTATCCGTATTTTGCCTAAGCACCTACCTCACCACCGTCACAAATCCTGAAAATTCTGCTTCTTCACCATTTACTTGGAGTTTTACCGTATAAAAATACA
>ERZ869909.512-NODE-512-length-44318-cov-9.458963_pt1 | contig 44318 bp, 48 predicted proteins | sample MGYA00520892_ERZ869909 | MGnify/ENA primary metagenome ERZ869909 (study PRJEB32215, sample SAMEA104723947) | bioreactor metagenome | biome: bioreactor; feature: anaerobic bioreactor; material: water | place: China | collected 2015-03-12 ... | reverse complement strand
CAATACATCAACAAGTTTATATTTGATAGAAATATCAATAATATTAAAATCAGTATTATTTAAAATGCACAACGGGTAACTTTAATACTTTTTGTTGAATTGTATATTTTATCTTTTAATTCATCTAATGTTAAATCAGCTAAGTTGATGTTTTTGGGAGTTGTGTTTTCGGTTCCAGCTGGTATATTTTCTTGTGAACATATAGGTTGATAAATAACAAAACACAGAATAAATAGGATTATAAACCTCATTGATTTGCTTGTTTAAGTATGTCCATTTGTTTTTCAGGAGATAATCCCCATGATTCTTGCAAGTCCATATTCAAAACAATAATTTGAATATTTTTACCATTTAATTTTTGTCTTTGTAAAACCTCGTTCCACTTAAAAAGTGCTTCTATGTTATGTGGCTTGTTGAAAAATATACCCCAGTTTAAAACAAAATAGTAATCTTTATCTGCTTCTTTTATTAAAGGTGTTAAGGTTTTATAATTGACCAACCTGCTTATCCAACCGTCAATATTAAGTGCATCTTTTTTTGGTCTTTTCCTGATATTTTTGAAGTTAGAAAGTTTATCAATTACTTCAGAAACTTTGAGGTATTCTAAATATACTCCATTTGAATCAAACACATGAACCACCGGCCCTCTCAAGTAGCCTTCGTTAGAATAGTTATAAAATCCTTCAAATTCCTTAAAAATAAAAAGTTCACTTTCATTATACTCTAATTGATTTTCTTCTAGGTAAAGATCAATACTTTCATGGTCGTGAAACTCAAAAATCGGGTTTTGACCTTGAACAGTAGGGCATAGTAGTAAAATAAAATAGAGGAATGACTTTTTCATATTTGTTATGTCTTGTAATTATTTGTCTTCTAACTAACTTGTAATTATTTGTCTTCTAACTAAATTGGAATTTTTCTTATTGAGTGTTTGTCAAAGATTAATATTGTTATAATTATATACAAAATATAGGTCAAAACCAACTATAAAACCCAAACCTGAGGAAAATCCGATAGGATTTTCCGAGTGAGCCGGTAGAAGCCATAGGAGCCGGTGTTGCCTGTAGTTTATCGTTCTATTAACTTACTTGCTTCTTCTATTATTTTAATATAACGGGTCTTTGAAAAAGTATGTTTATATATCCATATATCGTTTTTGTGAAACACTTCGATGTTGTTTTTATTCCAATTTAAAATATAAATATGTTCTTCTATATTGTTTCCTGGGTTTTTTAATTCGACAATCTCATATGTTTTCTTATCAGAATCATTTTCTCTTCGAGTTGCTTGATAAAAACCACTAGTTTCAGGAATAAAATATTTTTCTATTATGAAAATCGGCGTGGAATTTTTGAAATATATTTCGATTCTATTGTCAAATTGTCTGTGTAGAACTAATTTAATTATTTTATCGTTTTTTGTGTATAAGCTCATTGTTCCATTTAAAGAGGGACAATCATCAGATGATTCATTACGATAACAAATTTCCCTGTATAAATTTTTTGGCGAATTTGTATTAATTTTAAAATCCAGTTGCTGTAAGTTATATTTCGCTAAATTATTGTCGATTTGAAACACTTCTTTTTCAATCGAATTTATTGTTCTTTTCTGTTGTATGGCAGAACAACTTGTGAAAATTAAAATTATTATGATGGTCAGTTTTTTCATAATTACAAGCAACTTATTTATATACGCTACTATTTACCAATAATAATCTAATATGATTTGCTATTGGCTAGATTAAACAATTTTTGTGCCGTTTTATTTTTTAATTTATCAAGAAGAAGCAATTAATTTAGCAAACAATACCCAGACCTGTGGAAAATCCGTGAGGATTTTCCGAGTGTGCCGGGTGAAGCCATAGCTTATCGCCGGCTTATAGCCAGTGCTTTCTCATTCTATTTTTACAAATTTCCCATTTTCATATTTATATGTTCCACTTTCAAAACAGTACAAGCCGTCATTTGGTTTCTTTGAACTTTTCATTTTTAAGATATCATCTTTTATGGAAAAGTTTACTTCACATTTCGAAGACGAAGAAACTTCTGCATTATCGTTATAACATTCAAATCGATTGTAATTATAGAAGTTAGTCCATTCATTATTTATCAAATCGAACAAAATAATTATTCCGTAAGAACTTGAACAAGCCCCTGATGGAGATCTAAAAACTTGGATACTTATAAACCGATTATTTTCTGATTTGAATTCTTTTATCATTGTATTGGAGCCAAAATTTAACCCAAAATCGTAGACAACCCAGTTTTCATTTTCTTTTATTACAAGAAACAAACCGAGATCGTCTTTGTATTGCTCTGTAAAGAAAAAATCTTTTTTACCTAAACTGTCTGCTTTTACAAGTGATTTTTTTTCATTATCAGAAATATTTTCAATAAACGACAGAGGGTTTAATTCAAGTGTGTCAGGATTGTTTTGACACAAGCCTATATTAGGAATAAGAAAAGTTAATATGTAAATTATTTTTTTCATTATTCAAGTTTAATTGGTGGCCACCATTTTTTTGTGGTTTACTAAATGTTAGCTTTCTTATTAAGTTAGGGGCTTCTTTTATTTCTTTTGAATTTAGTTTTATCCGCAAATTCCATTTGGGGAAATTTACCCATTATTATTATACTGTCTTTTTCTGTTTTGTCATTTTCTCTTTCCAACTCATAAATAACTGAACTTGCCATTGGCTCCATACAATTAAAATCTTCCGACAATTGTTGTTTAGAAATTTCGTCATAATATGTCCAATTAGGTGTTATAATAATTATCCTTGAAAATTCGGGATAAATTTTTGGTAAAAGATTTAACGGCACTTTGGTTTGGATAAAAATTACAGGAGATTTTATTGTATCTGGAATTGAAAAGTCTATGAAAAAATCTTGTCCATTTATTTTAATATCATTATCAGATATTTGAATTACATTTTTAAATAATTCATCTCTAATATCTTGTGAAAAGCAAGATATAGTTGTCATTAACGCAAAAACTAAAATAAACACTTTATTCATTTCTATGATTTTTAAATTTTATTTATGTGTGGTTAACGTCTTGCAGCTACCCGAAGGTGGCGATATAGAAGCACTTCACTGTCAATCAAGCACAAACATTGATAGATGTACAAAGCTTGATTTAACCACTGAACCGCCACTTTTGAGTCGGTGCTGTTAGCACACGTTTTAAATCTTTTTTCCAAAATAATATAATCGTTTTGTTATTGATCTATCGTTTTCGTTGCTAACGTATTTGGTCATTTGAATAATTATAAAACACTTATGAATGTCACTATAAATTTCAATGTTGAAGTCAGAGGGTTTTCCTTCTAAAACATCAGATATCACTTTATTATCCCCTTCAATTTTCTTTATAATATATTTTGATTTGTAATTAAATTTTGCTGGTTCTATATTGAAATCAAAATAGTATTTCTGTTCGTAATTACTGAAGTCTTTAAGCGTCACTTTTGAAGTATCTATTATGTTCTCTTTATTGGTCAATATTGTACTTAACTTATAAATGTCCCTTTTGTACTTGGATATTGTTGAACTGTCGGCTTCTTCTTTATCACCCGTGTAATAGAATTCTTCTGATGGTAAACTCAATAATTTAAAAACAATCGGTTCGCTATAAATCAAGCTATCTAAAGTGCATAATCTATTGTTTAGATTTATATTATCAGATTTTTTCTTTTCTAAGTAATATGTAGTTGTTGTATTTCCATCAGATATCGCTCTTGGATGTGATTCACAAACCATAATAACAAGATGTGTGTCACCATAATAAAAATAATTCACAGCGTTCAAATATCTGTACTCTTTGCGTATGTCATTATGCCAATAATTATTTTTCACACTCTCACCTTGGATTATCTCAGCCCCTGATTCAACTCCACTTCCGACATAACGGGTAACCCATTCTTTCTTTATAAATTTAACTTCATAATCAGCCCATAAATCAACAATAGCACCCTTCTCTATAGTCCTTAATTTATCAATGTACTGCTCATATTCTAATTTAACTAAGCTGTCAGTTAACGAAACAAAATTCCTGTAATGTATCCCTCTGGATTTATCCAAACTGTCAATGAATGTCTTTAAATCTGGCAGGATAGGTTCTTGAATAACAGTTGTTGTTGGAACAGGTATTGGGTCATTAGAAAAAACAGTCAAATTGTGCAGAAGCATTAATAGCCTGCAATAGTATTACTGTTATGAATAAAGTTTTTTTCATAAATGTGTGCTAACTTGTATATATACACTACTATTTACGTATATCAACCAAATAGATTTGCTATTGGCTAGTTAAAACAATTTTTGTGCCGTTTTATTTCATGAGGGAGCCCACTAACTTTGCTTCCTTTTTATTTGTTTTCGGAAAATTATCTAATATTTATTTTCTAGTTGTTTCCCTTTACACCCTTTAGGATGAAATGAGTAGCTGTAATTTAGTTATAACTGAGCTTCTAAAATTTAAAAAATAATGTATTTTAGATTTATGAACAGGATCCAAAAAATGATAGTTAAGAAAATGGCCGTTGGTTATACTCAAGCTGAGGTTTTTGAGTATCTAAAAGAAAGAGAAATTTTACCTAACAGTGTAAGTATGATTGAAAAAGAGCTTAAGAAATTAAGAAAAGAATTTGGCGCTCATAATATTGTTCATCTTTTTGTGATACTTTCAAAGAAGGGATATTTATATTAGTGACTTTTCCTTATTCAAAAATCCCCACCTCCTCCTTCAGTAAACTTTTTGTGGACACGCTCGCGGGGATATTTGTATAATGTTAAATATAATTAACAAAAATGACTATATTTGTAAAATATACTTTGTGTTATGACTAAGAAAAAGATTGTAATATTACCAAAAACAAGAAGGATTCTTGATGAAATGGGTGAGAATATTAAACTTGCCCGTTTGAGAAGAAAGTACAGTGCTGAACAGGTGGCTGAACGTGCAAATATTAGTAGGCCAACTTTGACTGCCATTGAACAAGGTAAGCCAACAGTGAGTATTGGTTCTTATTTGTTGGTGTTGCAGGTGTTGGGCTTGGAAAAAGACTTTCTATTACTAGCTAAGGATGATGAATTAGGAAGAAAATTACAGGATGCCAACATTATCACAAACGAGAGAGCACCAAAACGAAAAGGTAAGAATGACTAAGCAAAGTAACAAAAGCGCTATACGTGTTTATGCACACTGGGCAGGGATGGAACATCCTTCACTTATGGGTATGTTATATTCTGAACGACTAAAGGGTAAAGAGGTATTTTCTTTTGAATATAATAATGTGTGGTTACAAAGTGAACCCGCTCAATTGTTAGATCCAAGCCTGCAGTTTTACAGTGGGTTGCATTATCTCAATGAGGGACAAGACAATTTTGGAATATTCCTGGATTCCTCGCCAGACCGGTGGGGCCGAATTTTAATGCGCCGGAGAGAAGCTGCTCTTGCCAGAGCTGAAGAGAGAGCCGAAAAGAAGTTGTTTGAAACCGATTATCTACTTGGAGTTTATGATGGTCATAGAATGGGTGGCCTTCGATTTAAATTAGAAGAAGATGGGCCCTTTTTAAATGATAATGAGAAAATGGCTAGCCCACCTTGGGCTTCTCTTAGAGAACTGGAACAAATAAGTTTAAGGCTGGAGGATGATGATGTTATTGATGATCCTGAATATTTAAAATGGTTAAGTATGCTTATTGCACCCGGGGCATCATTGGGTGGAGCGAGGCCTAAGGCTAGTATCATAGATAATGATGGTGGCCTTTGGATAGCAAAGTTTCCGAGTCGAAACGATCAGGGAGATATTGGAGGATGGGAGATTGTTACGTATGAACTGGCCGTTTTAGCAGGCATTACTATGGCCGAATCAAAAGCTCAAAAATTCTCATCTGATTATTATACTTTCCTCACCAAGCGATTTGATCGCGGAAATGAAGGGCAGCGGATACATTTTGCTTCTGCTATGACTATGCTTGGTTATACTGATGGTCAAGATCATACAGATGGAGCCAGTTATTTAGAGCTTGTGGATTTTATACAAAAACATGGAGCCAATGTAGACCAGGATCTTGAGCAGCTTTGGAGAAGAATTGTGTTTAGCATTTGTGTTTCCAATACAGATGACCACCTAAGGAATCATGGCTTTTTATTAACCCATAAGGGCTGGGTATTATCGCCTGCCTTTGATATAAACCCGGTTGAAACGGGTGCCGGATTAAAACTGAACATCTCTGATGAGGATAATTCGTTGGATTTAAATCTTGCAATGGAAGTAGCAGCGTATTTTAGATTATCCGAGAAAAGAGCCAGTGAAATAATAGAAGAGGTATTGAAAGCAGTGAGCAGCTGGAAGGAAGTGGCCATAAAATATAGAATCCCACGAGTTGAGCAAGAATTGAAAGCTATGGCTTTTAAAACTAACATACGCTAAGTCTGTAAGCACGCCTTGCTGTGCTTTTTGATTTGGATTGAATTAATGTTATTGTATTTGATGGACGAGATTAGCTGCGCTGAATCTTCGATTTCCCGCTTTCGCGAGGATTAGATGGTTACGTTTTCGTAAATGACTTTTTCTAGGATGTCCTGAGTGTTGCTGTTGATTTTAGGGCTGAATAGGTCTTTGCTTACTGTGTATGGGTTGAGTTCTTCTTCGGGATATGGGGTGTGTATGATTTCTATGATTTCATTTTCTGAGAGGTTATCTGTCAGCCATTTTTGCTCAAGGTCTTGATGGATAATAACGGGTTGCCTTTTTCGGTTGTTGTGGATTTTTTCAAATAAGGGTGAAGCTACTTTTGTGAGAATTGTGAATGTGGGTATGCCCTCAATCAAGGTGTAAATGCCAGCTAGTGCAAAGGGTTGATTGTCCTTTCTTGTGATATAGAATGGATATTTTTTGCCCTGGTGCTCGTGTGGTTCAAAAAAGCCGGTAACGGGTATGAGGCAACGCCTGGAGTGGGCAACATTTTTGTATAAAAAATGGTTGAACAACTTCTCTGATTGTGCATTGAGACCACCACCAAATTTTACAGCTTCTTTGTAATAGGCCTCAAGGTCTTGTAGTTTTTTGTTTTGAGGCACAATGCCCCACTTAGCCGCAATGAGTACTGAGGGTTCTTCCTGAGGAATGATGAGCATATCCGGATGTGCAAAGCCGTTAAGGTGGAAGGCCGGATTATCGAGAATTTTTGCTGCAGCTTTGTTGTGCAAAGACACCTTAAAGCGGTTTTCAAGCTCTACTGTTTTTTTGGTTTGTGAGGTGTGGAAGCACATGGTGGTTGAGTTTCTTAATTACCTGGTTAAACACGTATATTTTTTAAAATCATTTTATTTTAAGTAGATTTTGAAAAATGTTATTCAAGCATATAAGTTTCAGAAAGTGGAATAAGTTTCCTTCTCATTATGGTGTTGTCATCGAAAATTCTTGAAATGTTATATAGATTTTCAAAATATTTTGATTCGTCCCTATAATAAGTAACTTCAATATGCTTTACATTTTTATTTTGAAAGATTGTTCGTAATAAGGCTTTATCACACAATCAACTTGAATGACCAATTAATTGGACATATATATCATTTGATTCTTCCAATAACCCAAGGATTTCTCTATAAATATTAGATCTGAGATATTGAAATGTTTTAAAATTTATTAATAAGTCATTATTTAATGACAACTCTAATTCTTTATATTGAGTTGAGTTTTCATCTCCATAACCAAAAATTATCGGGTTTTTAGGATTAACTAGATCTCCATGAATGTGAATAGGCATTAGTGGGAATTTATCCTCCCCAACTGTATCTTTCAACCACATCACATACTGATTTAAAATTTTTGAGGTATAGTTGAAATTTATAAAATATGTCCTATCAAATTCAAGGTGGTTATGGCCTAATTTAAGCATTTGATAAATTGGGTCAATACTTTTGACTTTGTATTCTTTATCAATTCCAGTTTTATCTTCAATTTGAACTTTCAAATAATCGCTTAATAGTTTTTTTAAATGCTCAAACTCTGTGTTTATTGTTAAAATATTGCCCGGTTTATCCTTATTATTATATATCAATTCAAAATAATGTGACTCTAAGTTTGCCCAAGATTTATTTTTTTTAAAGCTATCAAATAATGACTTGAAATATATTGATTTTACTGGATTGTGAGGGTTAACTTCTAAATGAAATTCTGTAGTGTTTTTTATTTGTGAAATACAAATCCAAGGATCCTTATTACCTTCTTTATCTAATCTGTGATAAAGTTGATTATTCTTACCGCATTGCTTACCCTTCAAGTTTATTTTATAAGAATTGTTAGGTTGTTTAACGTAATGAGCTATCGATTTAGATAAATAATCTGTAAAATCTGAATACCCTGTGGGTAACCCGTGTGCTTTATCAAAACCATTACCAATAATCACAATCCTATTCATATTGATCTTTATATATAAATTTTATCGAAATTACCCTTTTTTTATAAATATGACAAAGTAAGTTTTTGTTAAAAAAGTTCCTAAATAAAAGTAAGTCAATAAACATTTTAATTAATGAACGCAGTTTACATTAATAATCTCTTTAAGATTAGTAGAATAACGAGGAGACAGGCGTTCCTGCTTCATTTTCCACTGGCGACCGAGGGACTGGCTGCCGAATTTGATTTTGTTGTTGCCGTAGGCTTTATTTAGGCGATCAACTATTTGCATTATTGGCTCGTGTTTGGGATTGCTTTCTGTGAAGAGGTTGAGTTGTTTTTGGTTTGTGGGTGACAGGCCCATTACTATTACACCGGCCTTTTTGTAGTGGTAACCGGGTTTGTAAATTGCTTTGAGGCCTGCCTGGGCGTATTTGATGAGGTCTATACTGGAGTTGGTTGGGTAATGGGTGTTGATCACGATGTTACGGCCGTATTGGGGCAGGTCTTTTCGGAAGCCGTTGGTGTGGAGGAATACCATCACGCTGTTGCAATGGGAGTTTTGTTTCCGGAGTTTTTCGGAGCAGGAGACTGAGAAGGTGGCCACGCGTTCTTTGATGTCGGTGTAGTTGGTCATCATCTTTTCAAAGGATCTGGTGGTGGCAATCATTTTTTTAACTGCCGGGGTTTCCAGATCTAGTGTGCTAACTCCTTCGAGTTCATGTTTTAATCGTAAACCTACTACTGACATGTTTTTGCGCACCCATTGGTCGGGGAGTTGGGTGAATTGGTAGGCATTGTGAACGTTTTGGTTTTTGAGCCTTCGGGCGTGTTGCCTGCCAATTCCCCATACGTCTTCTATGGGGAGCCATTTGAGTGCTTTGATTCGTTTTTCTTCGGTATCTATGAGGTGTACGCCGTTGGTTTGTTTGTCAAACTTTTTGGCGATTTTGTTGGCTACTTTTGCCAGGGCTTTTGAGGGTGCAAAACCGATGCTGATGGGAATTCCGGTGCCTTGGGTGACTCTTTTTTTCATTTGGAAACCGATGTCATGAAGGTCAAATTTATCGAATCCATTGAACTGCAGGAAGGCTTCGTCGATGCTGTATATTTCGATATCGGGTGTGAATTCTCTGAGGAGGTTCATCACGCGGTTGCTCATATCGCCGTATAGGGCGTAATTGGATGAGAATACGTTGATGTTGTGTTGTTCGAAAGTCTTTTTATATTCAAATGCAGGTGCGCCCATTGGGATGCCGAGGGCTTTGGCTTCGTTTGAGCGTGCAATCACACAGCCGTCATTGTTGGATAGGACCACAACGGGTTTATTATTGAGTGCCGGGTTAAAGACCCGCTCGCAGGAGGCATAGAAGTTATTGCAATCGACCAGGGCAAACATTACAGGTATTTTATGACGTTGATGACTACTCCCCAGATGATGAGTTCGTTTTCATCTGTTACTTTGATGGGTTTGTAGTCGGGGTTTTCGGCTACGAGCCAGACGCAGTCTTTTTCTACTTTGATGCGTTTTACTGTGAAATCGCCATCGATGTAGCAAACGGCTATTTTGTTATCTGCAGGTTCCAGGCTTTTATCAACAATGAGAATATCCCCATCGCTGATGCCTACATCTTGCATTGAGTTTCCGGAGACTTTGACAAAGAAGGTGGTGTATTGGTTTTTAACCAAGTGTTTGTTGAGGTCGATGTTCAGGTCCAGAAAATCATCTGCCGGTGATGGGAACCCTGCGCTTACTTTACTGAAAACTAATGGGATTTCGACTTCGGTAGTAACGGAAGCGTTATAGAAAGTGAGTGGGTTTGAATGTTGCAGTTTTCTTAGATTCATACTGCAAAATTAAATGGTATTTTTGGAATATATCCAAAATTTATGGGATTTAACTTTTTGACCTCACCCCCCCGCCCCCTCTCCCAGAGAGAGGGGGAGTTTGATTCAATTTTAAAAGGGACAGCAGAGACTTGAGGGACAAATTAATAAATAACCCGAGGTTGTTTAGTTAAGGTATGCAGATTGTATCTGAGAAAGCACATCTTGCTATACTTTTTGATTTGGATTGAATAAATGTTATTGCATTTTTAAGGACGAGATCCCCGCCTACGCGAGGATTGGGCAATGCTTGGTGTTGAAAGTACTGAATGGTGTTTGGAAAGGGTGCTTTTTTAAAATTTAAGGAAGACGTTGTTTTCAATTATTAAGGTTTGAGGCTGGCGGCGCGCACGGTCCTCACCCCCCGGCCCCCTCTCCTAAAGAGAGAGGGGGAGTAAAATCGAACACTATATTACAATCTTATTTGCGTGTGTGCCGACGGCCGTTTTGGGATTGAGGGTTTTGAAGTATTGATAGGCTTTTAAAAAAGCACTCTTTCTAAGCGGTGCTAAAGGCTGGTGCAACTACTGGTTTTAAATGTAGAGGTATCCCTATTTGATACTTTTTATTATGAAGACGCATTGCACCTGCCTTTTGCACATTTATGGTGTTGAGATGCATTGCCCATTTCTGAAACCGCTGAATTGGGTGGGCGGGTTTAAATGACGTGAACGGGAATGCATTGATGAATTTTTTTAACTAACGAATCTACTACACTCCTTTCGGTTATTGATTAATGTTATTAAACTAACGATGCTGTGCGGCTGGTGAGCGGCTATTTAGCTCGTGACCTAGTTGTTTGTTTTTAGTGGTACTCGTGAATAGCCCCTATTTTTGATTTTAGTTCAAATTTGCGTGTGGGATGAGGGGCTATTTTACATAATGGAGTTTTAATTCAAAAAAAATTACCGCTTAAAAATATAGTTGCATTTTTTTTGAATTAAAACTAGCCGTTATGTAAATATAGCTTGGGGTGGTTTTTTGTGGCGGGATTTTTTGCTTGCGCGGTGGGGGCAGCTCTTTGTGGCATTGCGGGATTGCTTCGCTTCGCTCGCAATGACCGTTAATCGCAATGGCGCAATGTGCTGCTTTAGTAGGGGGCAAAAATCGTGACGCAAAAAACCACAGAAGTGGGGCGCGCGGAACAACCCAAAAGACAGGGGCTTTTTTTGAAAACACCGCTTTATCAAAACTGTACTTTCGTTTTCAAAAAAATCTGGGTTTTGGGTTGTGGGGAGTTTTAAGTTCTGATTTAGTTTGTTTTGTTACAAGTGGCTTTTAATGACGAGATCCCCACCTTCGTGGGGACCAGAGGAAGCCCGGAATGGTTTGAATGTTTGGTGCGTTAATGTATTTATGATTGGGGTTTGATTGACGAGATGCCCACCTGCGTGGGTATGTGGAATGAGGGCGCTGGGTTTTGCAACCCGGGGAGTTTATAAATTAAAGCATCATTAATTTTTCCGTTATCTGCTCCCCTATTAGCACCGTCGTGTTTTAGATTAAGAGGAGAAAACCTCCAATAAATCCAAAAAAATAGTTGATTGGTTATTATATTCGATAATTTTGCAAAATGTATTATAGAAGAAAAATTGTATTCGCATTATTAGAAAATTTTGAAGAGGGACTAGAAAGTACACGACTTCAAAAGCTAGTATTCTTATTGACGCAAATGCAAGAAGAGTCTAATTACGATTTTGTTCCCTATCGCTATGGTTGTTATTCTTATTCACTAAAAGCTGATCTTCAAGCAATGGTTAAAAGAGAATGGCTTTCTGAAAACGAAAAAACCTATCGTAAACTAACGAAAAAGAAATATTTTAAGGAACTTACCGCAAAGGATCAAAAATTGGTTCAGAAAACCATTGCCAGTTACGGATATATGAAAACTGACGTAATTACAAAACATACCTATCTCAATTTTCCATATTATGCAACCAATAGTATTGTTGCTGAAAAATTGCTGCCAGAGCAATACTTTAAAAAAATTATTACTGCACGTTCAAGTGCCGATAGTATAGCTCTTTTTACTATTGGCTATGAGGGTATTTCTTTAGAAGAATATCTTAATCGCTTAATCAAAAACAATGTGAAACTATTAGTGGATGTGCGCAAGAACCCTTTAAGTCAGAAATATGGCTTTAGTAAATCTTTATTGAGTAACTTTTGTGGTAGGTTGGGAATTGACTATATCCACATTCCAGAAGTGGGTATTGATTCCAGCATGCGCAGAGAATTAAATACCCAAGCAGATTATGATGAACTTTTCTCAGAATATAGAAACACGGTTTTGAATGAGACTGCTGAAGTTCAAAACACTATTATTGGTCTGCTGGAGCGGTATAAAAGAATCGCATTAACTTGTTTTGAAGCAGATATTTGCCAGTGCCACCGAACCCATCTAGCAGAAAAATTAAAAAAATCCCCTAACTTTAGATATCCATTAATCCATATTTAATAAATGGCAATTACTAAAGTTCTCATTACCGTGAAGACCTACCCTACTTTTTCATCTACTTATGGTGAATTAGTTTGTACAGCAGGTTTTCTTGAAGATGGTACTTGGATCAGACTTTATCCCATTCCTTTTAGGAAACTGAAATATAACGAACGTTATAAAAAGTACCAATGGATAGAACTGGATATCGTCAAAAATGACAAGGATTTTAGACCAGAAAGTTATCGACCGGCAACCATTGACACCCCTATTAAATTGTTAGAAACCATTGACACTAAGAACAATTGGTTCCTTAGAAAACAATATGTTTTAAATAATGTACATACAGATATAAAGGCCTTAATCGCAAATGCGCATAATAAAGAAATCTGTACATCATTAGCAGTTTTTAAACCTACGGTGATCAAGAATTTTAAAATTGAGCAAATTGAAGGACAGTATGACAAGAAAAAAATGGATCAACTACAAGCGTTAAATGACCAACAAAATCTTTTTGAAATGGATGATCTTAAGTTTGAACTGGCAGAAAAACTCCCCTATAAGTTTTCATATGAACTGGAAGATATAAATGGTGTAGCTAGCACTATGATGATTGAGGATTGGGAAATAGGACAGTTGTATAGAAATACCCTTGCCGCTGCCGAAGGCAATGAGGAAATAGCCATAAGTAAAGTAAAAGAAAAATACTTTGATGATTTTGCTAAAACAAAGGATTTACATTTATTTTTGGGAACAACAAAATCATTTCACTATAGATCCAAAAACCCATTTATGATTATTGGCACTTTTACTCCAATGATAGATATACAGACAAGCCTATTTTAAATGCGTTGTATTTTCTGTAAACAAATATCCAATACCTCAAAAAGTGTACAACATATAATACCCGAATCTTTAGGAAATAAAGATTTGATTTTACCGCCAGGTACTGTGTGTGATTCCTGCAACCAATATTTCGCTATCAAAATAGAAAAACCGATGTTGGAAATGGAATATTTTCAAAATTTAAGGTTTAGAAATCATATCCAAAATAAAAAAGGAAGGAATATTCCTTTTAGAACTCTTTTCCCTCATAAAGAAGGTGGTTGGTTTAACATGTATATGTATGATGATAGTATTGCATTCAGCGGTGATGATTCAAAAATAATTAATTTAATTAAAGATAAAAAAGTCAATAAAATGATCTTTGAAGTGGTTGATCAACCATTACAATCTAACCTTTGTATTTCTCGTTTTCTTGCAAAAACCGCTATTGAAGCTTTTGCATTAAAAGCTGAAGGAAAATCTGCCATGTTAAATGAAATAATTGATATGCCTCAATTAGATTTATTAAGAAATTATGCTCGATTTGGAAAAGGAGAGTTTTGGAACTATAATCAGCGGCGCATTTATCCAGAAGAAACTCGCTTTGAAGACCCAGTGCATCATTCAAAGCCATATGAAATACTGCACGAATTGGATTTTTTGATAATTAAGCCTGGCATATACTATTTCGTCTTGGTAATTATGGGCATTGAATATGTTATCAATTGTGGTGCTTCTGAATTGGATATATTTAAGCAATGGCTATCTGAGAATGATTATAGGTCACCCATAAGAAGATTTTCTGAACGAATAACCCATTAATAGTGAACCCACTCATTTTGAGAATACCTCATCAATATTTTTTCATTTTTACGTAAAGGTATTTTATTCAGTTTAAAAACTATATTTAGGGGTAGCATCATAAGATGCTGGGAATATTTTTTATTGTAGCGGCTGGTGGAGATGCTATGTTTTAAACATCGTCATCTAGGTTTGCTTTTTGTTGTTCATTCCTAAATGATTGATACTTCATACAAATACAGCTTTATTGATTGAAATAACAAGCAATTTTATTTTTTTGAAGTCTCACCCCTTACCTATGCTTTCCTCATTCACCGCCTTCACTTTGGCACTTCGACCCTTCGACAGGCTCAGGGCAAGTAGGCTCAGGGTAGGCTTTCTCAGTGACCGGAGAGGGGAGTTTTGGTTTGTTAGTTGGTTTTGGTCTGGGAGGTTTGATTGACGGGATACCCGCTTTCGCGGATATTTACCAGAGCTTTTGACTGCTCTAAAAAGGTGTGGCATTTTTTCCAGGCTTTGTCTATTTGTTTTTGGGTGATGGTGTGGCGGGTTTTGTATTTTAGGTTGTGGTTGGCGTGGGTTAGGTTGTGGAGGATTTGGTGGTTCTCGAATGTATGGGTGTTGAAGATTTTTGACGGGAGGTCTGTGAACAGACTGCACAGGTGCAGCAGGTATGTGAGGCCGGTGTAGCTTGGTTTGTATTGCCAGAAAACGTAGATTAAGCCTAGGCAGGTTTGTTCTATTACTTTTTGGAGGACTTCAAAGTATGCCACGGGGTCTTGATCCATTTCGTTATAGACGGTGAGGTTGTGGAGGTAGGTTGCTCTTTTGAAACGGGTGCTCCACTGGTGGTTGATTTCTTTATCGATTATTGGGTGCGTTATGATGTTGGAATTTTTAAACCTCAGCCAATGGTTGTCTATGCTAAATACCTGGGGTGAATTTTTGATGAAATAGACTAAGAAATTGCAGCCGCTGTCTAATTTTTGACTTGCTATGGCTGCATCCATCATGATTAGATAGACTTTTGCTTGTTTTTGGGTGTGGTTGTATAGTTCGTCAGTTATTTGGGCGGGGTTTGGCTGGGTCCTCACCCCCCGGCCCCCTCTCCCAAGGAGAGGGGGAGTTGGATGACGGGGTTGCTTCGCTTCGCTCGCAATGACGGTCTTATTTGTGAAAATAAGTAGTGTGTAGGTGAAGGTGCGGGTTTGGTGGGTTGGTGTTGGGGTGAGGTTGTTGTTTGTTATATGGGTATGGGTTTGTTTGCTGATGAGGAAGGCCGCATCGAGCGCGTGGTTGAGGCGGAGGTAGTTGATGATTTGTTTTAGGAGTTTGTCTTTTGTCCTCACCCCCAACCCCTCTCCCAAGGAGAGGGGAGTGAGATTTGATGTTTGTTGAGACGAAGTGCAATGACTTTGGGCCGGTGGTGGTGTTTGTGGGTTCATAACTATGGTTTTTTTATAAAATAATACAATTTGTTCTTATTTTAGGAATAAATGTACTTATTATAAGACAATTTTCCAAATGATTGTTCTTAAAATCTGAATATTTTGTTAGATTAACTAACTTTATGTTCTTAAAACCTTTAAATATCAATGACTGAGCTAGGCCTTTATCTTTCTAAAAAATCAATTAATCGTTCTGAGGTTTCCCGTAGAACCGGGATAAGTAAAACCCGATTGTCTGAGTTATCCAATAACCCTAAAACTATATTGCGCGTTGAAGAGCTTTATCTAATCTCATTAGCTATTGATATAGACCCTTGTGAGGTTTTAAAAGTTGTTTGTAAGGATGTTAGTTTGCCGGAATAAGCTTTTAGAATATTTTTTAGTTTTTACGGAATCCCGCATATTTTTATAAAACCTCTGGTTTATATTTGTTTTTATAGTTTGTTAAAAAAATAATTATATTTGAGGTATCCCCTTTTTTTATCCCCACTTAATTAAAAAAACATTAATATATATACCCTTATGTGAGTATCACTAATAAAATGGGGATTTGAATTATACAGAAATGGAATATATCAGTGTTAAGTAGATGATAATTTATATGTTCTAATGTTGAGCAATATGCGAAAATGACGACCATGAAAATTATCGACCGGACAACAAAATCTAAATCATGCCTGAGACACCACTAAAAAATCAAATCATTGACTGGATTAAAGGCTACGACTATTGGTTTCAGTTTGCTGGCAGTAAATTGTTAGAAGGAGAGTTTGTAACGACTGAATTGGCAGCTTCTACATACCTACTTTTCAAAGAAGACAATGGTTTAAGCAAGAAAGAAACCGAAAGAGATGAAATTAAATTCAATGAGCTTGCTGATAGCGAAGAATCTCTGGAAGGACAACTCCAGCTTCAAACTATCAAAGACATCGCAAATGTTAATGCACTTGCACCGGGTCAGTCAATAGCAATCAACTCAAATCTCACGCTTATATACGGCGGAAATGGAACAGGGAAGTCTGGTTACATAAGGATGCTAAATAATGCTTTCAGTTCAAGGGGAGACAAGCAAATATTGCCTAATGTTTTCAACGAAGGAACTAATGGCAAGCCTTGCTGCAAATTCTCATTCCAAACAGAAACATCAACCTTCGATTTAGAATACCCAAATGACAAAGAAAACGGAGTTTTCTCGCAGTTTTCTGTTTTTGACAGTCATAGCGTAAGAGTTCATTTGGAACAAGACAACAAACTTAATTTTACGCCAAGTGGCTTCGAATTCTTTGAAAAGGTTCTTCAACTCTATGAGGCGGTAACAATGTTGTTACGTAATGAAATAGAGGCAAACAGACCTGCCAATGAATTTGAAAAGCACTTCATTAATGAAAATGCCATACAGGAAGAAATACTAAGGCTTGGAGCGGGCACCGATATAAAAAAGCTGAAGGAACTCGGAAACTATACGGAAGCAGACGCAGAGAATTTAAAAGAACTTATTACAAAGTGGAATGAGCTTAAAGCTCTCGACATTCCGAAAAGGATTGCGGAACTCCAAAAACTCCAAACATCACTAAATGATTTCACTACTCGTCAGCAGGCAATATTAGAAGTACTTAGGCCAGCAAACATCGAGAATTATCAGAAGCTTATCGCTTCATTTCATAAACTCAGAGAATTAGCAAAACAAGAGGGAATTGTCAGCTTTGAGGAATATGATATTGAGGCCTTAGGTAGTAATGAATGGCGCGATTTCATTAAAGCCTCCAGATTATACGCTAATGCAGTGGTTCAAAACAGAACTCACGGAAGTGAGTATCCCAGGGATGACGACAATTGCTTGTTTTGCCTTCAACCTCTTTCAGAGAAAGAGACTACCCTTATCTATTCATACTGGATACTGCTAAAAAGTGAAGCAGAAGCTGAGCTAAACAGGGTAATTCAAAAGATTCAAGAAATTGAAAAAGTCCTCAAAGGGCTTTCCCCTGCTATGTTTGATGAAACTACTAAACTCTTCGAATATGTTGTAGATGTCAATAAACCTCTGTCAGATAAATGGAAGGAGCTAGTTGAAGCTACCGAAAAAGCGCGACAAAATGTAATTGTCAATCTTTCAAATAGAAATTGGGATAAATCAGTAGTAGGTTTTACAGAATCAACTAAAGACTTTGACCCTATTTCCAGGCTATTGAAGGATACAATCGAAGGTTTAATAAAGAAAAATCCAGCAAAAGAGTTTGAGGAATTAGAAGACAAAATCAATTACCTCAAAGACAAGAGCCTCCTAAATAAACTTATGGACAAAATTTTAGAATTTGTAGCTGCTCACAAGTGGGCTGCAAAAGCTGAAGGATGCCTTTCTGTATTCAACACGCGCTCAATTACTACTAAGCAAGGCGAGTTATTTACCGAGCACATCACTGAGAAATATACAAGTACCTTCAATCAGGAATGTGAATCGCTTGATGCTCCTAAAGTTGTAAACATCGTACAGAGAAACGCCAAGGTATCAACATTGCGAAAATTACAAGTTGCTGGTCAAGTTGCTAATAACATATTGAGCGAAGGAGAGCAACGAGCAATTTCACTAGCTGACTTTCTCACGGAAGTGCAACTCAATCCCAATAACAAAGGCGTATTCTTTGACGACCCTGTTACCTCCCAAGACCATGACAGGCGTGAGAAAATTGCAGCACGACTCGTAGAGCTTGCAAAGCATCGACAAATTATTGTCTTCACTCACGACATATCGTTTTTCATTCGGTTAAAATTACTTGCCGAAAAGGATAATGTCGCTCATGATTACACGTCAATTCGGAAAGCTGGTGGGACACCTGGCTTTATTAGTCCTGACCTTCCTTGGATTGTTCAGCCCATTAAACAGCGTATTGGAACTCTTAAAGATCGTTTAGTACGCTTGAAAAAGACTGAACAAGCAGCCACAGAGGACGAATACTATTTCGCTGCCAAAGGTTGGTATATTCTGCTTAGGGAGGCATGGGAAAGAGCCGTTGAAGAAAGACTATTCAAAGGGGTTATACAACGCTTTTCAATTGGCGTTCAGACTTTAAAACTTAAAAATGTTGTTGTAACATCTGACCTAATAGCAGAGATTGAGCACGGAATGACTGAAAGCTCCAATTGGTTGCATGATGCAGCAGCCGGACTAAATCCAAAACCGCCCGACACGAATAAAGCTGAGACAGACCTGAATGACCTTATTGAATTTGCGAAAAAATGTGTGGCAGTGTAAGGATATAATTAAAAACACATTGCCCAACATAGGTTAAGATAACTTGCGGAATGATAAGTAAAATGAACAATAGAACACATTACAGAATTTGGTAATTAACATACAGTAACATTTTCCAAAGCCCGCACATTTCGAGCCAAAACCGTTAGTAACAATATGACAAAAGAAGAAGAAATAGAAATAGTTCACGGGAATGGAGCACACGTAGTAATTCTAGGAGCAGGTGCAACTTATGCATCAACTCTTCGAAATCCTGAAAAAAATGGATATCAACTTCCTTTAATGTGGAATGTTGTTGATATTGTTGGTCTCAATGATGTATTAAATGAATTGCCTAAAGAATATCAACTACATAGAGAGGACTTTGAAAAACTTTATTCATTGCTAGCTAAGGATGACAAATTCATAAAAGAAAGAGAATATGTAGAAAATGTAGTTTATCAATACTTCAATTCATTAGAATTACCTGACGAACCAACAATTTATGATTATCTAGTTCTTTCATTAAGACGCCCAAAAGATGTAATTGCTACTTTTAATTGGGACCCTTTTTTATACAAAGCTTATGTTAGAAACGGAGAATTTACTGATAGTCCAGGAATTTTACATCTACACGGATGTGTTTCTCTCGGCTATGATGAAGTAGATGGAACTATTGGTCCAGCTGGAGGGACTTCTAAAAAAACATTACGAGACTTTGAGCCAACAAGATTATTATATCCTGTTGACAAAAAAGATTACAATAGCGACCCTTACATAAAAGGTCAATGGGATGGACTTGCAAATAAACTAAAAGAAGCTGAAAGAGTTACTATATTTGGTTATTCTGCACCAGCAACTGATGTTGAAGCTATTGAGTTATTACAAAATGCTTGGGGAAATGTAGAAGATAGAGCAATGGAAGAATTTGAATTTATAGATATTCAAGAAGAAAAAAAACTTTTAAAATCGTGGCAAAGTTTTGTTCATACTCATCACTATCACTATTCCAATGACTATTTTGAATCATCTCTTGCTTTACACCCGAGACGCACAGTCGAAAGTTATCATCATTGGGCTTTGCCATTAACACCAAATGAAGTTTTTCAAGATGGAAACCCAGTTCCGAGGGATTTTAAATCACTTGAAGAACTTTGGGAATGGCATTTACCATTAATAGAAGCTGAAAAGAAATTTTATGGAAAATAAAATACTGTTGCCAACAAAGAAAAGATGGCTATATTCTCGCCTACTTCTGAAAATCCTCACGGATTTTCAGTTTGGCGTATACTTGGTAAGTTAACCGCTAAACCACGCAACTACTCATAGCCCAAACGTAAGCCTAACCCTAAGAAATGACACGACCTACAAAAAACGAACAGAAAAATAAAGGATAAAAGAACTCTTACAAAAAGCGAGTGAAGAAATAAAAAAATTAATTTTAAACTAACAGACTATGACTATACAAGAATTTAAAAGAGACTATTGCTGCGAAGTGACAATTCACAACCAAGGAAATGTGAACTTAATCATTATTTCGAAAGCAATCAGAAGGAAAGACAACAAAGTTGTTGACCAAGTAAAAACAACAATAGACATTCAAGAAACCAATGATTGGATTTTTGATAGCAATTCTATGGTTTCAGTAACTCCTTGGAGTTGGCAAAAATTAGTTGATGAAACTAAACGAGCACAATTGGACTATTTTGCTCAAAGAGCACCAATAGACAATTGGTATCCATTGAACAAACAAACTAATCCTATCATTTCAGACTTGTATTGTTAGGCCAACGTATCAAAACCGAAATGAAATGACAAGACCATTAACAACAGAAAAAGAAGGGCGAAGGAATAACACGGGCTATAATTTATTGTATCAACCTGCTGACTCGGAAAATTGACTAATGGCCAGTTCGCTGCACTCGTGTCTTACGGATTTTCCTCCGGTTAGGGTTTTGTTTGCTAAATTAATTGCTAAATCAAGCCACTGCTCATAATCAAGAAACGTTGTACGACAGCTAAAAAAAGAAAACATTGAATATTAATTGGAACATATCACAAACTGACATTGAGAAAGTAAAGAATTTAATTTCGGACAATGAGAATGCATTTTTACAATCAAGACGATTAAGAAATGTTGAAAAACAAAATATTGTGATTGACAAGGATATGGTTATTAAAACAATGATTATGTGCCTTTTAACTTCACAGCAACGGTCAGGACCAAATTCTACAGTGGGACAATTTCTTAGATTTGACCCTTTTCCCATTACGTTTGAAGAATTAACAAAGACCAAAAATGTGGAAGATTTTATTAAGAACACGCTTAAACAGTCCGGTCTGACTAGATATGTGAATAGAATTAGCTCTTACTTTGCTTCAAACTATATGAAAATTATAGATAATAACTGGACAATAATCAGTGAACTTGAAGAACTAAAAAGCTCTGACTCGAAAATAAAAGAGAGAAATATTGCAGATAATTTAGCTAATAACTTTAAGGGGGTTGGTCCGAAACAAGCCCGAAACTTTCTTCAGGCACTTGGACTGACTAAATATGAAATCCCAATTGACTCCAGAATAACAGCATGGTTAAATGATTTTGGTTTTCCCGTAACATTGACTTCTTCTCCACTTGGAGACAAAGGATATTATCATTTTGTTTCGGACGGTATACAAGAACTCTGTGAGAAAGCTGAAATCTACCCATGTCTTTTAGACGCAGTAATATTTTCGAGTTATGACAATAACGAATGGACGGAAGAAAACACAATATTTTGAAACTAAAAATCAAACTAAAGCCGGCTATATTCAATGGCTTCCGCTCGCCTACTCCTAGGAATGCCTATACCCATTTAGATGTGCTAGTGAATCGGATTTTTACTAGGTTTGGGTTTTGATTGCTAAATTAGTTGTTTAAAACACGCCTTAGATTAAAGTAGAAAGTTATGTGTAAACTTAAATTATATATCGAATGGAAATAACAATAAACGATACAAATGAAAACTTTGAAACATGGATAAACAAGGAATTTGTTACACCTGACTTAAAAAAGCTGTTGAATACCAAATCTATTCTATTAGTCCCTTTCAAAAATTTGCGGGACACATCAAATCCTTTAATGTTTCCAATAGGAACTGAAACTTTATTAGCGTATTTCAAAGAAAATCTTCCAGAAAATCAAACAATTGACATTTGTATATGTGATGAAGATTATCAAGAATTTGCATTTTATAGTGATTATAAACGTCTTGGAAATTTTTTAGTAAAATCGGTTGCAATTGCTGCATTTGTAAACGTTCTATCCTCATTTGTCTATGACCAATACATTAAAGAAGATGATACCAAACCGCAAATTCAAATTATTGATAAATCGACAAACAAAACCATAAATAATCATATAAGTAATTTAACAGACAAAAAATATTTGGAACCAACGCATATCAAATTTTCAGTTACTATTGTTGATTCCGTTGGAAAATCTAAAAAAATAAGCTACGAAGGCCCTGCATCAGAAATTGATAGTGTTTTAAAATCATTGAAAGATTATGAAGAGTAGACTATTCAATATACATCAATTATCATATGATTCCTTAACAGAACTTTTTCAAGAACTACAGGAAGAGAAAGAAGGTTTTGTAAAAGAAAATAATCAAGAAAAGGCAAAAGAGCTTTGGATTTACCAAACAATTATTGAGGTTCATAAACTATATCAGAATGCTTTTAAATTGCTCAAAGACAAATCCTATTATGAAGGTTGGTGCCAACTTGAGAGAATTGAAATAACTATAAGTGGTTTAAAGAAACATTTTAATTACAATAACAAAGAATTCTTTTTATGGCACATTGAGAAGTCTGTAACAAATCTACAAGTCATATTTCCCTACAGGCTTTTCGGAAGTATGGAGGTTTTAAAAAAGAAAACGGAATGTAGTATTTGTAAACAAGAAATTTCCATTAGAAACCCTTGTGGGCACATTATTGGAGAAATATATAATGGAGAAATGTGCCATAGAATTGTAACGGAAGCTGATCTAATGGGAATATCTTTAGTTGAAAATCCAGGAAATAAATTTTCTGTCATGTTTTTAAAAGATGAAAAAACTGATGAGCAAGTTGACCATTATAATTATCAGTCAATTGACTATTTATTTGCCCATATTCATTCACCTTTTGAGATTTGGGATTTAGAAGTTAGCGAACGAGAAATAAAAAAATCTGATTATGCGAATATTGGTAGAAATGACAAATGCACATGTAATTCAGGAAAGAAATTTAAAAAATGTTGTGAATTAAAAATAGGTGAAAAATATCCTCACTATGAGTTTATTGTAATAAATCCGACTGATGAAACATTACTAACCAATGAGTTAAAGCCAGAAGATAACACCGGCTCTATAATCTAAGCTTTCTAACTGCTCATTGGAAAATTGACTACGGCCAACCTGTCTTCAAGGAGGTTTGTTGATAAAAATAAACCATTTCTTATAGACATTTGAAGATAAAAACAATTAAAAAAAATGAATAAAATATCAGTAAAGTTAACATATAAAGCCAGCGGACTTAGTTGGATCGACAAAACTGACTTAAAGGTTTTACATAAAGAAATAAAGGAAAACTATATATCAAACATCTCACCGAATGGTGGCCCCCAAGCAGGAGGTGTGGTTGATACTGTTGTAGAAATATTAATGGATATTTCATTTATTGATTTTTTTAAAATTATTCGAGACGGTCTCATATTTGACACAGTAACTAGAGGAAAAGATAGCTTTGTACTAAAACCACTTTTCAACGCATTCAAAAAAATTGAATCTAATAATGAAGCTTGGGATTATACAAAAGTTAAATTCTTATTTGACGGAACAGAAGTAATAATTTATGGAATTAGTGAATTATTTACTTCAAAAATTGGAACGGTATTTAATGCGTTAAGCAAACATTACAGTAAATTAAAAACTCCTTATCAAATTTTAATAACAATTTCCAAAAATAAAGGAGATGATGGGAATGATTTTTATACTAATGACGGAGGTGGTGCCGATTTCGGAATCGAAGAATATATTAGATATTGGGGTATTGTCTATGATTATGGACACGACGCAAAAATTTATGACGTAGAAAATGCATTTCTACTAAATGAAAGTTGGAGGAATTAAAAATTATATAAAAAGAAAAATCAGAAAGATTTTGAAGCCTTAAACTGTTTCATTCCTCAGATTCATAATACTAAAAGATTAAAATTAAAATGGCCAAATCAAAAAAAATATCCCATCAAGCTATCCTTGCTCTTATAGAAGCATTGTCTTTAATAACATGGAAGAGAGATGACTTACGTGACTTCTTAAAATACTCGATGGACAATTCTGCAATTTTGGGCACAATAAATTGGGATGGAACTAAAAGAGAAAGTGTGAAGGAACTTGTTGAGAGAATGACTAACCGCCCTGACTTATACCAAAATGATTTAATGAATCTATTGCTCGCAGTAACTGATTTGACAGTCTTTCCTCAATTAGAATTTTGGGATGATGACGGAACTAAAAAAGAAAAGGCCAAAAGAGCTGTTGAGAACCTCCGGAAGCATACTAAGGGCTATATACAAATAACAAAAGAACAAGCAGAAGCGACACAAAGAAGGGCTAAATCTGAATCAACTATTGCAAAGAATAAATCACTTGAATCTGAATTATTAAAGCTTAAGGCTCTATTTAACAAGCTTGCTACAAACACTAATTTTCAACAAAGGGGTTATGAATTTGAAAAGTTCCTGAATGAATTATTTCACCTTTATGAACTTGACCCCAAATCTTCATTTAAAAATCACGGAGAACAAATAGACGGAGCGTTTACATTTGATGGGACAGATTATTTATTAGAAGCGAAATGGAAACAACAAGTAAATAGAACTGACCTTGCCACTTTTACTTTTAAAGTAGAGAGCAAATTCAAGATTGCAATGGGACTATTAATTACTGTTGACGGTTTGACACCAGAGGCCATTTCACCAGAATTCAAATCAGTTATCGTAATGGATGGAATGGATTTAATTGCAATTTTAGATGCTCGTGTAAGCCTTCCAGATTTACTTTACAAAAAGAGACGAAAAGGAACCGAAACCGGAAGGATATATATACCCTTTAATGAGTTATAAAAATACTAACACTAAATAATAAAAGCCCCTAATTATGAAAAACAAGACATGATAATAGTTTATAAAAAAGTGTCTAACGATCATTTATTATTTTGACAAAAATGACATATACCAAAAAAGAGCATAAAGTTTCGGTCGTAAAGGGAATACTAGGAGCTATACCTTATGCCGGCACATTTTTAAATGAAGTTATATTTGAGGCCCGATCAAGAATAAAGCAAGAAAGAGTAAATAGTTTTATAGAAGAATTTGGAGTATATATTGAAGGTGTTAGTGATCAATTTAATTTTGAAAGTATCGATTCAGAACAAATTGGTGATGTTTTTGAAGAAATAATTACTTCTGTGTCAAAAACTGCATCTAATCATAAAAGAAAAGTTTTTAAGCAGATATTGTTAAATCAATTATCATCACAAGATATTGACACAGATGAAACTTTGAGATTTATAAACATAACAAATGAGTTAACAAAATCTCAACTTTTAATTTTAAATGCATTTAATGCATTAAGTGATAATGTTCTCAAATATAAAGTCCAAATAATTGAATTAGAAAATGAAAAACAAGATATTCATAATCAAATATCTGATATACACAGCAAATATGTAGAAAGTGTCGGTGATGATAAAAGATTGTCCAAATTAGAAGAAAGACTTAAAGTAATACCCCGGTTAATTAAGAAAAGAAGAACTGCACTTAAAACCGGAAAAATTAATCCAAACAGCCATAAATCATTCGGTTTAACCAGAGAAGTGTATATTATTGAAGTACATGACCTGATCGCTAAAGGGTTATTGTTTGACTTTGCTTTAAAAACTCAAATAATAGATCCATTTGTTCATTTTGGAATTACTAGTCTAGGAAGGAGTTTTATGAATTATATTTCTAAATAAATTTTGTGTAAAAAAGGAAACTTTTTTTATTCTCATTCATGAAAAAAAAACAAAAAATGGTATTTAAGGAATTTTTATATATTTGTTTTCCTAATCCAAATTCTCTTTGAGCTACTTAAGGAATAAGTCTGAATTTAATTTCGACAGTGCAGCCATATTAATTAATGAAGATAAGTATGCGCCAAGCGTACATTGTTCCTATTATTCTGTATTTCAGTTAATGAAATATCTTTATGTTCAAAACAAAAAGATTTCTTATGAAAATCTTAATCAAAGCATAATTTCTGATAAGAGAAACACACATAAGTACTTAATCGAAGAATTTTGTTTACATTTGCAGTCTGATTCAAGGTGTAAATTGAACAAATTTCAAGTTAGAGATCTAAAAAAAGATATTCAAGACTTAAAACAATTTAGATTAGAATCTGATTACGATGATATTGAAATCAATCACAAGAAAAGTACTCAAGCTTTAGGATTAAGTGAATCAATATTAAAGAGACTTAAAAACATTCTATGACCAATTCAAAAGAATTTTTAAAATCTAACTTAAAGAAGCTATTTCTTGAATTAGAAAATATTGAAGTAGCTTATGAATTTCGTTCAACCTCTAATACTCATATTGTAGAAGTTAAACCTACTTCTATTTATACTGATTGTAAAAAGTATATTAACAAGGAAATTGAGTTAGAAGAAGCGTTTAATGAAAATTTTCCTAATGAGGAACTGTTATTCATTACTGAAAATTCTTTAACTCAGATAAAATTTCCTGAATTTGTTTTCAAACATAGGTTGAAATATGATTTGTCAAATTTTATTACACCTATTATTCTTAAGAATGTACAAAGTAAGAATGCCGTAACTGGTCAAACCAGTTATGCATTAGCAGCATAATATGGAAAATAAATCTTCTTTTCAATTTGAAACCTTTATAATTAATAAATCACTTTTTCAACTAAAGGAAAATTCTCAGGTTTCTGATTTATCCATAGGTTTTAACCCCTCAGGTAAGTTAGATCTGGAAAACCAATTGTTTAATCTTGAATTGGCTGTATTTATATCTGATTCTTCAGAAGCGTTTAAAGTAGAAATTGAGTCTGTGGGTTTCTTTAAGTTTGAAAACATTGAAAAGGATAATTTATCTTCATTTTTATATCATAATGCCCCAGCTCTTTTATTTCCTTACTTAAGAGCCTATATCTCTACCCTAACAACACTTTCCGGTATAAAACCAGTCGTTTTACCGACTCTCAACTTATCTAATTTGAAGGATGAATTAGAACAGAATATTGTTGAAACATCTTTGAAGTAGTAATTATTAAGGGTTTTGCAACCATTTTTACTAGTATTTATAAAAAATTGTGAAAATAGAGGGTTTAAAAGGCTAGTATTCAAAAGACTGTTGAAAACTTTGTTTATATCTATTTTAGGTTTTCAGGGATACCAATTTTATAGTTTCTATTTTTACATAACAAGTTCTTTCTATAATTAAGAGAAAACTTTATATCCAGTAAAGATCTTTTTCATTGAATAGTTTTGAAATATTCAACGCTATTGTCCGCTCAAGCCGCAGGCTCCTGCACTTGAATATAAGCCGCATTTTTGCACTTAGGTTAAGGATGTACAAGTTATTACAAGAACTATCCCGCCTCAATACCAATGAGGAAATGGGTTTTGTTTTATCGATATAGCTAATCGATAAATTCGCAACTAAGAATTGATTCTTAGGAGCAAATCTTTTTAAGGGCGTTACTAAGTCCAAAAGATATTCACTTATAAGGCATTAAAAGCGTCGAAGGAGTCTCCCGACGCTTTTTTTGTTTTATATATTTAAATTGTTGAGGTGAATTATTCAGGAAAACCTCAGTTGCTTATTGTGAATAACCTACAAATGTCTTTTTTTATGAATTACGCAGTAACCCCTCAAATTCAACTTGATTACTCTTCATAATTTTTTTGATTCTTTTGTTATGTTTATTTAAAAAACTTGTGGTTAATTTCCTCAATATAAAGTTTTTGGGTAGATATAAATCTAATTCTTCTAAAAACTCCCCATGCGATTTTTTATGTTCTTTTATTTTTTGATTAATTTTTTTTCTTATTTCATTCTCTTGTAGTTTGCTTAACTTTCTTTTTCTGCCAACAAGAACTTTCTTCCTGCCTAATTCATTCAAAAATAAATCAGCACTCTCCAATAACACCTCCAATAAAACATTTGCTTGTAAATCTTCATAAGTTCTGAAAATTTTTTTAAACCTAAAATATTTATTATTTTCAAGTGCTTCTGATGCTAATTCTTGCAGAATTGGTTTAATGTCATTGATAAAAGTGTGATATGATAATATGTAATTGGCATAAGCAATACTTATTTGATTAAAATTTGGTTTTCTAATTGACGTTAGAACTATTTCTGCATTTTCATTTTGTTTATATTTTTTAAAATATTCTGCCTCTGCTTCTTCAAAAGTTTTAAAGGATTGTAAAGTAGGTATTTCACTTTTTGAAGCTTCTATTAAAAAGAAAGAGTTTTTACTATCCTTGCTAGACCATCTCTTTTTAACTTCGGCATTATTTTTTCTGAATGTTGAGCTCAATTTTGTAATAAAATTTCGCTTTTTTAATACGTTATAAATTAGATCAGCTTCTTCTTTATTGAGTTCCTTTTCGCTCGACACCAAAGAATGAAAATGTGCAAATTCTTTGTCAGATTCATATCCTAATTCTTTTAGTCTTAAGTCATAAAGAAGGTCTGTTATCTCCACAAGAGTTGCCCAATTATGATAGTTTATAGTTCTTAACTGGATTTCAATTCGTTTTCTTGATTTTGGTTCTATGACATATACGTGAACTCCTTTATAGCCAAGTTCTTTAGGGTCTTTAATGTAGTCTCTAATATTGCCAGAAATTTCATATTGAGTTTTAACTAATTCTAATGCCTTATAAACTTCCTTTTCACTATAAAAAATACATCGAATACCAGCGATGTCGCCCATACGGCTCAGTTCCATTTTCGGATGTCTTTGAACCTTATTTATTATTGTACTTATACGCTTTAATCTAAATGCCGTGATACTGGCCCGGTGCACTTTATCAGAAATTAAACGTACTGTATTAAAAGTTTCTACTAGTGGTTCGCTAAATGAAATCCTGAAACGCTGTAATAAATCAAGCTCAGCTTCATCTAATTTTTCTTTTTTAATACATATTGCTTGTCCTAATCTATTTATCTCACCATTTGTCATTAATAAACCTTATTTCAAATTCTTAACAAACCATATCATATGCCGTGTCTCCTCGGGCTTAAACTTCTCGGCTTTATTTGCAAACCCGTCTTCTTTCATTGGCCATTGACGCATTTCATTATAAATTAAATCAAAATCACTGGTTCCTAATTTCTGCATGCAGCGATAGACCGTATTTAACAATTCAATTCTATCAAGGTCATTTTCAATTAGCCGATGAGAATACATTGACACAATGGCTCTTGTTGATTCAACAAAAGACCTGTTTTGAGGTGCCTGCATCCATTGGGTTATGTCGGCTATTTTATTGGAACGTAATTTATAAACAGTAGTGGCACCCACATTTGCTTTTGTTAAAAATGGATTGTTATCAATTGCTTGTGCAATGGTTTTAGAAAACATACCCCAAGGGAATTCCTCAAAAGGCACGTTTTTTAATTTGGGTTCTTTCTTAATCTCCTTTAGGTGGTTTGCAGTTTTCTGAATCCAGGTTTTACCCCGGCTTATGCGGTTCATTTCCTTCTCAATGGCAACTAAGCAAGCTACTTCTACATAGAGATTACTTTCCGGGAAAAGATCTGTAAGGGTTTCATCCTTACTATAACTAGCAAGTGGCTCAGCAACCATACCCAACACCACATCACTTTCATCATACACCTCACCAACTGTAACCTGACCATTCATCAACATAGGCAATAACCAATCCCGTAAATCAGCGAGTTTTTGATTTTGTTGAAGGTTTTTCTGGATTTGGGCGTGAATGGGCTTTGCCTTTTTATAAAAAAGCTCCATTAATTCTTTAGGGGGCTGCGCTATTTTATAGTTTGTAACAAAAGATTCAAAAAGAAAGTTTTTTATACCGCTTGTTTTTCCTTCCCAACCAAATAGTACGCCGGCATCATATATTCGGTTCCATTCATAAACGAAATTAAAAAGCATATGCTTTTCCTTTAATGTTACCGCTTTACAAAAATTAGAACAGATCAATGGATTCTCAAAACGCTCTAAAGTTTCTTCAATTATAAAAGCCATTCTTCCTGTTGATTGGGTTGGACTTCCTCCTGAAATTTCAATAATGAAATCTCCCACCTCTAAAATTTTATGGGAGTTTTTTTCTAGTATATATCTTTCAGGAGCTTTTACCTCTCCCTTCCCATTAAGGCCGTTTATATCGGCACCACGAATACAGGAAACTTTTTCAGTATAATTGCCTTCTACTTGTTCCTTTCCCCAATCACCGCTCTTATCATTTGCAATCCATCCCGAAATTGTACTTGAACTCCAACTCTCAGGAATCTCGATTTTCAAATCATCATTATAAACCATTTTCCGTCCGGAAGATTTATAAGGTTTGCCAATTGCATCCGGAAAATCAAACTGCACAAACCAATAGTCATACAGCGTTTTTGCCATCGCTTCCAATTCTTGATTGATCTTGTTGTTAAGTTCAATTTTGGCATCTATATCAGAGAGGGTTTTAGCTATTTTTTTTTGTTCATATTCGGAATGTACAAAGCACTCTAAATTATATAAATTGTCCTTGGTTAAGTTTGGAAAAACAGAACCTGAAGTACCTCCAAGTAGCTTCTTTAAATTAACTTCGATAAGGGCTTTAACGTAGGTGTTTAATGTGGGAGAAATATTATGTCTAATAGAAGCTAATCCTCTTCCAATTGCATACTTTTGATCTGCAATATTCATTCTTCCGGTAGTACTTCCTCTTACACAAAATAAAATATCTTTAGGTTCTGCACTTCTTTTTAGTTTTAAAGTATATTGAACGGGAATAGGATATCTTTCAGTGAATTCAGCAGGCCCGTTTAACAATGGAATACCCTTTTTTTCTACTGAAACGTATTTTGCTTCAGGAGATTGACCCATTGTAATAGAAGCAATATCCTTCAACTTTTTCTTATTCATACTTCAAATGTTTCAAATTATTCTGAATTTCAGCTTCTAGATCTTTACTCTCGTCAAAAAGTTTTTTTAATTTTTTTTGAAAACCCTCTATTCTATTCTCAAATTCATCTGTTGTAATGTTCACATATTCAATTTTCACTTCAAAATATTGGCCGGCACTTAGTGAGTAGTTTTTCTGCTTGATTTTATCATAGCTAACAACTACTGAGAAATCTTCAATAGCTTTTTTATATACAAATGTTTGAATAATTTTATCTTCCTCTCGATCAGAAAGTAGTGTTTTTTGGTTTTTTCCCTCCTTAACTGTTTTGCCTAAGTTTGAGGCATCTAGTAATACCACATCACCTTTATTCGAAGCATCTAAAAATAGAATGGAAACGTTTGTCCCGGTAGTTGCAAAAATATTGGATGGCATACTTACTACACCTGCAAGCATCTTACTTTCTACAATTTTTTCTCGTATCTTTTTATCAATGCCAGACTGGGCGGTAATAAATCCAGTAGGCACTACAATAGCGGCTTTACCTGTACCTTCTTTTAAAGAAAATATAATGTGTTGTAAAAACATAGTGTAAATAGCCATCTTGTTTTTTGCTTTTTTAGGCACGTTGGGTATGCCAGCAAAAAAACGGGCTTTGTTTTCTTTTTTATTGAGTGTATCCACATCATCACTAAAGTCTAATTTAAACGGTGGGTTACTCACAATATAGTCAAACTGTCGCAACTTACCATCTATCTTATGGTAGGGGTCAGTAATGGTATTACCCTGTATCACATTTTCTATACTGTGCACCAGTTTGTTCAGCACCAAATTTAAACGCAACAGGTTTGAAGATTTTTGTGAAATATCCTGTGAGTAAACAGTACACTTTTCCGGGCCAATGGCATGCGCCAAATTCATGAGCAAGGTTCCCGAGCCCGCACTCGGGTCATATATGGTGACGTTGCTAACAGGCTCAGGCACTAAAATATTGGCAATGATTTTTGAGACCGCATGAGGGGTATAATATTCTGCATATTTACCACCGGCATCGCTATTGTAATCTTTTATAAGGTATTCAAAAATGGTAGAGAAAAAGTCAAAGCCTTCTCCCATAATATTTTCAAAGTTAAAGAGCACCAGTTTATTGAAAAGAGCTTTTGCAAAAGCATCACGCTTACTGCTCACATATTCTGTTAATCTGTCAAACAACTGTATCTTTTGCCCATCTTCTGTTTTTACCGCAAACAAATCGTTATTGCTTACTGCAATATCAATAAGGGTGTCATCAACCATTTTGGCAAAATCGGGTTCGTTTTGTCTGTCAAACAAATAGCCAATTAATTGATGGGGTTTTAAAAAGGCGGTATCCACACCAAGATTAAACTTGAGTAGATTATATTCTCCTTCATCTATCTTTGTTAAATCGGCTTCCCAGTTCTTGCTTTTTGCTAGCTCCGGTTTTAGTTTTTTTACTTCATAAGCAAACTTGTCATTTAAAAATTTATATAAAAATATCTGGCTGATAATTTTAAATTCATTCCCATCATTACCTAGGCCATAGCTCGCGCAAACAGCTTTAAGCTCATCGATAAGGGTTTTTGTTTTTGTAACAAATGGTTCGTTGTTAATGTCTTTTGTCATGCGGTTTTTCCGTGGTATTCATTAAGATATTCCTCTACTATCAGGTCGCGAATAAATTCAACGGTGTCAAAATCCATTGAGGTGTTGATGGTTTTTTGAAATTCGTTAAGGACTAGTTTTGCAACTATACGGCCAAAGTAGCTTTCGTTTTGCAAGCTATCGTTTCTGTCAAGTACAGCAATATCGGTTTGTTCTTTAATTTTTTGTAAAGCTTCAATGATGGCAGTTTTTAATTTAGAAGGCCTGCCGGCTTCTATCAAACGCTTCTGAACACGGGCATATTTTGGGTCACCATTGTATTTGTCTTTTAATAATTCATTACGCCTGTTCAGTTCTTTTATTTTTTCGTGTATGCTTTTTAAAGATGTGATGTTAGCACGCATCTCATCTTGACTAACTTCGTTCAGATTTTTACCATCAAACAACCTGCGTAACTCCTCGTATAAACTTATCCATTCCGGGTCCTTTGTGTCAAAGTTACTTGCCAAGCCTTCTCTCGTTCTCTTTAAAATATCTTTGAGCTCTCCGGCGAGTACCAATTCTTTTTCTCCAATTTTTCGAAAACCAAAAACAATATCTTCCAGGGCCATATTGAGCAAATTGCCTACTTCCTCATTATGCTCCAAAGCATTTTTGGCAATGATTAAAGCCAAATGATTTGAGGCTTCGATATGCAGGGTGGTCAACTTTCTGAAATCCAAACGTTCCAACAGTTCATATTCTCCAACCAAACGAATAACGTTGTACAATGCTCTGGCATCTTCCAATGCTTTTTTGATGCGTTGCATTTCTCCGTGATTGGTAATTTGTGAAATCTGAGAGGAGAAATTTTCGGCATTTTTTAAATCGTAATCCGCTAAGACTTCCTTGATATCTCGAATACAGCTTTCCATCTCTTCGCGTGTCATAAAAAGATTGGAATAGCTTTCCATTTCATCGCCTAAAACCCCTTGAAGCTCATCGAAATAAGCCTTGTTGGTTTTGTCAAATTCTTTAGAAATATCAGCAAAATCTACTACATAACCATATTTATAATTCCTGTATTTTCTGTTTACCCGGGTCAAGGCCTGCAATAGATTATGGCTTTTAATAACGCGTCCCAGATAGATTTTTTTAAGACGTTTGGCATCAAAGCCGGTCAACAGCATATTGTAAACAAAAAGAAAATCTATTTTCCCGTCCTTAAAATCGTCACGCCAATTTCCCAACTCATCCTTACTGCCGGAATCATAGAGAATGAGAGCCGCTTTTTTTACACGACAATCTTCTTTGCGTAATTCGTTATATTTTGAAGTTGGTTCTGCTGCCATTGGTATATCACCCGCATTTTCAATATTACCATACACTTTATTAAAAATCGAGAATAATTCCCTTGCTTGTTCGCTACTATCGCAAATAACCATTCCGCCCACCGAGGGATCATCATTTCGTAATCTAAATTCCTGAAAGTCGTTTATTATGTATTCTAACATAGGTGCCACAAAAGAAGGATGTGCATACACCAATTTTTTATCGGTGTCTCCTTTCTGGATGTCAATAGAATCAAGCGCATTTTTAAGCAACATTCTATATTCGGTTTCTATCTCTTCCCGAATCAGTTTTAGCGTGTAGCCATCAGCAATAGACCTATTGTAATAATATTTGTGAATATAATCGCCAAACAAATCCTTGGATCTCAAGCTATCCCCAATTAAAGGTGTGCCTGTTAATCCTATTTTTATGGCATTCCTATCTGATTCTTCAAGGTTTGCCAGAAAACTACCTTCCGGATTATAGCTGCGGTGCACCTCATCTAAGAAATACACCCTTTGAATATTTATATTATAATCTGTTGTACTGCTAACACTTGGGTCGTCTTGAAATTTTTGTATGTTAACTACAGTAATTTCCCTTTTCCCTTTATCATTATTTACAGCTGTGGTTTTCTTTAAGTCTGCTACAAAAGCATCACGTGAATTAACCGTGTGTACTTTTAACCCTCTTGCTGTAAATTCATCCCTGGCTTGGGTAAGTAAATCCAAACGATCTACAATAAAATAGAACTTTGGAATGATGTGTTGCTTCTGATAGTAATCAGTTAAAAAATGGGTGCTATAATACGCCAAAGCTGTTTTACCGCTACCTTGCGTATGCCAGATAATTCCTTTGCGTATGCATTCATTCAATTTGGCTTCAATTGCTTTTGTGGCAAACAACTGCGGATACCGCATAATATGTTTTTCCAGACCTTTTGTTTCCTTAACATACGCCAAAGCATATTGTAGGATAAATTTTAATCTATCCTTTGAAAGCATCGAAGTTAAAATCCTGTTGGTAGGGGAATCCGGGTTTTTATTGGTCTTGTATTCGGGGTTATTTTTTATAGCTTGATAATTGGTATCTCTCAATAAAAAATCTTCAATACCAGCGTCCAAAGGTTTTAAAACTTGTGAAAGATTAAACCCTATTTCTTCTCTAAAATAATTAAAATGCAGCTTGTGGTAAGATGGTGAAGCATAATAAGCACCCTGCCATGGTTCAATTTCATTATCATCATATTCCATATTGTTGGAAAAGATCATAAACTGGGTCATATTGATAAACTTCCTGAACTTTTTATTTTGAAAACGGCTGTTTATTCTGTCGCGTTCTGCTATAACTCCATTTCGATTATTGGGCTTTTTGACTTCAATAAATGCTAGTGGCATCCCGTTAATAAGTGTAATGATATCCGGTCTAAAGTTATCTTCGCCATTTTTATAGGGCAGTTCAGTAACTACATTAAAGGTGTTGTTTTCAAAATTTTCAAAGTCAATAAGCTTAACCCCGGACCTATTAGTTAGCATTTCAAAGAATGCTTTTCCTAAATCTTCATTTTCTAGTGCCAGGTTGACCTCTTGATAAACTCTATCAATTTCATCAACCTTAATGCTTTTATTAATCTTAGCAATGGCGTCCTTAAAAATATCCCCAAAGATGTTGGTTTCAACATCCCATACTTCATCCTTGAGTGATAGGTATCTGTAACCTAACTGAGTAAGGTGTAAAATTGCCGGTAATTTTACTCGGGAATCTTCGTTGAAAGCCATAAATTGGTTAATAGTTCTTCAAATATAAAAAAATGTAAATCTATACCATTGCGGTATTCAGCATTTGGAACAAATTTTAACGGGGATTCATCAAATATACCCCATTTTAAATAAAAACGCCAAACAAATATAAAACAGTGAAGTGAGGGGGGTTTACGGGATTCCTCATTTTTGTCAATTAATACGGGTTTCACAGATTAAGGCTGATTTCACGGAGTTTTTATTCTACTGATTAATGGCTTTGAATGGGTTTAAAGTAAATTTTTGTGAAGTTAATGTAGCTGCTTACGTGTAAGTTACTATTTTTAATGAGTGCATTTTTAATTATCAATTTAAAATTTTGAACTTATGAAGTATTTATTTTTACTACTAATATTCTTTATCAGCTTTGGGAGTATTGCCCAGGAGTGTGATAAGACCGTCTTTGAAGCTCACGAGATTGTAGGTGAGGAAGCTGTTGTCTGTGGCCAAGTGATGCAGGTTGCCACACCCAAGGGCATTAGGGGTAATCCTACTTATATCAATATGGGTGCTCGTTATCCTAATCATCCTTTTACAGTAGTTATTTGGGGGCGAGATGCAATGAAATTTCCTATGGGAACTTTGAAGTCCTATGAAGGGAAGCAAATTTCGGTTACCGGGCTTGTAGAGGAATATCAAGGGAAACCGCAAATTGTTGTTAAGGAGGTGGAGCAGATTGTGGTGATTGAGTGATTACTGATTACTCGGATTTGTGTGGATATCGCATTATGAGGTTGCTTCACCCCAACTTTGTTGGGGGTTTCCTCCTTCACTGCTGACGCTTGTTTCGGAGGACGAGGCGCAATGACGGGCAATGAGGCGCAAGATGTTGCGCCTGTAGTGTGGGTTTTTTAATCACTTAGGAAGAGCTTGGTTACTAGCTTAGTTAATTATTAACTAAGCTAGTATAATCTTGAATTTGTAAATTTCGCATTTTGCTAATTTTGGTTTATCATCTCTAAATAGCTTTTTAGGTGGGTGAGTTTATAGGTAATACCTCTGTTTCGGTTGATTTTGTAGAATTTGAATTTTTTGATTTTAGCATACAATAGTTCTTCTCCCATAATATCTTCCAGTATAAATGTGATTGCAGTGTGTATGTCCTTTGGGTTGATGGGGTTGCTGAGGTTGCTTCTCCCCAACTTTGATGGGGATCCCGGCCTTTGACGGGCGCGGCGCAATGACGAGTCTGAGTAAATGTGGATAATTATTTTTCCTGTGCTTTTGATGTATTTTACAGGTTGAAAGTATAGGTCTGCAATTTTTAAATTGAATGCCCCAAATTCGTATGGTGTGTTGTGATCACTTTCTTCATCTTTACTTGCCTTTTTAAGTGCTTCAAATTTCCAGTTGTCAATTCTTGGTGCTTGGTCTATGAGTTCGAATACTTTTGGGTATAATTCCCTTACTCCATAGGCAGTTATGATGAGAGTTGCCGGGCCTATATAATCACTTGCAAATTTTATTTCGAATCCGAGGCCTTTGCAATAGAAGCTTAGGTGTTTGCCTAACCAATAGAAATGGTTATCTCGTTCTTCAACGTCTAATAGTGGGAGGATGTATAGTTTTTGTTGGTTGTCTTGGAACCAGGTCCAGAATTGTTGTGGTTTCATGTTTCAGGTTTAAAGTTTAATGTTCAAGGTTAAAATTGATTGATGAGTTCACTTCTCTGCCTACGGCGGATCGTGATGACGGTGCTTTTGTTGTTTGTTTTGGTAAATTGTGAGGCGCAAAATATTGCGCCTGTACTGTCCTCTCCCCCTAGCCCCCTCTCCCAAGGAGAGGGGGATTTATTCTTTATTTGATGGATAATCACGCGGTTGATTTGCTGTAACTACTTTGATTTTTTTAGGAATTCTCTTGTAGGATTTTTGGGGAAGATTTTCGAGGGTTGGGTTTTTGAGGAAATTTTTAAGTTCTGTTGCCCTGTATATTTTATCTTTATTTTTTTTGTATTTGAGCACTTTAAGGTCTTTTACTTTTTTAAAGAAAAAGACCTCCCCAAGATATAAGGACATTAACTTGATTACATATAATTTTAACTCTTCCGGATCCTCACCAAATACATATTGATTTGTGTAGAAACAGAGTTTTACCTTCTTGGAGGTTTTGTAGAATCTGATTGGTTGAAAGAACAGTTGGTCGAGTGAAATTCCAATCATTCCTTCTGAATAATCTTTATCTACTTTGAAATCTTTAAGGGGTTGTATGAATGCATTCACTTTCCAATATTTTAGTTTTGGTGCTGCATTGACAAGTTCCCTGATACTTTGGTAAAGGTTTTTATTGCCTAAAGCTGTAAAGGTTATAATACCTTGCTTTTTTAAGTCTTTTTGGAATAGTATTTCGTAACCTATACCAGTATTCATTTTTTCAAACCGGTTCTTAAATTCTTTTGCTTTTTTAATAAATTCGATGGGTTTTGCGTGGTGAAGCTTGTGGAAGCTTTTTTCGTTGTTTTGGAACCAGGTCCAGAAGTGTTGTGGTTTCATGTTTCAGGTTTAAAGTTTAAGGTTCAATGTTCAAGGTTGCATTTGGTTTACGAGTTCACTTCTCCGCCTTTGGCGGATCGTGATGACGGTGCTTTTGTTTTTTAATTTTGCTTTTCCGCTTTCCTCCTTCTCCGCCTTTGGCGGATTCGGAGGACGAGGCGCGGGGATTTAGGAGCGTTTGTCCGGGGAGGAGGCCGGGAAGGCTATTACGTTTACCATTTCGCGGAGGCGGGAGCGGACTCTTTCTCCGTAGCGATCTTCGATTTCGTGGGCGTTGAGGTTTGAGGTAAGGTGAGTTTGTTTGTTTTGTTTTGAACTTTGTCCCTGGCTGAGGTCATAGCGAGAGACCAAGATTTCTGCCATCACGTTGCTGTCGTGGCCGTAAAAGCGTCCGGTGGGTTCTGCTCCGAGGTCGTCGAAACACATCGTTCTGAGGGCGCTGTATTTGTTGATGGTATCTGAACCGTTGGTGTTGTATTCGATGACTATGTTGCGGGTTGGAAATAGACCGTAGGGTCTTGTTTGGGGATGAATGTATGGCAAAAGCTGCATCAGGGTTGTTTTGCCACAGCCTACCGGACCGGTGAGTAGTATGCCTTTGTTCAAGTCAATGCCATTGGCCGTGCAGGAGGTTTTGTCTTTGATGGTGTAGATCATCAGTTTGTAGATGAGGTTGTGGTCTTCTTTGTAAATCCGGAAGTGTTCGCCGAAGCGTTGCTTGCCTTTGACTTCGAGGTATTCCAAGGTGTTGTTGAAATCGTAGATGATTTGGTTGTTGTGGTATTTGCCCAGGGTGTAGGTTGTGTTGTTGTCGATGATGGTGAATAGGTTTTTCATAATGGTTCAAGGTTTAATGTTTAAGGTTCAAGGTTTTTAAATTGTACTGGTCCTCACCCCAAACCCCTCTCCCAAGGAGAGGGGCTTTTAAAATGTTTTCATTAGAGGGGGGTGTCATAGTCTTTGTTTCTATTGGTTTTTAGATGTTTAAGTTTTTTACCGGTTTTTTTGGTTTTGATTTCGAGGGCTTTTTGCATCCAGTTTTGGGCGGCGGCTTGCCAGTCTTTGATGGGGGTCTTCCCTCCTATCATCCAGCCGGTGGCTTTGTTGTGGTTGTAAAATTTTTCGGCCTCGGTTTGTAATTGTTTTTCCGGAAGGTGTTTTTGAAATTCATTTTTAAAAAAATTTATGACTTCTTCTTTTTTTATGTTTATTTCTGTTTTAATATGTTTATCATGTTTTATATAAGGTACTAATGCTTGTCCCACAGCTTGTCCCGGTACTTGTTCACTACTTGTATCAAATTTGAGCAACTTGATTTTGCTTCCTTTGTATGGATTGTGCGATGGTAGATATTTGATATATCCCCAATGGTCGAGTTGCTTGAGGCACCGATGGTAGGTTGCCTTGGAGCCGATTTTGGAGAGCTTCATTATTTCCTCGCGGTTGATGTAAAAGGTTTCCGGGAACCGGTTGAGGTTGCCCAGCTGGAACAGCGAGAAATACAAGCTGATGTGTGTGGGGTTTAGCCGGGAGTCTTTGTAGAATTTTGTGAATATGGCATTCATCTGTTTGATGTAGTTCATTCTTCATCTTTAAACTCTATTGCTGATTTTGTTTTCTTCCATCATTTTTTCGATTTCCTCTCCATCGTAGTAAATGATACCACCCACTTTAGTGTAGCTGAGTGTACCGTTAGCCCGCAGGGTCTGCAAAGTGCTGTGGCTTATTTGAAGCATTTTTTTTACTTCTTTGTTTTTTAGCCACCGGGTTTTTAGGTTTTTTTCTTTGGCCATCAGGAGCCTGAGTTCGTTAATGACATCTTCCTTGAATTGGTCGAGGTCTGCCTGGGTGATGATAGGTGTTCCCATTGTTCATTTTTTAAATAAAGCCGGGAAGGGGGATTCAGCTTTGGCTGCGACCCGGCTTAGGGTTCATAGAATGGTTTGACTTTCGTGGGACAAAGTTGGAAAGATGTGGAAGAGATAATTCGTAACCTCACCGGACGTGGGGTTGTTTTTTAACATAATTTGATTTGAAGCACCAAAATTTCAAGCACCAAATTCCAATGGATTGATCAGTGTTCATTGGCAGTACTCAGTTTGCCTCTTGATTGGAGGATTTGTTAAAACTTAAAAAACTCAAATGGGACGCTGATGACGCGGATTTGGGCGGATTTTGTTTGAGTGGATATGCGACCCCCCGGGGTCGTGGGTTCTTGGGGGTGGGCTTTGTTGCAAATGTTTGACCCCGCTGGGGTCATTGGGCAGTCCTTGTTGAAATGCAATGCGTGATAAGTTGGCCAACGCGACATTCTGGCCCCTTCACTAAAAATGCCCTCAGGGCATTTTCTTTACGTTCGGTCCCCTCCTTTGTCGGGGTGACAAAAACAGTAGTGAAAACTATTGATAATTTTCGAATTTGAATGACGAGATTAGCTTCGCTGAATCTTCGATTTCCCGCATACGCGAGGATTTTTTTCGTAACCTTACCGGACGTCGGGTGTTTTTTATTTTAAAGCAGGAACAGCATCAGGTGCGATTTGAACGGTTCACAAAAATTGTGCTGCTCCAAAGTGAGGACACTTCGGAGAGCTGAAGAAATTTGGCTAAAATAATTGAATAAAAAACCTTATCTTTTGTTATGCGTTTTTTACATAATAAATTCACTATGAAAGCCATAAAATGGTTAAGGTCAAAAATGATCAAGGATAAATCTGAAATTGAATCAATACCGGTGGAAATTAGACTCATAAAGAAATTAGATTTATCAAACGGGAGCCTTCACTATGATTTTATTGAACCCAATTACAAAGGAGTACGAGATTTTACGGAAGGAGAAATTATAGATTTTATTTACAAGCAAAATTTCCAACATCTGCTTCATACCGAATTGGGATTATCAAGCTCGAATAAAATAATTAATCTGCGGGACCAGATAGAACCATTTATCACACTTCCAAACTCATCAAAACCCGGTGACTTGGATTTGATACTTTTTGATCCCGAAAGACCTGATAAGGCGGTTGCCCTGGAAGTAAAACGAGTAAAGTTTAAAACCCACGAAGATCAATTGGTCACCACCAACAGAGAGAACATTATTTCAGAGGGTATCACCCAAGCAAATGGATATTTAAAATTTGGGTTTCATAAAACATACTTACTTTTGATACTATTAGATGAGTCTTGGCAACAAAACATATCAAATAGTATTTTTAAGGAGACTAGACTAGAAAACGCACCAAAACTAATCAACCCAAAGGTGCTAAAAAATTTGGACAAAAACATTGGACTGTTATATATGGGGGTGCGACAAATAACTTCTCAATCTGTTTACTTAAACACTAGAGTGGATATTAGAACTATTCAGAATGTCATTGAAAGGAAACAGGATGAAAGGATCACCGAAATTTTAAAAACAATTCTTAAAAACTAAATCAATATATTGATGGAAGAAACAATACGAACAATGCTTTTAGACTATTTCAGGCTTATGCTTAATAGAAAACATTTGGAGGATTTGAACGTGGATGTTAACAATGTGGTCAACTTTCTCCCCTTTGAAATGAATTATGAAGATTTGAACAATATTACCGGAATAAATGTGCCTTTTACGTGTTGGATCAAGGCAAAGCAAGAAGGGGCAATTATGACCAAAAAAACATATTCGTTTAGTTTTACAGGAGTAAAAGCTGTAATATCCTCCAATAATAAACTTATAGGGCTTAATTTTGATGAGCTATCCATTCCCTTTTTCAATATTGATGGATAAGGCGACTAATTTTTCCACAGCCTTATCAAGGTGCATTTGGTCTAATTAATAATATACAGGAACAGCATCAGAAGATGCTGATGGCATTTTGGAAATTCAATGATAATTGTGAAAGCTCAAAGTCATGAGACTTTGCGCAGCGGGGTTACTTTCTTCTGCTGTCAAGAAATTTTGGAAGTTAGTACGCCCTTCGAAAGACTTTGTATGCTCAATCGTAGTTGTTGTAAACGGAGAGGTTATAATGTCAGTGATTGAAGTAAAAGCTCCTTTAACAAAACCACCTGCGTTATCCAATATTGCCCCAAAAGCTGCTGTCGCTTGTTTAAGCTCATTCTGAATGTAACCAAAGGGGTTAGGGCAACAATCTTCAACTGTATCAACTGGCGACGCTGATTGCGTTTTGAAAAGGATAAAAAATTGTGCTCTTCCGAAGTGTCCTCACCTCGGAGAGTCGGGAGTAACATCACCATTTAAATATTACAACTCCTTTAATATGCTTTTTATCAATCAATCCAATAAACCTAGAGTCATTAGAATTATCCCTATTGTCTCCCAGTACAAAATATTTTTCTGGTGAAATGGCTAAAGGTCCGAAAAAATCTTTATTCCAATTTTGATTATAAACCTGTTTTATAACATTATCCGTATAATTATAAGACAGAGTAAACCCTCTATCGGTCAAATCAAAGCTCTTGGCTACCTTTTCAGGAAGAAAAAGCAGAAGCGTATCTTCAATGGTTTTAGCAATGTTATAATCCTTAATTACTATTCCTTTGTTTATTAAATGATAATATTCATTTCGAGATAATTTATATAATTTAGCAATTTTTATGTCTGTAACTTTTTCTCCGTTTCTAAATAGATTGCCATTTATCATCTTTATAGTATCATTTGGCACACCTATTAATCTAAAGACATTCGTTTGTTTTCCAAAAAATTCATTATCGGAATCAAATACAACTATATCGTTTTTTCTTGGCTTAATAATGTTAGTTACTAGCATTTTTGCACCTTTTTTGGAATTGGGCTCCATTGTATTTGTAGAAAGTGTGTAAACTTTTAAAATTCCCGTAATATTTAAAAAGAACAAAAATAAAACTAACCCTAAAACTGTTACTATAATTTTATTTTTAGTCGGTTTTAATGCAATCATTTTTTAAAAAAACTTAATTGAAATAAAAGCTATTAAGATCGATATTAACATTAAAAAAAATATATTTCGTGCCCAATTATTTTTAGTTTGTTCCTCTTCTAAATCTGTTTTAGCAAATTTTATAAGAAGCCACCAGAGAAAACCTCCCAAATCAGTTAAAGCTCTATATCTCATAATTTGTTAAAATTTATGGCGACTTATCTCATAAATCGTTTTCATGTCAATATGTTTAATGGTTTCTGTTTTAAATAAATCAACAGCTCTTCCTCTATCCATATAAGATTTGCTCGCTCCTAAACCAGTTGGTTGTGTATTGAGATATGTATCAATAGCCATCATTCCCGCTTTACTTATTATATTTTTTGGTAATTTTGATTCTATATAATCTGAGCCTCCATAACCCCATATTAATCCTGGAATATCCGAACCACTATTTTCCTTATTTCCAAAAGATGTATTCAAAAATATACTTGATAAATACTCATATGTAACATCATTTACATTTGAAAAAGAAAATTCATCTATTTTAATTCCAGCATTTTCATTAATTTTTTCTGCAGAGGATTTCAAATAAGATTTTCGTTGGTCTGATATTTGTTTTTGATCAAAAATATTTCCTTTTGTAGGACCGAAATAACTACTGCCCAAATCTTCAAAATTTTCAGGATTATCTGCTCCGGTCATTATATTTCCCTTACCCCAATGAACTGCAGCCTTATTTATAGCATCCTCACTGTTTTTAGCATCAAACCACTTCACTTCACCTGTTTCTTTATCCTTTATCCAGTTATCATCCTCAAACATCCCAGTAGGGTCGGTATAACGCACAGGGTTATTGAAGCCGTAACGATAAGGTGTCCAGTCCGGTGCTTGCTCCGCCAACGGGTCAACAGACAGCCAAATCGACCACCTCGGGTTATAATACCTCGCCCCATAATAATAGTTCCCA
>ERZ869909.511-NODE-511-length-44377-cov-7.201580_pt1 | contig 44377 bp, 29 predicted proteins | sample MGYA00520892_ERZ869909 | MGnify/ENA primary metagenome ERZ869909 (study PRJEB32215, sample SAMEA104723947) | bioreactor metagenome | biome: bioreactor; feature: anaerobic bioreactor; material: water | place: China | collected 2015-03-12 ... | reverse complement strand
CCTATCGGATTGCGGTCAGCTTCGAATTTTCGAACCTGCAAGCCTGCACTTGAATTATCTTAGTTGGATCCTTCAGTTCGCTGATGCTCAATTCCAGAGGAGTTTGAGACAGGGGACATAACCGAAATTTTTGTGCCGCAGGCGCTTCTTGGATCAGTGTCGCATCTGTAGATGGGTTGGTCATAATCGGACTTGGAGTTGGGCATTCAGTCCTCCGTCGATGAACTCACCTGTCCTTGCACATGGGACATTGAGTTGCCACAGTAGACAGTAGCCCTACATCCGTTACAGTTCCAGCGCCGCGTTGATGACCAACTGCACATCAATCGCGTTCGTAATCCCGTGGCCCTTCACATTCGCGTCGAATGGGCTGATGTCGATCCCAAGCGCGGCGTTGATGACCAACTGCACATCGATTGCGTTGACGACGCCGTCCCCGTTGATATCCGCGCCGTTGCTGGGGATGACGGTGACCGCCACCGGGACGCCCTGCGAGGGGAGGGCGTCCTCATCCCCGTTAAAGCGCGCGCGAACCTCCAGAAATCCCCAGGCTTCCGGCGCGTAGCTGTCGGAAAAGCGGTTGTCCGCACCCACGACCACTTCACGCGCCGCGAGCAGCTCGTCCTTGAGCCAATACTGCACCACGACGACCCGGCCCGCGAGCGATGCCTCAGCATCGTCCACGAACGCAAGGGTGCCCGAGGCCTCGATGGTCTCCCGTTTCCAGTACACGACATCCGATTCCACCGCCAGTGTCATCACGGTAGGGGCCGGCTCTTCGGTTCCCGGGTCCAGCGCGCGCGTGATGGTGAGCGTGGCAGGCTCAGAGACATTGCCGACCGCGTCCACCGCGATGAACGCAAACGGATTGGGGCCATCCTCCAGTGCAACCAGGGCGGACCATTCGCCCGAGGCGGTGTCGTATTCCGCCACGCCGGAGGCCCCATTCACCAATATCTCCGCCAAGGCCGTCTCGGCCGAGCCGAAAATAACGACCTGCTGCGCGGGCGTGGTGAAATCTGCTCCTGGGCCGTTGCCCCCGTCCGAGGTGATGACTGGTGCCGCGGGCGGCGTTGTGTCGAGCGTGACCGAGAGAATCGCCGGCTCCGAGGCATTGCCCACTGCGTCGAACGCGACGACCTCGAACACATTGACGCCTTCCGTCAGCGTGGTGGGGAAGCTCCACACCGGGCCGCCCGGCGCATGCGTCACGCCTTCGATACCGCCGTTCACTTCCAGCCGTGTGGTGTCCAGCGAGGTGGTGCCTTGCAACACGAGCGTGGACTCGGCAGTGGCGAAGTCCTGCCCGGGGCCATTGCCGCCATCGGTGGTAATGATGGGTTTCGCGGGCGGCGTTGTGTCCAGCGTGACCGTGATGCGCGCGGGATAGCTCGGGCGCCCGGCTGCATTGAGCGCCGTCACGAGGTACACCGTTGCCCCTTCGGTCATCGCGGCCGAAAACTGCCACGAACTGCCGCCGACAGGGAAGGAAACACCGGCGGAACTTCCATTCACCCGGATGCTGTGCGTGCCCGTTGCCGTCGTACCCTGCAACTGCAGCGCGGGGTTGTTCGTGGCGAAATTATTGCCGCCATTCGTCGTGATGATCGGCGGGTCGAGAAAACTGGCATCAAACTCGACGGTAATCGTTGCCGGTTCGGACGCATTCCCCGCCGCATCCACCGCCACGACCGAGAATAGATTGTTGCCCGGGGCGAGAAGGGTCGAGAACGACCATGTCGTCGCGTTCGGCTCGTGAATGACGCCGAGGTTGCCGCCATTCACGAGGATGGCCATCGTGTCGTTCGAGGTCGTTCCCTGCAATACGAGGGTGTCGATATTGGTGACGAAATCCTCTCCCGGGCCCGCTCCACCGTTGGTGGTGATGATGGGGGCGGGGGGCGCCTCGGTATCGAGCGTGATGGCGATCATCGCCGGGGCGGAATCATTCTCCACGAAGTCCCATGCGGTCACGCTGAAGGTGTTCACGCCCTCGTTGAGCGTCGTGGTGTAGCTCCACACCGTCTGGCCCTGGGTGTACGAGACGCCCTCGGTCGAGCCGTTGACGCGAATCTCCGCCGTCCCGGATGCGGTCGTGCCCTCGAGGGTCATTGCGGGCTGATTTGTCGTGAAACCCTGCCCCGGGCCGTTGCCGCCGTCGGTCGTGATCTCCGGAGCGGGCGGTCCGATCGTGTTGAGACTCACGACGATGAGGTCCGGAATCGACGAAATGCCATTCGAGTCGACCGTCGTGACGACGAACAGGTTGTCGCCCTCCTGCAGCGGGCCTTCGTAGGTCCACGCGAGGTCGGACACGATGGTCACGCCCTCCGCCGAGCCATTGACGAGAAGCTGCACGCCGTCGCTGCCCTTTGTGCCTTCCAACTGCACCACGGGAATCTTCGTGCGGAAGTCCGCGCCGGGGCCGTTCCCGCCGTCCGTGGTGATTTCCGGCGGCGTCGGTCCAATCTGCACGCCCGCGGGAGAGCCATAAAACACGAATGCCCGGCCCTCGTTCGTCTCTCCATTCGAATATTGCGGCGCGCCGACGATGAAATCCGCGTAGCCGTCGCCGTTGACATCCCCCGCCGGGGCCACGCTGAACCCGAAGCGCCCATTCGCCTGCCCAACGGCGGCCGAGAAGGCATCCTGCGTGGTCAGGCCGAGGTCCGTGCCGTTGTAGAGAAAGATGCTGCCCTCGTCCGTCGCGGTTTCGTTGTACCAGTAGGCGCCGACCACGACATCGTCGTAGCCATCGCCGTTGACATCGCCCACGCCGGCGGCCGCCGCGCCGAAGAGCGCCCATTCCTGGTTGCTTTCCACCACCCATGCCGGGGTCGACAGCAGGCCACCCGCGCTGCCGTGGTAGGCATAGGCACGGCCTTCGTTCGTCTGGCCATTGTTGAAGCGCGGCACGCCGATGATCACATCGGCAAAGCCATTGCCGTTGATGTCGCCCGCCCCGCGCACGCTCGAGCCCATGCGCGCATCGCCCTGGTTGCCCTGTGCCGTCCACGCGGGCGTGGCGATGATGCCATTGGCCGAGCCGCGGTAGAGGTACGCTCGGCCCTCGTCGATGAAACCGCCGTTGTAGCGCGGCGAGCCCACGAGGATATCGTCGTAGCCATCGCCGTCCACATCGCCAGCCGAGGCCACGGCAAAGCCATACTCACTGCCGCCCTGGCCTCCCGTGCCGGTCCAGCTGGGGGTGGCACGAAGGCCCGTGGGCGAGCCGTGGAACACGAAGGCCGCGCCCTCATTGATTTGCGAGGCATTGTGGTAGTGCGCGCCGATGATGACATCGTCGTAGCCATCGCCGTTCACATCGCCCGCCGAGGCCACGGAGACTCCGAAAAATCCAAAGACCTGCGCACCCTCGGCCACCCAGTCCGGTTCATCGCCCGGACCGTTCGGGCCGCCATGGAACACGAAGGCTGCCCCCTGGCTGCTCTTGCCGTTGCTGTACTTCCACGCACCGATGATGATGTCCGCGTAGCCATCGCCGTTTACATCGCCCGCGGAGGCCACCGAGATGCCCGCCTCGGCCAAGGGGATGTCGCTCTCCCAGGTCCAGCCGGGCGTGGGGGAGAGGCCGTTGGCCGAGCCATAGAACAAGTAGACCTTGCCCTCGCGGTCCTCGCCGTTCGACCACAGGGGCGCGCCGACGAGCACATCGTCGTAGCCATTGCCGTTTACATCGCCCGCCCACGCGACGCTATAGCCGAACCCAGCGCCTGCCTGGCCACTTTCCGCCGCCCACGAGGGCGACTGTGCCTGCGCGCCGACGGCCCAAGCCAGCAAAAGCGCGGCTGTTGCCACACTTCCTGGCCAGTATGTCCCACTGATGTCGAACACCGTACCACCTCATCGGCTGTTGGAGACTCCATTAAAACCCTTTTCCAAGGGTTTCGGCCGATTTGGAGCCTTATTAAAACCCTTTCCCGAGGGTTTCGGCCGATTTAGAGCCTCATTAATACCCTTTCCCAAGGGTTTCGGCCGATCTAGTTCCTTTATCGGCAGGAACTTCCAGCAGTTGAGGGGGATGGAGTACGAAAAGTGAAAGGAACGCTCTTGTCATATACTCATGGTTGTATGCTATGATCACTGTATGAGGGGCGGTTGCAGCCTTGGCACGCGGTCATACGGGGAATGACCTGAGCCACCATACGAGACTTGCCCGCCCTCCCGCCGGGAGCGGACTGCAACAATGGCGGTTGCAGGCCGAATACGACTGTATTTGCATTGCACACGGCCAAGATCGGCCGTGAAATGGGTTTATTCCGGGCGAAATTTCGCCCGATATCGTCCTCATACCATTCATCGCTCAGGAGTTATTGCCATGTTTGACCGCCACGACAGCGTCTTCACCCGGCAGGGCGCGGTCACCACTTCCTCCCGCTGGAAAAAGTGGTGGCTCGTCACCGTGAAGAAATGGACCATCAGCCACCACGCCCGCGAGCCCGTTCGCGTCACCCTCGGCACGATGATCTACAAAGACACCTGGATTCTCATGCCCCCGAGCGCCACCAAGTCTTGATGCCCAACCCTTGATGCCCAGGCCCTGACGCCCAAGGCCGCGCGATTCGCTCGTGAATGTGGGCCCACTGGGAACCCTCCCCCCCGCTAGGGTATCCTACGCCCCATGGAAACCGCCGCCACGCCCTGCCCCTTCGAGTTTGCCCACGAGGAATTCCCGCTCGCCCCGCTCACGCTGTATGGCGTTGGCGGACCCGCGCGTGTGGCCCTGATCCCGCGTACGCGGGAGGAGGCCGTGGCCGCATTCGTATGGATGCAGGCGCAACCGGGCAAGAAGGGTGTCCTCGGCGGCGGCTCAAATGTCCTCATCGCGGATGAGGGCTTTCCCGGTATTCTCCTGCTCACGCACGAGCTCAACCGCATCGAACCATTGGGCGATGACCGCTACGAGGTCGACGCCGGCGCCATCCTGTGGGACCTCGTCACCGAGGTCATGCTGCCGAAGAACTACGCCGGTGTCGGTGGCCTCACGGGCGTGCCGGGCACGGTCGGCGGGGCGATCTACATGAATGCGGGCACCGTGAGCGGCACCACCTGCCAACTGATGGAATCCGTCGATGTTGTGCTACCGGGGGAGGACGCATTGCGCCGCATTCCGATGGAGGAATCCCTCTACGGTTACCGCGGGCAGTCGTTTTGCCCTACGGGGGGATTAATCCTCGGCGGTCTCTTCACCTTTCGCCCGGCCGAAGAAGATCAGCAGGCCATCTTTGACCGCTACATCGCGCGGCGCAGGGAAGTGCAGCCGAAGGGCAAGTGTTGCGGCAGCGTCTTCAAGAATCCCGAGGGCGACCACGCCGGCCGCCTGATCGAGTCCTGCGGGCTCAAGGGCACCCGCCACGGCGGCGCCATGATCAGCGATGTCCACGCCAACTTCATCATGAACGAGGACAACGCCACCGCCGCGGATATCCTCTGGCTCGTCGAGCACATCAAGCGCACCGTGCTCGATACCCACGGGGTTGCCCTCGAGACCGAGATGGTCTATGTCCATTGACGCGGATATGCCCTTCGTCAAGGTAGGCCCGGTGGAGGAACTCGCCGCCGTGCGCTACAAGAAATTAAAGCTTATGGCGCGCCATGTCGCCGTCTTTCCCGATGGCGACGGCGGATTCTTCGCCACCGAGATCAGCTGCAAGCACCAGAATTGGGACCTCACCACGGGCGAATTCCGCGGCGACGAGGTCACCTGCCCCCGCCACCACTGGCGCTACAACATTCGCACCGGCGAGTGTTTAAATCACGATTCCGCCCCCTTGCGGCGCCATGCCGTGAAGATCGAGGACGGAATCGTGTACATTTCACTTATGCCCGTCGACACGGACCACGGGATGTCCGGGGACTAGAACGCATCCGGGAGAATGCCACCATGCGCCTGCTAGCCTGTCTGCCAACCTGCCTGCTGACTTGTTGCCTGATTGCCCCCGCAGCCTTCGCCGAGGAGGAAACGCGCTGGTACAAGGGCGTCACCCATATCCACAGCATCTGGAGCGATGGCGACATGGCGCCGGAGATGATCGCGGACTGGTACAAGGAGCGCGACTACCATTTCGTCTGCTTCTCCGAGCACAATCGCATGCAGTCCGGCGAGTACGCCTTCTCCATCGAGGAAGACGGATTCCTCACCGAGGAGCGGGTCGACATGATTCGTGAGCGCTTCGGCGACGACTGGGTGGTCATCCAGGAGCGCGCCGGACGCCGGCAGATGGTTCTCAAGACGCATGACGAACTCGGCGATTACTTCAACGAGGACGAGAAGTTCCTCATGATCCCCGCCGAGGAAATCACCACCGCCTTTGGCTCGCCCCATGTCAACGCCGTCAACCTTCGCGACAACATCCCCGGCACGCAGGGCAATGTCGTGCCGCTGCTCAATCAGTACCTTGATGCCGTCCATGAGCAATCGAAAGAGTACGGTGTCCCGATGATTGCGCATGTCAATCACCTGAACTGGAGCGACGGCGTCAGCACCGAGCAAATGCTCCAGGCGCGCCGCCTCAAGCACTTCGAGATCTACAACGGCCACCCCGGCGTGCGCCAATGGGGCGACATTGACCGCGGCATGCCCTCCAACGACCGCCATTGGGATGTGATCCTGAGCCTGCGCATGCGCGATGAGCCGGATTTCATCCTCTACGGTCTCGCCACGGACGACAGCCATCGCTATTTCGAGTGGGGCCTTGGCCGCGTGAATCCCGGCCGCGGCTGGGTCATGGTTCGTGCCACCGCACTCGACGAGGACATCATCACCGGCGCCATGGACCGCGGCGACTTCTATTCCAGCACCGGCGTCACCCTGCACGATGTCGTCATTGACGATGAGGGCTACCGCGTCATCATCGACGCCGAAGAGGGCGTCTCGTACACCACCGAGTTCATCGGCACCCGCGTCGGCTTCGACGACAGCTCCGAGGCCCCCGAGGTCGAGCCGGACGGCGGCACGCCACGCCCCTCCCGCCGCTACCACACCACGATCGGCCAGGTGCTCCATACCACGACGGACACCAACGCCTATTACCCCTTCGACGGCGACGAGATCTATGTCCGAGCACGCGTCACCAGCGACAAGCTTCAGGACAATCCCGTTCACGAAGGCGATTTCGAGATGGTCTGGACCCAGCCCGTGCGAGTCGCCACCCCGTAGGCGATCCCGGGAGCCGAGCGTCCTCGCGAGGTTAAACTGCCCAAGGCGGGGGTGTGCAGAAGAAAGACTTCAGTTCGCTTGGTCGGAGAACCGTTATCTGCTCCGATACGCGCGGCAGAATATCTTCACCACCTGTATGGTGACCGGGTCATCATGAATTAACCACAAAGATCGCAAAGAGCACAAAGAATACCGCTCTGTGATCTTTGTGTTCTTTGTGGTTTAATTCCGGAACCGTGAGCCACCGAGAACTGCCAATAGAATGTGGTTGCAGCCAGTATTGAACCGTGCTTTCTTAGCAGGTTGGGGAGCCATCAGCGCCCGCACCTCGCGAGGACGCTCGGCTCCCGGGTTCCGCCTATACCAGCACCATAAAGCCGATCAGCGCCAGCTCGACGAACAGGTGCGCCAGAAACGGCAACAAGGCGTTGCGGCGGTGCACGGCGTAGGCGGTGAGCAGGACGCCGAACACGATGACGCCACCGGACTCGATGAGCCCCTTGCCCTGCGCGAGGTGGTAGGCCGCTTCCATGAGTGGGATGATGGCGCAGGCGGCCAGCATCGGCGCCCGTGGAAACGCCTCCGCGAGGGCGCGAGCCAGCACGAATCGGTGCAGAAACTCCCATCCGATCAGCCATGAACACAGCCACACCAAGGCGTACGAGGCGAATTGCCAGCGCACCTCATCCGGATACTCCGCGAGACTTGGGTACATCGCACGGAGAGCCGGAATCCATGCAACGGCGACGATGGCGATGGCCCCGAGCAGGCATAGCCCGCCGAGTGCCAGCAGGTCCACGCGTTTCCATCGCTTCACTCCGAACCAGCCGAGGTCACGCCACGGCTGCGCGATCATCACCGGCACCACGAGCCAGAACACGAACTTGAACAGGTCAAACCCGCTCTCATGCCGCCATGCGAAGACGGTCCAGTCGATGGGCACGCGCACTTCCCTCGTAGCGAGGCTGTCCACCGCGTACACGGCTACGGTGTACGCGATGAGCAAGGCGGCATGTCGTTGGGGCGAGGTCATGGCAGAAGCGTAGCAAATCTCCCCTGTGGTATCGTGTTTCTCACGCAATTGGCTGCAACTCGAAGGGGGAACCGGGCATGATTCAAGGCAATTGGAATCCGACACGACGCGCATTTCTCGGTACGGCCGCAGCGGCCGGTGCCTTGGCCCTCGGTAGCCGCGCCACAATCGCGCAAGAAGCCGGCCCCATTCGCGTTGGCCTGGTGGGCTGCGGACGGCGTGGACTCGGCGCCGCGCGCGATTGCGTGACCTCCTCCCCCAATGTCGTCATCACCGCCATCGGTGATGTTTTCGATGATGTCATGCCCGAGGCCCGCGAGCGCCTGGCCCAACTTGGCGACGCCTACGCGGTCACGGACGAGACCGCCTTCACCGGCTTCGACGCCTACCAGAAGGTCATCGACGCGGATGTTGATGTCGTCTTGCTCTGCGCACCGCCCGGATTCCGCCCGCAGCACCTTGAGGCGGCCGTCGCGGCCGGCAAGCATGTCTTCATGGAAAAGCCCTGCGCCGTCTGCCCGGCCGGCGTGAAATCCGTCTTCGCGTCTTCCGACGCTGCCGCAGCCAAGGGGCTCGCCATCGTGAGCGGAACGCAGCGCCGCCACGATTCCTCCTACCGCGAAATCATCCGGCGCGTACACGACGGCGCCATCGGCGATATTGTTTCCGCCAGTTGCTACTGGGTTGGCGGTTATTCCTACTATCCCGCCGTGCATCGCCAGGAGGGCTGGAGCGATGTCGAGGCCATGATCCGCAACTGGAACTACTACACCTGGCTCAGCGGCGACCACATCGTCGAGCAGCATGTGCACAACATCGACATCATGAACTGGGCGCTGGATGCCGTGCCCCAGAAGGCTATCGGCATGGGCGGCCGCCAGCAGCGCACCGGCCCCGAGTACGGACACATCTACGACCACTTCGCCGTCGAGTTCGAATACCCCGGCGGGGTGCGCGTTACCAGCCTCTGCAGGCAGAACAACGACTGCGTCAGCCGCGTTTCCGAGCATCTCGTCGGCACCATGGGCGTGTCCAACCCCGCCAACACTATCGAGGGTGTCAACGCCTACAGCTTCACCGGCGAGTCCCCCAATCCGATGGTGCAGGAACACGCCAACCTCATTGCATCCGTGCGTGCAGGCGAACCGATTAACGAGGGGCGTCAACTCGCCGAGAGCACCTTGGCCGCCATCATGGGCCGCGTGGCGGCATACACCGGGCAGGAAGTCACGCGCGAGTTCCTGCTGAACGAGTCCACGCTGGACCTGATTCCCCCGCATGACCTCGGCTTCGGCGACATGGATACGCCCGAGATCGCCGTGCCGGGCGTTACGCCGCTGGTGTAGGCGGGCGCAGCTTCCGGCCTAGTTCGAGGTGTCCGCGAAGGCGGGGATCTTGTCCGGACGCACCGTGAGCACGGGGCATTTGGCCGAGCGAATCACCTTCTCCGCCACGCTTCCGAGCAAGAGGTGCGAGATCCCGCTGCGGCCATGCGTCGGCATGACCACCAGGTCGATGCCCATTTCCTCGACGATCTTCGCGATCTCCGTGTGTGGACGCCCGGTGGTCTGAATCGTCTCGACCGGCACCTCGGTCACCCCGGCGGCGAGCCGCTCAAGACTCTCCGCGCCGTACTGCTCGAGGTCCTGCGTGGGCGAAGTGCTCAGCTCGGGCAGGTACTCCGGCAGGATGAGCGGCAGGTCGTTGGTGTGTTGAATCACCAAGGTCGCGCCGAATTCCTTGCAGAGGTGCACGGCATACGGCAGCCCCTTTTCCGAGTACGGCGAGAAATCCGTGGGAAACAGGACGCGCTTCAGCTGCACTTCCAAGCGCTCTCCTTCCACAAACTCATGTTCCGGGTGCTTCACCGCCAGCACGGGGATCGGAGATTCGCGAACCACCCGCTCGGCCGTGCTGCCGAACACGAGGTGGTCCAGGCCCGAGCGGCCGTGGGTCGCCAGCACAATCAACCCGCATCCGAGCGCCACGGCCTGCTCGCTGATTGCCTGCCCCGGGTTGCCCTTCACGATGTGCTGCTTCGCCACAACACCCATCTCCGACGCCTGGTCCGACAGGTGGGACATCCGGACCTCCGCATGCTCGGACATGGATTGCTCCACCCGCTCCATGTCCGAGCCGGCAATCCAGATGCCGGCCCCGCTGCCCAGGGAGAACAGGTTCACATCGAGCACATGCACCATGTGAATCGTGCCCCCGCGTTTCTTCGCCAAGCCGACGGCGTAGTTAAACGCGTAGTTGGCGTAGATCGAGAAGTCGGTGGGAAAGAGAATCTGCGTGCTGGCTGGCATGGTTCCGTCTCCTGCTCGAGTGTTCGAACCGCTGGAGGGTGTATCTCTACCTTCATTGTACCGCTCTTCCGGGGTTCGCGCGACCCAAAACGGCCCACTTTTCCCGGATTTTTCGGCGTTTTCCGAGCCTTTACCGGCCCACGCCAGTCCTCCAAGCGGGGTTTCCATGCATTTTCCACCCCCAAATTCACCTATTTACCGAAATACACACAACATATTGCCCTCATGAATCAGCTGTGATACAGTATCTGCTAAACACGAGGTGCCCCTATGCGATTTGGCAAGCGACCACGGACCGGCCTATTCTTCGGTCGAAAGACGACGGAGGACCCGCCAAAGCGGGCCACACCCGAGTCTACTTCCTACGAGCCGGTCGGCAGTGACGAATGGAACGCCCTCGTGGCCCCAGGCGACGCTGATCCAGATCAAAGCACATGGCAGATGAACGGCGGGGGCGAGCCCGCGCTATCCGGTATGGACGAATCGGGGGATGAGCTATCCATGACTGCGGAAACCGGACGGGAAACGACCTTGGACCCTACCAACCGCCTGTTGACGGCTTTGGGGAGGTTCCATCGCGAAGTGTTGAAGGCGCGCGAGGGCAGCGCACACTCCGAGTGGCCCGATGTGTGCATGAATCAACTGATCGGCGCCGTCGAGATCGCCCTGTCCCAAGGCTGGGGCGAAGTGGTCGAGGCATTGGGCGAGAGCGGCCGCATCCTGCAATCCTACGACGAGGCCGCACGCGCCAATGATAGCGTCGCGTTCCTGGAAGATGCCTACGAGATCCTGTGCCTCATGGTCGGCGATCTGATCGTCGGCACCGTCCGGCCGGGCGTCGTGCAGAAGTGGAAAGAGCGCTACGCCCGCGCGATCGAGGACCTCGAGGCCGATGGCCTGACCCTCGTGGACGATGAAGGCGACGGCGAGTCGTCGCATTCCGAGGCAGGCGATCCCTTTGGCCAGAACAATGCACCCGCCGTGAGTACCCCAGAGGTTCCCTTCGACGGACTGCCTGCACTCGACACACTCGCCCCGCTTGAGGACGAAGTGTCGCTCGATGATGACGGTTCGATGGACGATGAAGACGGCAGCGACTCCGAGGGCACAGGCTCCACCGGCCTGCTGGATACCGTCAGCGAGGCGCTGGCCCTCATCGAGGCCAACGCGGGCGCGCCGAATCCCGCTGCCTTTGCGACCATTTCCGATGCGGTCGAGTCCCTGCGCGAGGAGGCTCGTTCCCGCGATCGGTTGGGCGCCGCCATCGCAGGCGATGCCATGCTGCGCTTGTGCGAAGGCGCACAGCAGGTCACCCATTCGTTGGACGACCGATTTTTCGAACTCGCCTACGCCTTCCCCGGCCTCTACGCGGAGGCCAGCGATCTCCCCGACGATGACAGCGTCGACTCATGGACGATGGAGTGCGAGACGATGCTGGTGAGCTGGAGCGCGATGACGGATGAGGTCTCATCCGACAGCGAAGCCCCTGTCGAAGCGGTTGCCGAAGAGCCCGGAGCAACGCCGGAGGCTTCTCCGTTCGATTTGGCCGCGCTGGACAGTCCGGAGCAGCCCGAGACCCCGGTGCAACCCTCGTCGGATGTGCCGGATCTCGGCGCCGATATCGAGTCGGTCGAGTTCGATGAGCCCGCTTCAAGCGAGACCGACGAGCCAACGGACTACGAATTCGCGCACCACGCCGAGCCGGCCGAGGAAGACGAAGTCGCCGTACAGCGGGCCATCGAGGACATCATCAACACGGGGGCAGAAGAAGCCCTCGAGGCGGTGGCCGAGACCTTTACCACCTTCGATGAGGTCATCGACACGCCGATGCAGATCCTCAAGGTGGCGGAACAGGCCGTCAGCGAGGGCCGCGCGGTCAACGCCAAGCTGTTGCTGCTGCAGGCCGCCGCAAGCATTGCCGAGTCCGAGGCGGCCGAGGCGCACAAGGCGCTCGAGCAGGCCACCCAGCGCATCCAGGAAGAGGCCGAGGCAATCGAGACCGCGATGGCCGCCGTCGCGGAGGCGGAGACCCAGGTCGCGGAGGCCGAAGCCGCAGTCTCCCAGGGGGCGGAGGAAATCGAGGCGCGGCGCGCCGAGGTTGCCGAGCGATCGGAGCGCGTCACGGAGGTGCAGGCCCGCATCGACACCATCGATGAGGAAATTCGCAAGCTTCAGGAGCGCCGCGAAGAGGAAGTCGCCAATCTCGAGCAATCGCGCGATGAGCTGGCCGCGGCCGAATCCGAAGCAGCCCAGATCGAGGCGGACATCGCGCGCAAGCAAGAGGGCGAGGCAGAGACTCGTCAGCGGCTCGAGGAAGCGCGTGCGCAGGTCAAGCACCATCAGCGGCGCCGTCAGGAGTTCGAGAGCGCGCTTGACCGCGCCAACGACGAGGTTCGCGAGCGCTCGGAATCCCTGTCGGATTTGCAGCAGACCATGAGCCGCTTCGGCTTGCCCGCCAAGACCGAGGACAACACCTCGGGCGATCTCTTTGGCGAAGGCGGCGACGAATAAGCGAGACATTTGAGCGAGACTTAAAGGGGGAATGCCAGTGCGTAAGGGAGCGGATGTAGTCGCCGTCGTCGATTTCGGCGCGCGCGCGATTCGAGTATTGATTGCCCGGCGTATGCCGGATGGCACCATCGAAGTAATCGGCCATGGCCAGGCAGCCAGCAACGGCTGTGTATCGCAAGGCGTGATCCAGGACTTGGCCGCCGCGCAAAGCGCCCTCGGCCGGGCCCTGTCCGACGCCGAGAAAGAGGCCCGCACCCGCGTTTACTCCGTCTTTTGCGGTATCCACGGCAAACATGTGAACACCTTCATCCGCGAGGCCACCGTGGACCTTGAGGGCGAAGAGTGCCGCGTGGAGGACATGGACGAGGCCTTCGCCGCCGCCGCCGCCGACCTCCACCAAGAGGGTACCCGCCTCACCGCCTCGCTCGCGGCACAGGAATGGCACATCGACGGTCTGCGTGTGCGCGAACCACTCGGCATTCGTGGCCAGAAGCTCCATACCCGCATTCACTTCGCCCGCATGCCCTCCTTCTTTGAGGACAACCTCTCCCATTGCATCGAGATGCGCGGCTGCGACATGGAGGACATGGTCTTCACGCCCATCGCTTCCTCGCTGGGCTGCCTTACCGCCGAGGACATGGAACTCGGCGTGGCCGTGCTCGACATGGGCCGCAGCAGCACCGGGCTCGCCGTCTACCGCGATCACAGCATCCAGGGCACCGCCTGCTTCGAATGGGGCGCCTTCCACCTTACCCGCGATGTGGCCGCCGGGCTCCAGATCTCCTTCAACGAGGCCGACGACCTCGTCATTGAGTACGGCATCGGCTCCGAGGCGGTGATCGAGCACGAGGCCGCCCTCGAAGGCACCACGAATCGCCCCGTTCCCTTCCGCGAGGAGCCTTCGCCGCGCGTCAAGCTTCGCAGCGCCGTACCCGGTGCACGCAGCATCGTCGAGCGCAGCGAACTCGATAGCATCATCCACGATCGGGCGGTCGAGTTGTTGACCGAGGCCCGGCAGCACCTCAAGAGCACCGGGCTATCCCAACACCTCGTGCGCGGCGTCGTTCTCACGGGCGGTGCCAGCAGCCTGAAGAACTTCGTCACCTTGGCGGAGACCATCTTCCAGGTGCCGTGCCGCCGGGGCGAGCCGATCGCCGTGAGTCACCTGCCGCACGCCGTGCAAGGGCCGGAGTGGTCCGCCGCCGTCGGGATCATGCGCCACGCCTTCGACTACCGAACCGCCGAGCGCCACGGGCGGGGCGAAGAGGGCTTAGGCCGCAAGGTGCAGCGGGTCATCAGCAAGTACTTTTTCTAGCACGCCCTACAAATTTTCCGGGCGATTTCCCGCGAAAACAGGGCGCGGGTCTGGTATTCCAACAGCCAAAAATGGTATTAAATAGCGGTATTTTCGCAGGTTAGCCACGCACTTTCGTACTGCCACGCAGGCAACACTCCCGAACCCTCGGGGGTTCACAAGTCAATTCCACCTTCCGGGCGAAGGGATTATTCTCCATGGCCAAAGTTTCCACCTTTACCGTCGTTCCCAAACTTCCCAAACGCCTCGCCAAATTGCGCGATGTTGCCTTCAACATGGCGTGGTGCTGGGACCCCGAGGCGGTCGAGCTGTTTTACCGCATCGACCTCGACCTGTGGGCGGAAGTCACGCAGAACCCTGTCGCCTTGCTTGGCCGAGTCTCCCAGGCCCGGCTCGAGGAACTCGCCGAGGATGTCGCCTTCACGGCCCACCTCGATCGCGTCTCCGAGCGCTTGGAAGACTACATCGCGGCCAAGCCCTGGCAGGAAAACAACCCCGATTCCCCCAAGAACCTCGAGATCGCCTATTTCTCCGCTGAGTTCGGCATCCATGAGTCCGTCTCCATCTACAGCGGCGGCTTGGGCGTCCTCGCGGGCGATCACCTCAAGTCCGCCAGCGACCTCGGACTGCCGCTCGTCGCCGTGGGCATGCTGTACGGCGAAGGCTACCACCGTCAGGCCATCAACGCCGACGGCTGGCAGCAGGAGCGCTACCCGCGCAACGACTTCTATAACATGCCGCTCGAGCTGGTGCTGGGGAAAGACGGTAAACCCCTCACGGTGGATGTCGACCTGCCCGGCCGCAAGGCCCACCTGCGCGTGTGGAAGTTGCTCGTGGGCCGCGTCAAGCTTTTCCTGCTGGATAGCGATTTCGATGCCAATGACCAGGACGACCGCGAAATCACCTCCCGGCTGTATGGCGGTGACCGTGACATGCGCATCCGGCAGGAGATTGTGCTGGGCATGGGGGGCGTGAAGGCCCTGCACGCCATGGGCATCTTCCCGAGCATTTACCACATGAACGAAGGGCACAGCGCCTTCATGGTGCTCCAGCGCATCAGTGACCTGATCGTTGAGGAAAAGCTCAACTGGGACGATGCGCTCGAGTCGGTCAAGTCCGCCAGTGTCTTCACCACGCACACCCCCGTTCCCGCGGGCAACGATATGTTCCTGCCCGAGATGATCGAGCGGTATTTCAGCGACTACTGCAAGAAAATAAAGCTGGACATGCGCGCATTGCTTGCCCTTGGGAAGCAGAATCCGGAAGACGAGCGCGAGCCTTTCTGCATGACGGTACTCGCCATCAAGATTTCCTCCGCCACCAACGGCGTGAGCAAGCTCCATGGGGCCGTGGCCCGGGGCATGTGGTCCCGCACTTTCCGCGGCGTGCCCGAGGACGAAGTCCCCATTACCTCGATCACCAACGGCATCCATGTGCGCACGGTTGTTTCTCGCGAGCTGGGCAACCTGTACGAGCGTTACCTTGGCCCGAACTGGGTTGCCGATGTGCTGAAGCAGGAGGTCTGGGACGCCATCGACAAGGTGCCGGACGACGAGCTTTGGCGTACGCACGCCGTGCGCCGCGAGCGTCTGGTCGCCTTTGCGCGTGCCAAGCTCCATGCAGCCATGAAGCGGCGCGGCGCGAGTGGGGCCGAGTTGCATAGCGCTCAGGAAGTACTCGATCCGGAGGCCTTGACCATCGGATTCGCTCGGCGCTTCGCCACCTACAAGCGCGCGTCCCTGTTTTTGCGGAATCCCGAGCGCTTCCTGCGCATCATGCGCAACACGGAGCGGCCGATTCAGCTGATCCTCGCCGGCAAGGCGCACCCTCAGGACAACGAAGGCAAGGAACTGATCCGCAGCATCATCCATTTCCTGCGCGAGCACGACCTGCGCAACCAGATCGTGTTCCTCGAGGACTACGACATGAATGTCGCGCGCTACATGGTGCAGGGTGTGGACTGCTGGCTCAATACCCCGCGCCGGCCCATGGAGGCCAGCGGCACCAGCGGTATGAAGGCATCGGCGAACGGCGCCCTCAACATCAGCATCAGCGATGGCTGGTGGTGCGAGGCCGAGGACCTCGGGCCCAACGGTTGGACCATCGGCGCGGGCGAGGAATACGACAACCCGGAAGAGCAGGACTACTTCGACAGCGAGTCCCTCTACGATATCCTCGAGCACGAGGTCACCCCGCTCTTCTACGAACGCGGCCGGGATGGCCTGCCCCGCCCGTGGATTCACCGGATGAAGGCCGCCATCCGCACCTGCACGCCGGTGTTCAACACCCATCGCATGGTGCAGGAATACGCCGACCGCTTCTACATCCCCGCGACCGTGCGCCGCAACAACCTGCGCGCGGATAATCGCGCGCGCTCGAATGCCCTCGCGCAGTGGAAAAAGCATGTGCGCGATGTCTGGGGCAAGGTCAGTTTCATCGATACCGCATCCGACTCGACCGAGGGCCTCGAGTTTGGCTCGCGCCTCACCGTTCGGGCCGATCTCTTCGTGGGCGATCTCAGCGAAAAGGATGTGACCGTCGAGTTGTATGTTGGTCCGGTGGATGCCCACGGCCGCATTCCTCGCGGCGTGCCCGTGCCCATGGAATTCAGTGAAGACGCAGGTGAGGGTGTGAAGCGCTTTACCGGCGCCATTGATTGCGAGCGCACCGGGCGCATGGGATACATGGTCCGCGTGGTGCCCAATCACCCCGACCTCGCGCACAAACACGAAACCGCCCTGATTACCTGGGCGTAAGGACGCATTCGTGACCGAGAATAGCGCCACCGAAGCGGAATCCCACGAGGACGGCCAGGAGTACCTGGACGACGGGGAGACCGCGGAATCCCTGAGCCGCGAGGAGATTATCCAGGCGCTCCATGCCCTGCTGTTTTGCAGCGATCGCCCCGTGAGCCCCGGCCGTTTGGCGGAGTCCCTCGGCGATATCGACGAAGAACAGGTGCGCACCCTCTTGGACGAGTTGGCCGAGAAGGTCAATGCGGACGCGATGCCCTACGAGGTGCGCGCGATCGCGGGGGGCTATCAGTTGGTCACCAAGCCCATGTTCGGCCCATTCATCAAGCGGCTTCTGCAGATCAAGCGGAGCAACAAGCTCTCAAAATCCGCCCTGGAGACGCTTGCCATCATCGCCTACAAGCAGCCCACCACCCGTGGGGAGGTCGAGGCCGTTCGCGGCGTCAGTGTCGCCCATGCCTTTGACACCCTCCTCGAGCGCCGCCTGATCAAGGTGAGCGGCGTTGCCGAGGCCCCGGGCCGCCCGAAACTGTACCGCACTTCCGAGGAATTCCTCGTGCATTTCGGGTTGAACACCCTCAAAGAACTCCCAACCATCGAAGAACTGCGCGAGATGGCCTAGGCCAATCCGCGCGGAGTCCCCACCATCATGCGGCTGCAAAAACACCTCGCTGCGTGCGGCGTTGCCTCGCGTCGAGCCTGCGAAGTCCTCATTGCCGAGGGCCGAGTCACGGTCAACGGCAAAACCGCCACCGTCGGCCAGTCCGTCGAGCCCGGGCAGGATGTCATCCTGCTCAACGGCAAACCCGTGCGCCCCGAGGCGCCGGTGTACATCCTCTTGAACAAGCCCGTCGGGTATATCACCACATCGCAGGACACCCACGATCGCAAGACGGTGCTCGAGCTGCTCGGTCCGCTCGGCGCGCGCGTGTTTCCCGTCGGTCGCCTCGACCTGGACGCCGAGGGGCTGTTGCTTCTCACCAACGACGGCGAACTCTCCAACCGCCTCATGCATCCGCGCTACGCCATTGAGAAGGTCTACCTGGTATGGGTGAAAGGCAGCGTCGAGGACGCAGCGGTGCGCAAACTTTCCACGGGCGTCGAGCTGGATGACGGCATCACCGGGCCGGCCGTGGCCAAGGTATTGCGCAAGGGCAAGCGGGGCAGCAAGCTGCAACTTTTGCTGCGCGAAGGGCGCAAGCGGGAAATTAAACGCATGTGCGCGGCCGTGGGGCATCCGGTTGAGCGGTTGAAGCGGATCGCCCTGGCGGGGCTTCGCCTTCACGGGTTGCCCGTGGGGCGCTGGCGTCATCTCGAGCCCCGCGAGGTGGAGGATCTCTATCAGCGCACGGGCATGCGCCGGGGCGCCCCTACCAGACCGACATGAAGTAGCGATCCCCCGAGGGAAGCTGAATCGCCACACCGTCGCTTGCCACGCCAATGAGCACAGCGCCCGCCCCGGGGATTTCCTCCCCCTCATACACCACATACATCTCGCCGCCCGTCCGGAATACGGCCGAGGGGCGCGGATTGCGGTGGTTTTGCGGCCGCGGCATGTTGAGCCGCAGGTCGCCGAGACCATGGCGGCGTTTCGTGGCATCCCCCATGATGGGAAGGCTCGATATGTCCATCGGCGCGCTGGAAGACGCAAGCACATCGCGCGCGGTCGGCTGTGAGGGCTGTGTGGGTTGGGACACGCCGGGGGGCGGAAGCGCCGACTCGCTCGTATCGGCAGGAGCGGGCGCCGCCGACTGCGGGCGCGGCGCAGGGGGAGGCGATGCTGCCAAGGCTGAAGGAACGATGGGGGCGTCCGGGTCCGCCGCGGGCCGATTCTCGGGCCGCGGTGGGGGAGTGGGTGCATCGTTGCGGGCCACCACGATGGGTTCCTGAACCGATGCCGTGGGCACGGGTTGTTCCACTACCGGCTCGGGTTCGGACACAGGTTCGGGCGTAGACGCAGCGACAGGCGCAGGCTCCGGCGCTGCCATCGCGGCCGGGGCGGCGGGTTCGGGCGCAGGCGTGGGGGCAATTTCTTGAGGGACAGATTCCTGAAGAACGGGTTCCTGGGGGACGGGCTGGGAAACTGGCGCCGCAGCTGCGGGCGATTCCACCACGGGCTCCGGCGCGGATGGTGAGGGAGCGGCCGGTTGCGCAGGCGCCGGGGTAATCGGAGTCTCGGTCTGTGTGGTGGGGGCGGCGGCTACCGTCATGCCCGCATCCGAACGGTTCATCAGCAAGACCGCCGTCGATACAGAAACAATGGCCACGAGCACGGCCACCGTAGCGATTCCACCGGCAATCAGCACGACCCGATTGTCAGACCGCCGCGGGGACTCCATATCCAGATCCGATGCGTCCTGGTCGACGCCAACCACATTCTCATCGAGTGTGCGGCGTGCGCGGATGGCTTCGCGGCGCTTTTCCGCCTCCAGTTTTTTCAGGGCATCGAGAATGGTGCTCAAAGGGCCGGTTCCTCCACCGCGTCAGGGGTACTGCCCGTTGCCACTTCCTCAAGGGACGCATTGATGTCCGCAATTGCTTCGTCGTCGTCGTCAGCCACCGCCGAGCGCAAGGCATCGAACATCGTGCCCAAGGCATCGGTGGTGCTGCTGTCATTTTTCGATGCTTCGTTCTGAATGGCGGCGAGGAAGGCTGCGCCGCCAGCGGTATCCGGATTTTCTTGAGCCAGGGTGCCCGCTTCCGGCAATGCGCTCACCAGTTCATCCGAAGGCGCTGCCGCCTCGGGCTCGTCTGCACTTCCCGGCAACAGGGTCTGATCGTAGGGGGAGGAAATTGCAAAAGCGCCCATTTCCACCGATGCTTCCAGAGTATCGAGTGCATCCGGAGAATCAATCCCGGGATCAGGCGAGGACTCCGCCACAATAACCTCGGGCTGCTCATCATTCACAGCGGCTGCTTCGCTCTCAATCGAAGACGCCATGGCCTCGACGACAGCCGGCTCCGCAAGGACGGGTATACCCGGTTCCCCCGACCACGCCGCCACGGCCATGCGGGTCTGGCGGCCGGTCTTGCCATCCACGGCGAGTCCGGACGAGGCCTGCAACGCGCTCACCGCCTGCTCCGTCGCGGCATCGTAAATTCCGCTTGCTTCGCCCTCATAATGCCCCGCGCGATTCATGGCTTCCTGCAACTTGCGCACGGAATCCCCGCGGGACCCGGCCATCAGCACGGGTGCGTTCGCCTCGGAGTCGCGCCACACGAGTACGGATTCGCCGAGATAGCGCTTGCCGAATTCCTCGTCATCCACAACCTGGGTTTCGCCCATGGTCGTGGTGACGCGCAGGCCCTCGTCCGTGGCGCCAACGACCGCGACCCATACCGGGTGCCGGTCCGTCGTCATGCGCACGAATGCGGGCAGGTTGATTGCCCGGAGTTGCTCCTGCGTGAGCTGGAGCGTCTCATGGTCAAAGCCGTTCTGCACCGCGAATGCTGTCAGCGCGGTGGTGGAATCATCGGCGGGGTAATCACCCACCATGGCCATGCGCCATGCACGAAGCATTGCCTGTGCGGCCGCATTGCGGGGAAGCTCCGGCTCCAGACGGCCAACTGCGCGTTGGAAGGCCGTGGGCGCGGACACCTCGTCCAACAGTGCTTCGGGATCGGCTTCCTCCGCGATGGCCCGCAGCGGCGACTCGTTCAGCGAGTCATCGACGGCGGCCCGGACGATGTCCGTGCGCCGGTCGGCCGAGGGCGGTTGCGGATTGGACGCCAGTATGCCCGGCGCCCACGCGGAGCGCTCAAGCAACAGCGGGCCGTACAGCGTCGCTCCCAGCATCAACGCGACCATGGCCGCCGCGGTCACCATCTTCCATGGGAACGGTTGCGTGTCGGCGGGCCTTGGTGTGCGCTTGACGCGGATTTTCTCCCCGCGGACTTCCTTGGCAGCCTTCGCCACGATGGCGGTCGTGATGTCACGCACTTCCTGCGTGTAACCCACCAGCAGCGCGCGATCACACACCGCATTGATCACTCGGGGCGTGCCGCCGGAAAAACGGTAGACCCGCTTCGTCGCCCCCGGCGTGAAGCGCACCTTCTTGTGTCCTCCCGCCGTGTGCAGCCGGTGGCCGATGTATTGCGCCGTCTCCTGACGATCCAGCGGCTTGAGGTGGTAACGCGCCGTGATGCGCTGATTCAATTGCCGCAATTCCGGAAGCGCCAGGTTCTGCGCCAGTTCCGGCTGGCCGATCAACACGATCTGCATCAACTTCTGCGTTTCCGTCTCGAGGTTCGACAACAGCCGAATCTGCTCGAGCACGGGCGGCGCCAAGTTCTGCGATTCGTCGATCACGAGCACGCAGTTCTTGCCCTGCGCGTTGCGCTCGAGCAAATGCGCATTCAACTCGTCGATCAACTCCTTGACCGTCTCCCCCTTCGAGGCGATGCCGAAGTCTTCGTTGATCGTGCGCAGAAGGTCCTCCGGCGAGAGCCGGGGATTGAAAATAAACGCCACTTCTGTTTCGTCATCGAGCTGATTGAGCAAGGTGCGGCAGATTGTCGTCTTGCCCGTGCCGATTTCGCCGGTAACCATGACGAACCCGCAGCGGTTCTTGATGCCGAACAGCAGATGGGCAAACGCCTCCTTATGCTTGTCGCTCAGGAAGAGATAGCGTGGGTCGGGCGTAAGGTTGAAGGGCTTTTCGCTCAACCCGTAAAAGGACTCGTACATGGCGCCCCCTGGGTAGCCTGCATGCCGCCGGGCAGTCGAATGGTCAGCCGGACCCCGGACTACCGGCAGCGTATCATGCGCACGCAGATGGTCGTCCCCCCCGCAGAGGGCAGACCGTTTCAGCCGGAATGGCCTAAACTCTTGACGCCCAACGATAACACGCTACCCGGAAAGCGGTCAATGTGCACTTGAGGTTCAGGTCTTGGATTCAAGTGCCCCGTGGAACCCGGACCCACCCATGCGCGATACTCCTCCCCATGTGTACCCTCACCCTTATGCGCGGCGCTCAGCGCCTTCTCATCACCATGAACCGCGACGAGGCCCGCTTCCGCGGACCCGAAGCGCCGCCACGGCTTTATTCCGTCGGCGGCGGTGTTCCGGATTGGATCGGGCCGGTCGACACCGACAGCGGCGGCACTTGGATCGGCGTCAATGACCGGGGCGTCGCGGCCTGTCTCCTCAATCGGTACGCCCCCGGTGACATGGCCGCAGAGCGGCTTTTGCCGGGAAGTCACTCCCGGGGCGATATCATTCCGGATGTTTTATCGCAACCCAATGTGGAGCAATCACTTGCGCATATGCGTGAGCGGCTGGACCCGCAGAAATACGGCAGCTTTACCCTTGTGATCGCCTCGATGGACGCGTGGCACGCCTTCGAGTGGGCCTACGGGGACGGAATCGCCGAGTTTTCACTTGAACCACCGAATGCGCTGCTCACCTCTTCCGCCATGGACACGGCCGAGGTCTTGCCCTGGCGCCGGGAGCGCTACGAGGCCTGGCTCGCCAACGGTGCGCCGTTCCAAGGCCACCTCCCCGCCATTCATCTCGACCACCCCGAGGGCAAGGCCGACTGGGCAACTCTCATGGACCGCCCCATCAGCGCCACGCGCAGCATCACCCAAGTCGAAATCACGCCCGCCGCCACCACCATGCGCTACTGGCCGCGGGAGGAAGGGCAACTCGACTTTGGCGAGCCCGCGGTGGAGATGGCGTTGGGGTAGACACGGGAGCATTGCGACGCTACGGCGAACACGCGCCGCACCGTGAGGGGAGGGACGGGCATCGCTGCGTCGACCCCATCGCCCTTGGTACGACAAGACGCTCGTCTGCGGAACGCCACGCTCCCGCGTGGCAATGAGTGCGGACTTGGCTGTATGTCCCGCTTGTGCCACGCGGGAGCGTGGCGTTCCATGGCGGCCTTCCCAAATGGCAACGCGTTTTCCGCTCGACGAAGCACTCACCCAGCCCTGTTCTTGAACCACAAAGTACACAAAGATCACAGAGCGGTGAACGCTCCGTCTGGAAAAGGGGTGCGGGAGGTAAAGTCGCGCTAGTTCGATCCGGATTCAGGCCTCCGAAGCACGAGGCCGGGGCACTCTTGAAGTGCCCCGGCCTCGGTAATCAATACTGTCGGAAATATCTACGCCTCCGCGACGGCCTTGCGCCAGTTGGCGATGCCGACGGCCATGTCGGGGCCGGGGTTGTCCGGGCTTTCCTCGTACTCGAGCATGATCGGGCCGCTGAAGTTGATGTCGCGCAGGGCACGCACGACCTCGACGAGGTCCATGTCGCCCTCGCCGACGATCTTCTCGGCGCCGCCATGGGTCCAGTCCTTGAGATGGAGGGAAATTACGCGGCTGCCCAAGGCGCGCAGCACTTCGTGTGGCGCCTCGCCTGAGCGAATGTAGTGCCCCGTGTCGACACATGCCCCGATGTACGCATTGCGTCCCTCGACGGCATCGAGGGTGTCTTGGACGCCATCGTAGGGGGCGCCTGGGCCATGATTGTGAATGCCGATGGCAATGTCGAACTCCTCGGTGAGTTCCTCGAGGTTGTCGAAGGAGCGCGGGTCAGGGTGGGCCGTAAGGATGGAAATGCCAAGGGCTTTGGCAAAGACGAACTTCTCGCGATTGCTGTCGGCGTTCGGCCCAAAGCTCTCCACGCCAAAGCAAGGGGAATCGATGCCTTCCCGCGCGAGCGTGGCGCGCACCTCGGCGAGGACTTCTTCATCCGTGGTGACGGGGATGTGGCCGCTGAAAAACTCCATCTGGTTGAGCCCGAGCTTTTTCAACTCGGCGATGGCGCCATCCCGGTCAAACGTGCGGAAGCTGTAGCTCTGCGAGCCCAAGGGGAATTCTTCCGCGTCCTGCGCGAAAGCGGTGCGTTGCGTGAGGGCGGCAGCGCCGAAGGCCATGCCCGTTGCAAGAAAGGTTCTGCGATTAATCGATTTCATGTCGGTCGTTCCTGTGTTTGTTCCGTCGGGGATCAGTTGCCCAGGCCCGCAGACTAGCAATCAGCGCACTGGCAGTCAACGCCGTCAATCCCGCTCGAAGTGCCCAAGGAAGCGGGACAAGGCCAACGCACCGCCTTCGATCTGAATCGAACCCGTCCCCACGGCGGCCACGGGGTTGCGCTTTCCGGTCGCCAGCCGCTTCCACTCGGCGCTGGTGGTGGTGATGGTCAGGCCGGGCGCGGGGTGGGCGTGCGGCTGCACTTCCGCCACGCCGCGCCGGATGTGGATGGTGTAGTGCGTGTCGAGGTCGGTGAAGTGGAAGACGGCGGCCTGGTCCAACTCCAGCACTTCCTCCGCCTTGAGCCGCACCGGCAGCGCCCGCATGAAACGGTCGATGGGGACGCTCTCGATGAAGTCGTCCGGCACGACGCTGCGGTCGGTGGGTACGATGGTCAATTCGCCGCGTATTTCCGCCGCCTGCGTGCGGTAATAGTTGCGGCCGTTGGCGCTCGGGTGTCGCGACGCGAGGGCCTCGAAGGCCGCCGCCAAGGTTTCCGCCGCTTCCGCGTTGCCCGGCTCGATGCGCCACCAATGCGCGGCCAACTCGGCCGCCCACGCGAAATCCTCCCCTGCGAGTGCGTCGCGTGCCTGCTCGGCCAAGGGGCGGCCATCCGCGAGGGCGCCGGCGAATCGTTGGGAGCGCTCGTGCGGAGGAAGGGGCTCCAGCGTGGCCGCGTCGCCGTCGAACCAGCCCATGTAGCCCGCGTACACCGCCTTCACGGACCATGCCACGGTGCCGTAATGGGGTTGGAGCCATGGGTGGTGCTCGAGGTGCGGGGGCAGGCGGATTTCGGAGGCCAACGCGTCGGGCGTCCTGCCTCGGTTCATGCCGCGAACGGTCTGGTCGTGCACAAACTGAATGGCGTCGCGGTAGGCGGTCAGGACTTCTCCCACGGACGACGCGCCAACCACCGGGCGCGTATGGCCGGGCACGAGGTACTCGGCCTCGAGGGCGCGCATGCGGTCGAGACTTTCCACCCACTGCAACACATCGCGGTACGGCGTGCCGCGAATGGCGTAGAGGTTGGGGAAGGCCTGGTAGATGTTATCCGCCGGCAGCAACACCCCCTTGTCCGGAAGCCACACGATGACCTGATCCGGCGTCTCCCCGGGCGCGTGGATGAGCTGCATGCGGATTCCGGCGATCTCGAGGTCGAGCGTGTCCTCGAAGGTATGCGTCGGACGCGCCAGGGCCATCTCCTCCGCGCGGTATCCAAGGTCCGGGCCGATGCCCGCGTGCGGCGCATGGCCCTCGGGAAGCAACTGCCCGAACTGCCGCATGCTACGCGTGTAGATCGCCCCACTGATCACGCTCACGACCTCATCGATCAATGCCGAGGTCGTCGCGTGCGCATAAACCGGGATATCGTCCCGCCCCTCGGTGAACACCTGCCCGCCGAAGACATGGTCCGCGTGGTTGTGCGTGAGGATGACCGCCTCGATTGGCTTGTCCGTGATTTCGCGGAAGGCGGCCAAGACTTCCTCGGCACGGCTGCGGCTTTCCATCGTGTCCACGATGACCACGCCGTCGTCGCCCTCGAGCATCACCGCATTCGCCAGGCCGAAGCCGATCGCCACATGCACCCCATCCGTGACGGTCTCGACGCCCTTCTCGAAGCGTGCCTGCATGGCCTTGTCCGAAGGCGTCAGTGGTGGCGGCGCCGGTGGGGGCGAGGGGCGGCCGCACGCAGCCAAGGCGCTCAGCATCACGAAGCACGGAATCCTCAGCCAGTTATGTTTCACGCGTGTTCTCCCCGTTGCGGTGATCGGCCCGATGCCATGGCTGTGGCAAGCAAAGCGCCTGCGGCGGGTGCGAGTCAAGGGGGAATGGGGTATGTTTTGTATTGACTTAAATAAGTGAAAGCTTTATTATTGGGCCATGGACGCTTTTCACGCATTGGCCGACCCCACGCGCCGACGCATCGTCACCCTGCTGGCCGAAGGCGAGCGCACGGTGAGTGCGATTGGGGCGGAGTTTCCGATCTCCATGCCCGCGGTGTCGCAGCACTTGAAGGTGCTGCGCGAGGCCGGGCTGGTGGAGGCCCGCGTGGACGGTCAGCGGCGGATTTATGGCTTGAATCGCGAGGGCTTTGCCGAGGTCGACCAGTGGCTGGCGGGGATTCGCGTGTTTTGGAAGAACCGGCTGGATGCGCTCGAAGCGGCCCTGGAACGGGACATGAACGACGGAAACGGAGAGTCAACGGATGAATGAGTACGGCAAAGTGATCGGCGAGGGCGCGGTGCGCTTCGAGCGCCTGTTGCCGGGGCCGATTGAGCGGGTATGGGCCTACCTGACCGAGTCGGAAAAGCGCGGCAAGTGGTTGGCGAAGGGGGGCATGGAGCTTCGCGTTGGCGGGAAGGTGCAGTTGGATTTTCTGCACAAGAACCTCACGCCGCATTCGGAGCCGATTCCGGAGCGGTTCAAGAGCATGGAAAACGGGAGCGGGTTCGCGGGCACGGTGACGCAATGCGAGCCGCCCCGCCTGCTGGCTTACACCTGGGGCGGTGATACTTCGGAAGTGAAGTTCGAGTTGACACCCCAAGGCGAGCGTGTCCTGCTCGTCCTCACGCACACGCACCTGCGTGATCGCGGCGAAATGACCAATGTCGCCTCGGGCTGGCACACGCACCTGGGGATTCTCGAGGACAACCTGTCGGAGCGGACCCCCCGGCCGTTCTGGTCATCGTTCGAGCGGGTGGAGGCGGACTACAAGCAGCGTCTCGCGGAGACCAACGATTCGCCCAGCCTGCAAATCGTCCGCCGGTTCGTCGTTTCGCCCGAGACCGTGTTCGACACCCTGACCAAGCCGGACGACATGCGAATCTGGTGGAACGAAGGCGAGACGATCTTCGACATCGATCTTCGCGTGGGCGGCCGGTGGACGATCATCAATCGGCGGGGCGGGGAGGAGTACACCGCGACGGGTGAGTACCTCGAGGTCGAGCGGCCGCGGCGATTGAAGTACACCTTCGCGATGCCCCAATTCTCACCAAACAGCGACACCATTGCCGTCGAGATCGAGCCGGAAGGCGACGGCTGTGTCGTCACTTTTGTCCAGTCCGGCGAGGACATTGCCAACGAGTTGACGGCGACCCCACCGGGCGCCGTCTCCGGCAGCGAGGCGGGCTGGCAGCAGGGGTTTGACCTGATGGCAGCCGCTTGGGCGAACGACTACGAAGTCGAGAGGGGAAACGGATGAGGAACGCACTGTACACCGTGGTTGCGATCGTCGCGGCTGCCACCGTGGTGCTCGTGCTCCTGATCGCGGTCGAGGCGTTCAGCGCCGTGGTGCATCCGTTTCCGGAGGACTTCGGGGGCACGACAGAGGAGATCTGCCTGCATGTCGAGCGCTACCCGCATTGGGTGTTGGCCGTTGTCGTGCCCGCGTGGGCGGCCGCGGCCTTCGCTGGCGTCTGGCTGGCCCAACGCATCGGCAACCTGGTTTCCGCCACGATCATCGGGCTGCTGCTGGTCGCGTCGCTTGTGCTCAATATCTCGATGCTGCCTTATCCGCTCTGGTTCAAGATGGCGACGCTGGTCACCGTCCCCGCCGCGGTAATTCTGGGCACTCGGTTGGGTCATCCTAAACGGCCCCTATTCGTCGACTCGACCGCGGGATCGTGAGCGCCCGGGCACGACCCGTTCGCGAGGATTCAACGGAATTTTTCAAAAACCTATGAGATGCCCATGACCGGCATCTGAAAAAAGGAGCAATCTGCGATGGAGTCGATTGAGATGAGTGACTACGGCAAAGTTATCGGTGAGGGCACGGTACGCTTCGAGCGCCTGCTGCCGGGGCCTATCGAGCGCGTGTGGGAGTACCTGACCGACTCGGACAAGCGCGCGCTGTGGTTGGCGGCGGGGGAGATGCGTCCTGAGGAAGGCGGTCCATTCACGCTCGTGTTTCGCCACTCGGAGTTATCATCGAAGGCGGCGCCGATTCCGGACAAGTACAAGGGAATGGAGGGGGGCGCGAGTGTGCGTGGCACGGTCACCCGTTGGGAGCCACCGCATTCGTTGGTCTTCACCTGGGACGAGGCCACCGGGCGCGACTCGGAGGTGACAATCGAGTTGCAGGCTGAAGGTGAGTCCGTTCGACTGGAGCTGACGCACCGCCGCTTGTCGACCCGTGCCGTCATGGTGGATGTGGCCAGTGGCTGGCACACGCACCTGGGGGTTCTCGTCGCCCGGCTCGAGAACCGCGAGCCGGAGCCCTTCTGGCCGGCGCATCTCGAGGCCGAGGAAGCGTACGGAGGGATGATTCCCTAGACGGGATCAGGAGTGCCGAGTGTTTCGCGGATTTTGACGCCAAGGGCATCGCGGGTGAACGGCTTGTGGATGAAGTGGAGTTCATCGTCCAGCACGCCGTGGCGGGCGATGATATCCGCCGTGTACCCCGACATGAACAGGCACTTGAGGTTCGGCTGCTCCGCTTTCAAGTGATCCCACACATCGAGCCCATTCATTCCCGGCATGACCACATCCGTGATCAGCAGGTGGATTGCCTTATCGTGGGTTTTCGCCAGCTCGAGCGCGTCCTCGGGGCGTCCGGCGGCCAGAACGGTATAGCCCATGCTCGTGAGCATGCGTTCGCCCAGCCTGAGCAAGGGGGGCTCGTCCTCGACCAGGAGGATCGTCTCCAGGTTGCCGGCGTGGGGTGCTGCAGCGGGGACGGTTGCCCGCACCTCCGAGCTGGCTTCATGGCTGGGCAGATAAATGCTGAATATCGAGCCCTGCCCTTCCTCGCTGTAGACATGGATTGCACCGTGGTTTTGCTGCACGATGCCGTATACCGTCGGCAGTCCCAGGCCGGTGCCCTTTCCGGCTGGCTTCGTCGTGAAGAAGGGCTCGAATAGATTCTTCTTCGTGTTCTCGTCCATGCCGCAGCCATTGTCGCTCACCATGAGCATGACATACGGACCGGGCTCGCAGCCGAGATTGACCTCGCAGTATTCCTCGTCCAGATCAACCGAGCGTGTCTCAATGACGATGCGGCCGCCCGAGGAGACCGCATCGCGGGCGTTGACCACCAGGTTCACGAGTATCTGATCAATTTGCGCAGGGTCCATCCGGACCGAATCGACCGCTTCCCCGGGTTTCCATACCAACTCGACATCCTCGCCCAGCAGCCGGGTGAGCATGCGCAACATGCTGGAAATCGTGGTGTTTATGTCCAGTATTTCCGGCGCAATGGTCTGCTTGCGCGCGAATGCGAGGAGTTGACGAGTCAAATCGGACGAGCGTTGACCGGCGGCGATGATCTCACGCAGGTCGTCCTGCAACTCAGCCGGCAGATCGGGTGTGGCCTCCATCAACTCCGCATGGCCCAGGATGACGCTGAGCATGTTGTTGAAGTCGTGCGCCACGCCGCCCGCCAGCCTCCCCACGGCCTCCATCTTCTGTGATTGGCGGAACTGCTCCTCGAGGCTTTCCCGTTCCCGTACCGCGCGCTTTTCGTTCGTCACATCGCGCATGACACTCACGACCCCGATGATCTCGCCATCTTCCCGGCGAAGTGCCGATACCGTATGCTGCGTGTCAATGATGGTGCCGTCCTTCCGGCGAAGCTGGTAGTCGGTACGGTAAACCTCGCCGCGATCCAGGGCTTCACTGCTGTCGTCGCCGAACTTGCGAAACTTCTCTTCATTAACATGAATAATCCGGGTGTCTTGGCCCAGCATCTCGGCGGTGTCATAGCCGAAGACCCCTTCGGCGGCCGCGTTGCAACGAATAATCTTGCGCGAGGGCACTTCCACGAGCAATACCGCCACATCCAGACTTTCGAAGGTGCGCTCGAGCAAATCTGTCGCGACGCGCAGTTCCTCGCTTGCCTGCTGCTGTGCAGTCACATCGCGGAAGTAGACCGCCAGGCCCTCTTCGGTGGGATACGCGCGCACCTCGAACCAAGCACGCAGCGGCGCGTAATTCTGGGAGAACTCGACCGGGGTCTGTTGCTCTACCGCGCGATGATACTCTACCTCCGAGGCCGTGCCGACCGCCTCCGGAAACTCCTCCCAGAGTATCCTTCCCAGCAGTTCAACTCGGGTGCGTTGCATCAATCGTTCTGCTTCCCGGTTGAGAAAGGTGAACCGCCACTCCTTGTCCACCGTGAAGAATGCATCGGTGATGCTCTCCAAGGTCGTCGTGAGTTGGGTCTCGAGGCGAATTCGCTCCAACTCCGCGTTCCGCTGCTCCGTGATGTCCTGGAAGGCGCCTTGAATGCGCGAGATGATGCCCTGCTCGTCGCGCTCGACCTGGGCAATCGAGCGTACCCAGATCCGGCGGCCTTTGGCCGTGATGAGTTCGAACTCCAGATCGTAGGGCTTGCCCTCGCTGACGCAGGCCTGGAATGCCTGCAAGACCCCCTCCCGAGATTCGGGGGCGTAGAAATCAAGGGCTTCCTCGACGGTTGGCATATAGTCCGGTGGAACTTCGTGGATTGCACGAAGTTGATCGGACCAAATCAATTGCAGGCTCGGAAGCTCGACGGCCCAACCGCCGAGCCTTGAAATTCTGCCGGCGATCTCCAGAAGTGCCTGGGTTTGGCGCGCCAACTCCTCGGAGCGCCGCTGCTCGGTTATGTCCGTGGCTTGCACGATGAACCACTGGAGCGCTCCCTCGGCATTGCGAACCGCCGTGGTGGCGGCATTGGCAATCCGTACCTCGCCGTCCGCGGTCCGGTATTCGTCTACCGTCAGAACGGGCTGATTTGTACTCGCTGCCCTCTCGAGCCGTCGCGGCCATTCGGCCTGCATCGTCGGCAGCCCATCCCATGAGGGGAGTTCCCAGAACAACTTGCCCGTGACCGATTCCCTATCAAGTCCCGCGACCTGGAAGGGCAGTTCGTTCATCTCGAGGACGCGGCCGTCGGCGCACAAGATCGCCATGAACTGGAATTGTTGATTGAAGACCGTGCGGAAGCGATGCTCGCTATCGCGCAGGGCGGAATCGGCATTGCGGCGCTCGGTCACATCGCGGAAGTACACTGCCAGGCCGCGCTCCGATGGAAAGATACGAAGCTCGTACCAAATCCCCAACTCCTCGTCGTATTCCTCAAACAGGAGGGCCACTTGATCGCGCATCGAGGCGCGGTAGCTATTCCCCACCGCGTTCTTCGCGTATTGGGGATAGACTTCGTGCGCCTTCTTTCCCAACAACTCCTCACGCGGGCGGTTCAGAATGCGCTCGGCCTCGCGATTGATGTAGGTGAACCGCCATTCCGTATCGAGCATGTAGAAGGCGTCCGTCATGCTCTCCAGGGTGGCTGCCATGCGCGATTCCAATTCCGAGCGCGATTCCTCCGCCTCGGTACGCTTGCGGATCTCCTCCTTGAGCGCAGCGTTGGTCGCCATCAGCGTGCCCCGCTCATGCTCGAGGGATGCCCGCGCGTCCTGTTCACGAACCAGGATCCCCTCCAGCGCATTCATCACGGCCCCCACCGTTGCGACCAGAATGAGATTGACGAGCAGGAAGTTGAGCGTGATGGCCACCCACGCCATCAGGTTCATTTCCCGGCCCAGCATCACCATTTCCGGGGCGGTGAAACCCACAATGCCGAGCACCAACAGGGTGGTGGCATTGAGGGCGACGGTTACCATCCCTACCCGCAGCCCGAGTAGGAGGGCGGTGATCAGGGAGAAGCCGAGCAGATAGATCTGGCTGATCGGCCCGACTTCGATGAGCAGCCACACCCCCAACACAAACAACACGACGGCAAAGATGGAGGCGCGCGCGCGGTACTGCAGGCGGCGCATAAAGAGCAGGGCGATCACCGTTGCCAAGGCAAAGGTGTCAACGACCACGATGCTCATTTGCCCTTGAACCGTGGCGGCCCAAACGCTGGGAATGTATACAATGGTGCCGAACACGACGGCAATTTGCAGGCCCACCTGCAAGACCTGATCACGCCACTTGGACGGGTCCAGCGGGGCGGGCAGCCATCCGAAGTCCCCGGGCATGATCCGCGCGCGGGATTTTGGGTCTTCAGTCATGCCGTCATTTCCCGGTTCTTGGGGTAAATCGTGCAGTGTTGCAACTTTCCGCCATCCGTCCATGCGGGAACGATTCAATTGCTCGAAACAGTCCCTGGAGCTTGGCATGCGTATGCGAGTGCGCCCGTGCCGCTGGGGGGTGCTGCCGTGGGGGTGCTACATTATACCGTGCAGGCACACATTGGGCGGAGAAGTAATAGTATACCGCTGAATATAAACAAAAATGGTGAACGGGGCGGGGCTCGAACCCGCGACCACCGGATTAAAAGTCCGATGCTCTACCAACTGAGCTACCCGTCCAGCGTGAGAAAGCGGCACCCAAGGCGCATGTGGTGGATCTCGGTGATCATACTGAAAGAAGCAGTGCGAGTCAAAAGCACACTGCTGGGGCGTAAGAATCCCGTGCTCGTGCGTAAAAATGGCGTAAAGTAAGTACAAGGGCCTCAAGGGCATCCGGCAAGGTGGGGGAAAGTGGTGGAAAAAGCGGCATCATTGTTGCTTGACATCCCCTCCGCGCTATGTTAGTCTTTGCCCATGTCCCAAGAACGGTAGGATTGTGTCTCGTCGCGGAACACGCATCTCCGGTGCTACAACCTCACGCTTATACACTCACTCGTCGGCCCGCTGGGTCCCGTTTGCCAGCGTGTCGCGCAAGCACCATGCGCGCGTGACCCGCGGCGTGAACTCGTTTGTCCCCCCGCTCTCGTAAACAGCCAACTCGAAGGAGAGGGAAACCCGCATGGCCGTCGCTCCCAAGTTCCCCGATGACCGCCCCTCGCTGGGACGCATCCCAGACGAAATGGATCTGCCCGACCTGATCGAAATTCAGACCAAGTCGTATGGCGAATTCTTGCAATGGGACACTCCGCCGGATGAGCGTGAACCCACGGGATTGCAGGAGGTTTTCCTCGATCTGTTCCCGATTGCCTCGCCGGACAACATGACCCGGCTTGAGTTTGTTCACTACTCCTTCACGCCGCCCAAGCACACCGTGGCGGATTGCCAGGACCGTGGCCTTACCTACGCCGCGTCGCTCAAGGCCTTGCTGCGCCTCGTCAAGTACGAGGAAGTCGGCGGTTCGGGCGACCTGCGCGAGATCCTCATGGTCGAGCAAGAAGTGTTCCTCGGCGAGCTGCCGATGATGACCCCACAGGGGACATTCATCATCAACGGCGCCGAGCGCGTCGTCGTGAGCCAGTTGCACAAGTCCCCGGGTGTTTCCTTCGAGACCAAGACCCACCAGAACGGCCGGATCCTGCTCTCGGGCCGGATCATTCCTTACCGCGGCGCGTGGCTCGAGTTCGAGTATGACATTCAGGATGTCCTCTGGCTCACCATCGATCGCCGCTCGAAGATTCTCGCCACGGCGTTCCTGCGCGCCTTCGGTATCGAGGACAACGAGGAAATCCTCAAGCTCTTCTACAAGTCCGACAAGGTTCAGCTTGGCAAATCTCGTGTCAAGATCAAGAGCAAGTGGTACCCGCCGGAATCCATTTTCGGCAGGCTCATCGCCATTGACGCGATCGACCCGACCACGGGCGAAGTGCTGGCGGATGCCGCCTCTGAGCTGACGGAAGCCATGGTCAACCGCTTGCTTGCCTCCGGCCTCAAGGAAATCGAGCTGCTGGATGACGCCGCCATCACGGCGGACCCGGCCATCGCCAATACGCTGGTGCACGACAAGTGCCAGACCCAGGACGAGGCCTATCGTGAGATCTATTCGCGCATTCGCCCGGGCGACCCCGCCACGGACGCGACTTGCCGCACCTTTTTCCAGAAGTTGTTCTTCGACGCGGCGCGCTACGATTTCGCCCCCGTGGGCCGCTACAAGATCAACCGCAAGCTCGGGCTGGACATCGCGCAGGAGACGAAGACCCTCACGAAAGAGGATGTCATCGCGACCCTGCAGTACCTCGTGCGGCTGCGCAGCGGCGAGGGCGTGCTGGACGACATCGACCACCTTGGCAATCGCCGTGTGCGTGCCGTGGGCGAGTTGCTGTCGAACCAGATCCGCATCGGCCTCGTGCGCATGGAGCGCACGGTTCGCGAGCGCATGAATTTCCAGGATGACGACCAGCTGACGCCGCAGAATTTGGTGAACCCGAAGCCGGTGAGCGCGGTCATCAAGGATTTCTTCGGCCGCAGCCAGCTCAGCCACTTCATGGACCAGATCAACCCGCTGGCGGAGCTGACCCATAAGCGCCGCCTGAGTGCGCTCGGGCCGGGCGGCCTGAGCCGGGATCGCGCCGGGTTCGAAGTGCGCGATGTGCACCCGACCCACTACGGCCGCATCTGCCCGATCGAGACGCCGGAAGGCCCGAACATCGGCCTCATGGCCTCGTTGTCGACCTACTCGCGCATCAACAAGTACGGTTTCCTCGAGACGCCGTACCGCAAGGTGGACAACGCCAAGGTCAGCAGCCACACCGAGTGGTTGTCGGCCTATGACGAGGACAACTACACCATCGGCCAGGCGAATGCCCCGCTGAATGACAAGAAGAAGTTCGTCAACCCGACGGTGCTTTCGCGCCATCGTGGCGACTTCCCCGAGGCCCCGAGCGATCAGGTCGACTACATGGATGTGTCGCCCAAGCAGCTCGTGAGTGTCGCGGCCGCGCTGATTCCGTTCCTGGAGCACGACGACGCCAACCGCGCGTTGATGGGCTCGAACATGCAGCGCCAGGCCGTGCCCCTGCTCAAGACCGAGGCACCCGTGGTGGGCACCGGCCTCGAGCGCGTCACCGCCAAGAATGCCGGCACGGTCGTCAAGGCCGATCGCGATGGTGTGGTCGAGTATGTGGATGGCAACCTCATCCGGATTCGCGTGACCGAGAGCGGCATCAAGGCGGATGGCAACCCCTTCCGTACGAGCAGCGACTCGTACCGCCTCAAGAAGTACCAGCGCTCGAACCAGAACACCTGCATCAACCAGCGCCCGATTGTGAGCGTGGGGGAGAAGGTGAAGGCGGGCGAGGTGATTGCCGACGGTCCCGCAACGGACAACGGCGAGCTGGCCCTGGGCCGCAACATCCTCGTGGCGTTCATGTCCTGGGAGGGGTACAACTTCGAGGACGCCATTCTTATCAGCGAGGAATTGGTGAAGGACGACGCCTTCACTTCCGTTCATATTCAGGTGTTTGAGCTGGAAGCCCGCGACACGAAGCTGGGCCCCGAGGATGTCACCCGTGACATCCCCAATGTCAGCGAGGAAGCGCTCCAGCATCTTGACGAGACCGGCATCGTGCACTTCGGCGCCAAGGTCAAGCACGGCGACATCCTCGTTGGCAAGGTCACGCCGAAGGGCGAGACCGAGCTGGCGCCGGAAGAGAAGTTGCTGCGGGCCATTTTCGGTGAAAAGGCCGAGGATGTGCGCGACGCCTCCCTCTATGTGCCGCCGGGCGTCGAGGGTGTCGTGGTCGATGTGAAGGTGTCCAGCCGCCGCGACAAGGCCGGCGACAACACCTCGAAGACGAAGCTGACGAACGATGTGGCCAAGTTGAAGAAGGAATACCAGGACCAGATCGACGGGATTCGCAAGAAATTCGTCGATATGGTGAAGGAAGACCTCCTTGGCCTGAAGATTCTTGAAGATGTGGTGGACCACAAGACCGACGAGCTGGTGCTCGAGGCTGGCAAGCGCTTGAAGGTGGCTCAGCTCGAGAAGGCCGAGTACGGCGTGCTCGCGCGCCTCAAGATTGAGGACCGCAAGCTCCAGCAGAAGGTTACCCGCCTCATCAACATGGCGGCCATGGAAGAGGCCAAGCTCATTGCCTTCCGCGACAGCAACATCGAGTTGCTCCGCAAGGGCGACGAACTGCCCCCGGGCGTCATCAAGAGCGTCAAGGTGTATGTGGCCACGAAGCGCCGCCTTTCGGTTGGTGACAAGATGGCCGGCCGCCACGGCAACAAGGGCGTGATTGCCAAGATCCTCCCCGTGGAGGATATGCCCTTCCTGCCGGATGGCACGCCGGTGCAGATCGTGCTGAATCCGCTGGGTGTGCCCTCGCGCATGAATGTGGGTCAGATTCTCGAGACGCATCTCGGCTGGGCCGCGAAGGTTCTCGGGCTCAAGGTCGCGACGCCGGTGTTCAACGGGGCCTCCGAGGAGGTCATCCGCGATTACCTGCGCCAGGCCGGTTTGCCCGAGCACGGAAAAATCCAGTTGCGCGACGGCCGCTCCGGCCGCCCGTGCGACCAGGAGGTGACCGTGGGCTACATCTACATGCTGAAGCTCAACCACCTCATCGACGACAAGATCCACGCGCGCGCCATCGGGCCGTACTCGCTTGTGACCCAACAGCCGCTGGGTGGTAAGGCGCAGTTCGGTGGTCAGCGCTTCGGTGAAATGGAAGTGTGGGCCCTGCAGGCCTACGGCGCCGCCCACACCCTGCAGGAACTGCTGACCATCAAGTCCGACGATGTCCAAGGCCGCACGAAGGCCTTCGAGGCCATCGTGAAGGGCGACAAGGAAGTCGAGCCGGGCCGTCCGGAATCATTCAATGTGTTGGTGCGCGAAATTCAAAGCCTCTGCCTCGATGTCATCAAATTGGTGAAAGTCGAAGGGGGCCTTGACACCGACGAAGACGAAGAGTTGCTGGAGGGATAACCATTGGTGAAGTTTGTAGCCACGACGGGTGACCGTTTCGACGCATTGCAAATTCGGCTCGCTTCCCCCGAGGACATCCTCCGGTGGTCGCGCGGCGAGGTCAAGAAGCCGGAAACCATCAATTACCGTACCTTCAAACCCGAGAAGGACGGCTTGTTCTGCGAGCGCATCTTCGGTCCCGTGAAGGACTGGGAATGCGCCTGCGGCAAGTACAAGAAGATCAAGCATCGCGGTATCATCTGCGACCGCTGCGGGGTCGAGGTCACCGAGTCCAAGGTGCGTCGCGAGCGTATGGGCCACATCAAGCTGGCCGTGCCCGTGACCCACATCTGGTTCTTCAAGACCACCCCGAGCGCAATCGGCAACCTGCTGGACCTCAGCGTGCGGGTGCTCGAGCGGGTGATTTACTTCGAGAACTATGTCGTCATCGATCCCGGTGAAACCCACCTGGAGAAGATGCAGACCCTCACGGAAGACGAGTACCAGGACGCCCGCGAGCAGTTTGGCGATGCTTTCCAGGCCCTCATGGGCGCGGAAGCCATCAAGATCCTGCTCGAGGAGATCGACCTCGAGGTGCTTAGCGCCGAGTTGCACCAGCAGCTCGCGAACACCACCTCGATGCAGGCCCGCGCGAAGGCCGTCAAGCGCCTCAAAATCGTCGAGGCCCTGCGCAAGTCCGGCAACAATCCCTCGTGGATGGTGCTCGATGTCGTCCCCGTCATTCCGCCCGACTTGCGGCCCTTGGTGCCGCTCGAGGGTGGCCGTTACGCCACCAGCGATCTCAATGACCTGTACCGCCGCGTGATCAACCGCAACAACCGCCTCAAGCGGTTGGTGGAATTGCGCGCGCCCGAGGTCATTCTTCGCAACGAGAAGCGCATGCTGCAGGAAGCCGTTGACGCCCTGTTCGACAACGGCCGCCACGGCCGCACCGTGCTGGGCACCGGCAACCGCCCGCTGAAGTCCCTGAGCGACATGCTCAAGGGCAAGCAGGGCCGTTTCCGCCAGAACCTGCTCGGTAAGCGCGTGGATTACTCCGGCCGCTCCGTCATCGTGGTCGGGCCGGACCTCAAGCTGAACCAGTGCGGTCTGCCGAAGAAGATGGCGCTCGAGCTGTTCGAGCCCTTCATCATTCGCGAACTCAAAGACCGCGGCATCGCCTCCACCATCAAGGCCGCCAAGCGCGTCATCGCGCAGGGCAGCACGGAAGTATGGGATATCCTCGAGGAGGTCATCACCGACCACCCCGTGCTTCTCAACCGCGCACCCACCCTTCACCGTCTCGGCATTCAGGCCTTCGAGCCTGTGCTGATCGAGGGTAAGGCCATCCGCATTCACCCGCTCGTCTGCACGGCCTTCAATGCCGACTTCGACGGTGACCAGATGGCCGTGCATGTTCCGCTGATGCCGGCGGCCCAGCTCGAGGCACGCCTCCTGATGATGGCCGACACCAATATCTTCGCGCCGTCCAACGGCAGCCCGATCGTTTCCCCCTCGCAGGACATCGTCCTCGGGCTTGGTTTCCTGACCAAGCTTCGCAAGGGCGTCAAGGGCGAGTGGAAGAAGGAATGGACCGGCCCGAACGGCGAGATCCGCAACCCCGGTGGGGTCTACCCGGACAACGCCTCCGTCATCATGGCGTACGAGCTTGGGCATGTGGACCTCCACGCCCATGTGAAGGTGCTGTCGCTCGGTGAGATCGTCGACACGACCGTCGGCCGCGTGATTTTCGTGGAGGCCCTTCCGCCCGAAATCACCCTGCAGGATGTCAACCGTGACCACAACAAGAACACGATCGGCGATGTCATTGCCGTCGCGTTCAAGCGGCACGGTGACGCCAAGACCATCGAATTGCTCGACGCCCTCAAGCGCATCGGCTTCCAGGCCGCCACGCGTTCGGGCGTATCGATTGCCGTCGCCGACATGCTCATTCCGGAAGAGAAGGGGCAGATGGTGCAGCACGCCCGCGACGAAGTGCAGCGCATCGACGAGATGTACCAGAACGGGCTCATCACCGAGGGTGAGCGCTACAACAAGGTTATCGACCAGTGGACCTCGACCACGGAGGCCGTCTCGAAGGTCATGCTTGAGCGCATGGCCGCCGCTGATGACGGTTTCCTCGGCGTCCACTTGATGATGGACACCGGCGCCCGCGGCACGAAGGCCCAGATTCGCCAGTTGGCCGCCATGCGCGGCCTGATGGCCAAGCCTTCCGGTGACATCATCGAGTCGCCCATCACGGCCAACTTCCGCGAGGGACTTACCGTGCTCGAGTACTTCATCTCGACTCACGGCGCCCGCAAAGGCTTGGCCGATACCGCCCTGAAGACCGCCGACGCCGGGTACCTCACCCGCCGCCTGGTCGATGTCGCGCAGGATGTGGTCATCGAGGAAATCGACTGCGGCACGCTCAGTGGCGTGTGGGTCGAGGCCCTCATGGATGGCACCAACATTGTGTGCAATCTCCACGAGCGCATCGTGGGCCGCTACGCGCTGGACGACATCATCGTTCCCGGCGAGGCCGAGCCGATTGTGCGCGCCAACGAAGAGATCACCGAAGACAAGGCCCTCCTCATTGAGGAAAAGGGCCTGCCGGGTGTCCGTATCCGCTCCGTGCTCACCTGCGAGACCAAGCGCGGTGTCTGCGCCCTGTGCTACGGCCGCAACCTGGCCACCGGCCGCGTTGTCGAGCTGGGCGAGTCCGTAGGCATCATCGCCGCGCAGTCCATCGGCGAGCCCGGCACGCAGCTCACCATGCGCACCTTCCACATCGGTGGTGCCGCCAGCCGTCAGGTTGAGGCCAGCGAGATCAAGGCCTCCGAGGGCGGTACCGTTGAGCACCGCAGCATCCGCACCGCCGTCAACCGCGCGGGCAAGCGCGTTGTCGTCAACCGCGGCGGCGAGGTGGTCATCCGCAACCCCGAGGGCGACGAACTGCGCCGCTTCCCGGTGCAGTCCGGCGGTACGCTGCATGCCCAAGATGGCGACAAGGTCCGCAAGGGCCAGCTCCTCTTCGAGTGGGACCCGTACAATGTCTCAATCGTGGCAGAAGAAAGCGGTATTGTCCGCTTGGATGGCATGGTCGAGGGCATCACGATGCGGGTGGACATCAACCCGGACACGGGCCTCGAAGAACGCACCATCACCGAGCACAAGCAGGACTTGCACCCGCAGGTAACCATCATCGACCACGACGGCACCGTGCTCTCCTTTGCCACGATTCCGGCGAAGACCCATGTCATGGTGCTTGATGGCGACGAAATCCTTGCGGGCGACCTGCTCGCCAAGACGCCGCGCCAATTCAGCAAGACGCGTGACATCACCGGCGGTCTGCCGCGCGTGGCCGAGCTGTTCGAGGCGCGTCAGCCCAAGGATCCGGCCGTCATCAGCCATATCGACGGTATCGTCGAGCTGGGCACCGGGCCGCGCAATGTGCGCAAGGTCAAGGTCATCCCGCCGGTGGGTAAGGAGCGTGAGTACACCGTTCCGCCAGGTAAGCACCTCAATGTGCATGCCGGTGAGCGTGTCTACGCCGGCCAATCCATCACGGATGGCTCCAAGATCCTTCAGGATATCCTGGAGGTTCAGGGTGAAGACGCCCTGCGCAAGCACTTGCTCGACGAAATTCAGCAGGTGTACCGCGTGCAGGGTGTGCGCACGAACGACAAGCACATCGAGGTCATCGTGCGCCAGATGCTGCGCAAGGTCCGCATCAAGGACGATTCCGGCGATACCCCCTTCCTGGCCAACGAAATCGTCGACAAGACGCGTTTCCAGGAGTTGAACCAGCAGACGCTGCAGAAGGGCGGACGACCCGCCGAGGCCGAGCCGGTGCTCCAGGGCATCACCAAGGCCGCGCTGAGCAACGAGAGCTGGATCGCCGCGGCATCCTTCCAGCAGACCACCCGCGTGTTGAGTGAGGCCGCCCTCGCCGGCAAGCGCGATGCCCTGCGTGGCTTGAAAGAGAATGTGATCATCGGTCACCTCATCCCTGCCGGAACCGGCAGTCCCCACCACGCTGGAGCCAGCCTCGTGCTGGCCGAGGGCGAAGGCGAGGACTTCAGCGATGAGTTGGCCGTCGGCGATGACGACAACGCCGATGAGTTGACGGCATAAGGACGCGTCGCCGCGGCGCATGTACGCAGCGGCAATGCGGACTTTGAAAGACGAGTGTATTTGCCCTGCGCCGGCCAAAAACCGGCGCAGGGACATACGGTGCCCCGGGCAGTTGACACGCCCTTGTGCGTGTGCTAAACTCTCGACTCCGTGTGCCCCAGAAGGCAAATAGAGAACGATTACCAATGCGCGCGCCCCACCGGTGCGCACGACACGGAAGCTAGGGAGAGATACTGTTGCCAACCATTAATCAATTGATTCGCGGCGGCCGGAAAAAGCCGGTCAGCAAGACCAAGTCGCCCGCACTCAAGCAGTGCCCGCAGGCGTCCGGTACTTGCACGCGCGTCTACACCATGACCCCGAAAAAGCCGAACTCGGCCCTTCGTAAGGTCGCTCGCGTGCGCCTCAAAAATGGCATCGAGGTGACCACCTATATCCCCGGCATCGGGCATAACCTCCAGGAGCACTCCCAGGTCATGATCCGCGGCGGCCGCGTGAAAGACCTTCCCGGTGTGCGCTACCACCTCATCCGCGGCGTGCTGGATGCCACCGGTGACATGGGCGGCACGGCTTCCGTGAAGGAAGATGGCGGCAAGAAGATTCACCAGGGGCGTTGGGTAAGCCGTAGTAAATACGGCGTCAAGCGGCCCAAGGGCGCATAGGAAAGATTACGGAACATGGCACGACGACGCGAAATTACGAAGCGGGTACCGCTTCCCGACCCCAAGTACAAGAATGTGGTTCTGGCCAAATTCATCAACGCCGTGATGCGCAACGGCAAGAAGAGCACGGCCGAAGCCATCGTGTACGGTGCGTTGGACCTGCTTGCCGAACGCGAGAAGAGCGACAGCGAGATCCGGATATTCGTCCAGGCGATTGAGAACGCAAAGCCCCTGCTGCAGGTGAAATCCCGCCGCGTGGGTGGCGCCACCTACCAGGTGCCGGTCGAGATCGCTGGTGCCACGCAGCAGGCCATTGCCTTCCGCTGGGTGATCGATTTCTCCCGCAAGCGCTCGGAAAAGACCATGGCCCAACGCCTGGCGGCGGAGCTGCTCGACTGCTACCGCAACCAAGGCACGACCATCAAGCGCAAAGACGACACCCATCGCATGGCCGAGGCTAACAAGGCCTTCGCCCACCTGCGTTACTAGCCCACGACGAGCGCAGCCCCGCGCTGCCATCGCCGCATCACTTTTTCTTCGCGCCCGGCCACACGGCCGGGTGTGCCATGCAACCCGGCGCCGACCGGTCGCGCACACGCGCCCCGGCATCGCCGTAACTAGATGAGAAGCGAGAAGTTCCCGTGTCCGAAAAACGGAAATACTCCCTGGAGCACACGCGTAACATCGGCATCATGGCCCACATCGACGCGGGCAAGACGACCGTTACCGAGCGCATCCTCTTTTTCTCCGGCCGTTCCCACAAGATGGGCGAGGTGCACGATGGCGCCGCGACCACCGACTACATGGAGCAGGAGCGCGAGCGCGGCATTACCATTACCTCCGCCGCCACCGCCTGCGAGTGGAACCACCACCGGATCAACATCATCGACACCCCGGGCCATGTGGACTTCACCGCCGAGGTGGAGCGCAGCCTTCGCGTGCTCGACGGTGCCATCGCCGTGTTCGACGCCGTCGCCGGCGTGCAGCCCCAGTCCGAGACCGTGTGGCGCCAGGCCGACAAGTACAGCGTGCCCCGCATCGCCCTCATCAACAAGATGGACCGTATCGGTGCGGACTTCGAGAAGGCCGTGCAGAGCATGCGCGACCGTCTCGGCGCCGTCGCCATTACGGTTCAGGTGCCGATCGGCGTCGAGGATTCCTTCTCCGGCGTTCTCGACCCGGTGCATGAGCGCGTGGTCCGATGGGTCGAAGTGGAAGATGGTAAGCCCTGCGAGCAGCACTTCGAGGATGTCCCCGCGGACATGGTCGAGCAATGCGAGAAGGCCCGCCAGCTTATCATCGAGGCCGTGGCCGACCACGACGAGAAGCTCATGGAAGCCTACCTCAACGAGGAAGACATCACCACCGCAGACTTGAAGGCCGCCATCCGGCGCGCCACGCTCAAGGGTGAGATTTGCCCCGTCCTCTGCGGTACCGCCCTCAAGAACAAGGGTGTGCGCCTGGCGCTTGACGCCGTCATCGACTACCTCCCTTGCCCGCTGGATATCGGCGAGGTCGAGGGCTTCCATCCCGATGACCCCGAGAAGCCCCTGCACCGTCGGCCGGCCGATGACGAGACCTTCGCCGCCATGGCCTTCAAGATTATCACCGACCCCCATGTGGGCCGTCTCACCTTCGTGCGTGTGTATTCCGGCGAACTCCACGCAGGCGCGCAGGTGCTCAATGTGCGCACCGGCAAGAAGGAACGCCTCGGTCGATTGCTCGAGATGCACGCCGACGAGCGCATGGATCTCAAGGTCATGCGCGCGGGCGATATCGGTGCCGTGATCGGCGCCAAGGACACCACCACCGGCGATACCCTGTGCGACCCCAGCCGCCCGATTGCGCTTATGTCCCTCACCTTCCCCGAGCCCGTGGTGCAGATTGCCATCGAGCCGAAGACGAAGGCCGATCAGGACAAGATGTCCGAAGCTTTGCAGAAACTTTCCGACGAAGACCCGACTTTCCGCGTCAAGGTGGACGAAGAAACCGGCCAGACCATCATCGCCGGTATGGGCGAGCTTCACCTCGACATCATCGTCGACCGCATGAAGCGCGAGTTCAAGGTTGAGGCCAATGTGGGCCGCCCGCAGGTGGCCTACCGCGAATCCATCCGCCGCCTGTGCAAGGGTGAGGGCAAGTTCATCCGCCAGAGTGGTGGCCGCGGTCAGTACGGGCATGTGGTTGTATCGCTTGAGCCCGGCGAGCCCGGCTCCGGCTTTACCTTCGAGAACAAGAGCGTCGGCGGCGTGGTTCCGCGCGACTACTGGAACGCCGTCGAAAAGGGCGCCAAGGAAACGATCACCAGCGGTGTGATTTCCGGCTACCCGATGGTTGATGTGAAAGTCTGCCTGCTGGACGGCTCCTACCACGAAGTCGACTCCTCCGAAATGGCCTTCAACACCGCCGCCTCCATGGCCGTGAAGGACGCCGCCCCCAAGGGTGGCCCCGTCCTGCTCGAGCCGCTCATGGAGATCGAGGTGACCTGCCCTGAGGAGTTCACCGGTGATGTTATCGGCGACTTCAACAGCCGTCGCGGCCGCCTCGAGGGCATGGACCAGGTCGGCATGATCAAGACCGTGCGCGCCTTGGTTCCCTTGGCCGAAATGTTCGGGTATGCTAACGACCTGCGCAGCAAGACTCAGGGTCGCGCATCGTTCAGCATGGAATTCGAGCGGTACGAGGCCATGCCGGCCAATGTTGCCAATGCAATCATGGAAGCGTCCGGTTCTACTTACCGGTTCAGCTAGGACCTTACGACTTATTTCACGGGAATCACGGCCGCTGCTTGAACGGCGGCCAGCAGGGAACGAAAGGGGAGTAATCCACCAATGGCCAAAGGTAAGTTTGAGCGGACGAAGCCGCATGTGAATGTGGGAACGATTGGCCATGTGGACCACGGCAAGACGACGCTGACATC
>ERZ869909.510-NODE-510-length-44388-cov-29.235133_pt1 | contig 44388 bp, 34 predicted proteins | sample MGYA00520892_ERZ869909 | MGnify/ENA primary metagenome ERZ869909 (study PRJEB32215, sample SAMEA104723947) | bioreactor metagenome | biome: bioreactor; feature: anaerobic bioreactor; material: water | place: China | collected 2015-03-12 ... | reverse complement strand
CTAAATTTTCAAAAAACTGCCTAAATCAAACGATTCTAATGAAATCTGATAACAAAATAACAATCGAACTCAGGTTATTAAGGTTATCAGAACAGTTTTGCTTGTCCTGAATCCTCGTCGTCATTGTCATTCGTCATATCCCACTCCACTTCAAATGGTGCTTCGTCATCGGAAATAATCTGTGATTCACCATCGACTTCTTGTTCGCTTTGTGGCATCGCTGTTTCTTCTTCTGGCCAAGGTTCATCCCCTTCAATTTCACCAATCAACTGAATTTCTTTTGTTTTCAATTTTGTCAATTGGTTACCCAGTGCTTTCATACCCTTTATATCAATAAATTCGGCTAAATTAACTTCTTTGTCGGGTAAGTTTTTAGTTGCTTTGAGCAATTTATTAAACACGATATTTACTTTAGGTTGGTATGCAGTCGATACTGCATCCATTCGAGCTCCATCTACTTCTGGTAAAAATGAAACCATTTTATCAGTCGTCACTTCACAGAGAAAACGCTTCACAAAATGCATGTCCTTTTCAGGATCATAATACACACATGAAATTGGATGTTCCGGGTGCCATTTTTCGATATGCACAAGGTCTTCTTCAAAATGTGTCGCTAAGTCAAAGTTTGACAAACGGTATTGCCCCGATTGATACAGTGTTAAAATTTTATCCGCACCTTTGAACTGCCCCAAAAACTTACCTCTCCCCTCGTCATTAAGGCGCTTTACAACAGGGTCAAACCATATTTTTCGAGCCGCTAATGTCGACCCACCTACTTCTTTTTGGATGATTTTAGCTACGATTTCTTTTGTGACACGGTTACCGGCCGCTGTTCTACTTTTAATCAGCATATCTCCAAAATCGACATCGTATCGTATACGTTTTAAGTGTGGACGTGGACGTAGATGAACGGTAACTACTTCTTTTTCACCATTTGGATGAACCGAGAAATAAAGTAATTTAGAACCTTTCTCTCCCTTAGTTAGGTCATATTCTGTATCTCTCGTTAGCGAGTTGACAAAAAAGCGTTTCATCATGGTAGGTCCACCTTTACCATCCTGATACATCATATGGTAAATTGTACGTTTATCCCCTTTTCTCCAAATCCCACAGTAAACAATTCCTTTTCCGACAAACTTTTTGTCCGACACCTCTGTAACCATCATTTTTCCTGTATCGAAAAAGAGAATGACATTATCAATTTCAGAACAATCTGCTACAAACTCCGCTTTTTTCAAGTTCCATCCAATAAATCCTTCTTCAACGTCTACATAAAGTTTTTTATTGGCGATAATAACTTTTCGCGCTTGAATTGTATCAAATATTCGAATTTCGGTTTTACGTTCTTTACCTGCTCCAAATTTTGTTTTAAGCTCTTTGAAATAATCAATTGCGTATTCAGTTAAATTTTCAAGCTTGTATTGAATTTGTTTTAACTCTTCTTCTAAACGATTGATTGCCTCATCTGCCTTAAAGCTGTCGAATTTAGAAATTCGTTTGATTCGAATCTCAGTTAGTCTGGCAATATCTTCCTCACTAACGGCACGTCTCAGGTGTTTGATATGCGGCTTCAATCCTTTATCAATCGCACTGATTACACCTTCCCAAGTTTCTTCTTCCTCAATATCTCGGTAGATACGCTTTTCAATAAAAATCTTTTCTAGGCTAGAAAAATGCCATTGCTCTTCAAGCTCCCCTTTTTTGATTTCAAGCTCTCGTTTAAGTAAATGGAGTGTGTTATCTGTTGAAATGCGCAACATTTCACTCACACTTAAAAAACGCGGAACGTCTTTATCAATTACCGATGCATTAGGCGAAATTGACACCTCACAATCGGTGAAAGCATAAAGTGCATCAATCGTTTTGTCAGGAGAAACTCCCGGTGCTAAATGCACCACAATTTCGGCTACAGCAGACGTATTGTCTTCAATTTTCTTAACCTTAATTTTGCCTTTATCATTGGCTTTGATAATGGATTCGATTAATGAACTCGTATTGGTACCGTATGGGATTTCCGTAATAATTAACGTTTTCGTGTCCTGTTTAGAAATTTTTGCTCGAATGCGCACTTTTCCTCCACGTAAACCATCGTTATAGCCAGAAAAATCTGCCATACCGCCATTAGGGAAATCTGGAAATATTTCTACCTTTTTACCTTTTAAAATGTTGATTGAGCCATCAATTAATTCAATAAAATTGTGAGGCAAAATTTTACACGCCATTCCGACCGCAATACCTTCAGCACCTTGGGCAAGAAGAAGGGGGAATTTGACTGGTAAATTTTGTGGTTCTTTATTTCGACCATCATACGAAGCTAACCATTCTGTCGTTCTCGGATTAAATACCACATGATTGGCAAATTTCGACAACCGTGCTTCAATATACCTAGGCGCTGCAGCTGAATCACCAGTTAGCGTATTTCCCCAGTTTCCCTGGCAATCAATCAACAAGTCTTTTTGCCCCAATTGAACCAGTGCATCACCAATCGATGCATCACCATGAGGGTGATACTTCATCGTATGTCCAATGATGTTCGCAACCTTGTTGTAACGTCCATCATCTAAATCTTTCATCGAATGAAGAATACGGCGTTGTACAGGTTTTAAACCATCTGCTAATGAAGGAACAGCACGTTCTAGGATTACATAAGATGCATAATCCAAAAACCAATCCTGATACAGTCCACTAAGCGACACTATTTCATCCTTATCAGCATTGTTTTCTTGACTGCTGTGTTGTTCTTCCATATCTTGTTCTTCGTGTTCAGACATAGCTATTCTGCTTCTTCGTTAGTCAATTCTACCAGTTCTTCTTCCGTACTATCGCCCAAGATTTCATCTTTTTCTACACGTAAATTGTCGATGATGAATTCTTGGCGTTCTTGAGTATTTTTCCCCATATAATAGGATAGGATATTCTCGATACTGTTGTCTTTCGACATAAATACAGGTTCGAGACGAATATCTTCTCCGATAAAGTTTGCAAACTCATCGGGGGAAATCTCACCCAATCCTTTAAATCGCGTTATTTCTGGATTTTTACCCAATTCTGCCATGGCATCTCTCCGCTCCTCTTCGGAATAACAGTAAATTGTTTTTTTCTTATTACGCACCCTGAAAAGAGGTGTTTGAAGAATAAACACATGTCCGCGTTTAACTAAATCGGGGAAAAACTGTAAGAAAAATGTCATTAAAAGCATGCGAATGTGCATTCCGTCAATATCGGCATCGGTTGCAATTACAATTTTGTTGTAACGCAAATTATCCATATCGTCTTCAATATCCAGCGCAGCTTGTATCAAATTAAACTCTTCATTTTCATAAACCACCTTTTTGGTAAGACCGTAACAATTCAACGGCTTACCACGAAGTGAAAACACAGCCTGAATATTCACATCTCGTGATTTCGTAATCGAACCACTCGCAGAATCTCCCTCAGTAATGAATAACATGGTGTTTTCACGACGCTCATCCTTCATATCCGTTAGATGAACTCTGCAATCACGTAGTTTTTTATTGTGAAGACTTGATTTTTTTGCACGATCCCGCGCCAATTTTCGGATTCCAGATAATTCTTTACGCTCTTTCTCTGACTGCTTGATTTTCTTCTCTAATACATCCGCTACATCAGGGTTTTTGTGTAAATAATTGTCTAATTTTTCTTTCAGAAAATCATTTACAAAAGCCCGCATCGACTTGCCATCTGGTTCAATTTCTTGTGAACCTAATTTAGTCTTAGTTTGCGACTCAAAAACAGGCTCAATAACTTTGACCGAAATTGCCGCTACGATTGATTGTCGAATATCTGAAGCTTCGTAGTTTTTGTTATAAAAATCACGAATAACCTTTGCTACCGCTTCTCGAAATGCACTTTGGTGCGTACCACCTTGCGTGGTATGTTGACCGTTTACAAATGAATAATAATCTTCACCGTAGGTCTTTCCGTGCGTCATAGCGATTTCGATATCGTCGCCATCTAAATGGATAATTGGATACAGCGGATCGCCATCCATATTGTTTTCCAATAAATCCATCAGTCCATTTTTGGAAACAAATCGTTGGTTGTTGAAATGAATAGCTAATCCTCTATTTAAGTAACAATAGTTCCAAATCATTTTTTCGACAAACTGGTACTTAAATACGTGCTTTTTAAATACCGCATCGTCAGGAATAAACTCTACATAAGTTCCATTTGGTTCATCCGTTTTGGAAACAGGGAGCTCCTCAACCAATTCCCCTTTACAAAACGAAGCCTGCTTCTTCTCCCCTTCTCGAACCGAATACACCATAAAGTGAGACGATAGCGCATTAACAGCCTTAGTACCCACTCCATTTAAACCAACTGATTTCTTAAACGCCTTAGAGTCGTACTTACCCCCGGTGTTAATCTGAGATACACAGTCGATCACTTTTCCAAGTGGGATACCTCGCCCATAGTCGCGCACAGTTACCATTCCATCTTTAATTCCGATCTCCACTTTTTTGCCGTTCCCCATGACATATTCGTCAATCGAGTTATCTACCACTTCTTTGATTAAGATGTAGATACCATCATCTGGCGCAGAGCCATCACCTAGCTTCCCGATGTACATCCCAGGACGTAAGCGAATATGTTCTTTCCAGTCTAGCGACCGAATATTATCCTCTGTATAATTGTTTTCTGCCATCAGATTATGAAGTTTGGATTGAAACCTAACAAATATACGAAAGAACAAAGGATGTTTGACACATATTTTCAGTAGGTTTTGCACGGTCTTTAGTTAAAAACTTTACAATCAATAATGAGCTTGTTTCGCGATGAAGAATGAGCGCTCGAAAGTGGTGGGAAATTGGTTTGTGAGTGTGTTAATAAGAAATAGACCAAGTACTGTTAGAAAATTGACTGTGTTTGTTTACTATCTCCAAAAATATAATCTTTTTTGAAAGATGAAAGAGAATGAATAAATTTGTATTCAATTAAATTATTTTACAATGGACCAACTACAATTGAAAGAATTGAAAAGCAACTTCAGCACATTTTTAAGGTTTTATTCTGAATTGAAACGAGCCAAAAATCAGAAGGAAAGGAATAGAATTAACGAAGAACTTGAACCCCTAAAAAGCAAAATGATTCAAAATTTCAAACTTAGAGAACATGACCCTCATTTAAGCCACTACAGTAATGACAATAATTATTTTAAATGTGATATTGAAACCATAATTGCCAAGTTGGAAGAAGACAATTCTAATTCTTAACCTTGTGAATAAGCGCTATAAAAATTAAACAATTGATATGTTAAGTTTAGGAGAACACACTTTAGAATCTTGTGCTTTTATTTTAAATACTGACAAGACAATCTTGAAACTGAACCATACCATTGAAAAGTTTGGTTATCAATTTCTTTGGATTGATGCAACAGAATTTGAAAAGAATTATTCAGAAATATTTAACGTTCCAAAAGATGATAGCCGTCCCCTATCAATAACAATTGGAAGTGATGGACATGGTATATCTCACGAACTTCATCATGCATTGGTGCATTCTCAAATTTTGGGACCTCTGTTTCTTCACATGGAATACCCTGGAATTATCTTGTTGAAGAAGTTGAGTAATTTTAAAGTTACTGGACTCGAAAGTGATTATTTAATCGAGTCCAAAAAGCTTTCAATTTTTAGTGACTTTGTTCAAAACCTCTTACTGCAATTACGCTTATATAAAATTGGTGAAATTCGGTGTTCTCAACTTTTCCACATATCCACTAAAACAAGGCAAGTTTCAATGAGGCAAAGAGAAATTGAAATAGGGTCATACGGAAATTATACATTAACAGATGAAGAAGCAAAGAAACTATCAAATAAGCTAACTGCTAAATATGAAACTAATGCTTTAACGGAACTGGCAGTAAAGAATTTTAGTGTTGTATATGACCTCCCCGATGGACGAATTCGCTTTATCACTTTGATGACTTGCTTGGAAAGTTTATTCAATCTTGGGAAAGACCAAATAGCTCACACCATTTCAAGGCATCTTGCTTTAATTATATCGGAAGACAAAGAACAATTCCAAGAGAACTACAAACAGATAAAGAAGCTTTATAACAAGAGAAATTCAATTGTCCATGGTGGAGAACATAAGGGTGATATTATGGAAGATTATCTTGACCTTTCTGACAAAGTAAGAGCTGCAATAAACTTCTGCAATACTCCCGAAAAAACCAAGGATAATTTATTTCAAGATTTAAACTCACGAGGATTCTGAATAACAAATTCAATTTAATAGTTAATCATCACCGTTAAAAAACCGTTGATTTCTTTCTTATTTTTGACTGATTTCGTTTGCAAAGCCATGAAAACCTCCTCCGATACTGTGCTCATAGAAAACGAACAGTACATGCTTTCAAACCCAATAATGAAACTGCACTAAAAAAATTAAAGATCTTCATGGAGTTTTCAACTCCAAAAAGTTTCAGAAAATCATTGCAAACAACATTCTTTTGTTATCTAGAGAAACAAGCGGATAAAGTTCAAAATGGTAACTTTAAGCAAGTTTTTCAGGATATCTCTTTATGTTTGAAATTGATAAGCTTGAGGCAGAATAATTGATCACTTCGGCAAGTTCAACTTTCTAATCACCCAACTCAATGAATTCTAAGAAGGAACTTCCAATTGGAGAAATTTGAAAATTATTCTGAGGACTACTTGCTCCCATTGCAGTAATTACTTTTGCATTATTACGGACAAGTCCCAGATTTACAAGTTCATTTGTATAATACTCTACTTCAGCTTTGTCCACATCTCTACCCGCTCTCTTTGTTACACTTTCTATTATTGTGTCATCTTGATGAGCTGCTCCTATTTCTCCTTCATAGGCTATAATTACACTCCTAATTGGATTACCTTTCCAATGTCTAAAATCACTTAGAATGAGGATTTGAACATCTTCAAGTTGGTCAAGCAAATTCACATATTTTTTAAATAATGCTTCCTTATTTGGCTCAACAATTTTATTTACCAGTATGTTTTTGAATCTTTCCAACTTATATGCTGAACGTGTATTCATAACTTTGCTATAGACTAACTCAATTAGGTCAACAAAATCCTCTGTTTGAAAATTGGAAGCATGAATTTCTTTTTCTCCAATTTCCTCAAGTGCAGTTTTAACACTTTTAGAAAAGTCAAGTACACGTTTCTGTTTCAAATTGTTTCGATAGCTCCAAAAAGATTCTAGGATTGGTCCAGCAGGAATAAAACTAAAGACAGTTTGTCGAACGGTTTCTGATAGCAACTCGAAATGGTCTTTTAATTTTGGGTTTTTGATTGTATCGCTCATTTAGCAAAGTTAGCTTTTATTCAATAGAATATAAAGAAGATGAGGAACTAACTCCATAATCTCGATTTATGAGCATTTTCTTGAAAAAAAATCTACACGTAGTTGGTTGAAGTATCCACTACACTGGATTTCCAATCCTGTAGGTACACATGTAAAACTGACATATCCTGAAATAAGTTTACACAAAAATGTCTAAAAAATAAAAGAAGAAAGTAAAGCCATTTTAGGATAAGTCGCAGTTCCAATATTTGTTTTATTTTGTCTAAAGAAGGGAGGGCTAAACTTGGTTCAGAACTGAAAGTATTTCTTCAATACAGAAAAAATGGTTTATTGGACTATATTAACCAATCAAGACCTTGTAATGAAGATATAAAATTTCAGAATCCCCTACAAAAACCATAGAATAAATATTTTAGTGTATATTTGCATCCAAAAAGTATAAACTGATACCTAAAATAAGGTGAAATACACCTAAATTTGTAAGATGGAACAAGAGCTTATAGTAAAATACAACCAACTCGAAAACTTGCTCACTACTATAGGGAAAGAACACGGTAACAATGCAGTGTTTTCAACAAGTCTAAGTTGGGAAGATCAAGTTATCACACACGTGATTTTTTCATTAAACTTGCCGATACGTGTATTTACATTGGATACCGGTCGCATGTTTCCTGAAACCTATAAAGTACTTGAAAGTACACGAGAACGCTATCAAAAAACAATCGAAGTGTTTTATCCACAAGCAGAACCACTCCAACAAATGACAACTGAAAAAGGGTTGTTTAGTTTTTATGAATCCCTTGAAAATAGAAAGGAATGTTGTCATATCCGTAAAGTTGAGCCGCTCAACAGAGCGTTAACTGGAACATCGTGTTGGATAACTGGACTGCGAGCAGCTCATTCCGAAAACAGAAGTAATTTATCTGTTTTTGAACAAGACGTAACACGTCAATTAGTTAAAGCCAATCCTTTAATCAATTGGTCACTAGAAGATGTGAATTTAGTGATTAAACACTATAACATTCCTTACAATGTACTGCACGACAAAGGATTTGTAAGTATCGGGTGTCAACCTTGTACGCGTGCAATAAAGGATGGAGAAGATTTTAGAGCTGGAAGATGGTGGTGGGAAAATGCCGATAAAAAAGAATGTGGACTACATGTCGCTTAATAACATAACAAAATGGATTATTTAGATAAACTCGAGGCTGAAGCTATACATATTTTAAGAGAAGTTGCTGGTCAGTTTGATCGTCCTGCATTACTTTTTAGTGGTGGAAAAGATAGTATTTGCCTGGTACACTTAGCTTTAAAAGCATTTAGACCTGGTAAATTTCCTTTCCCACTTGTTCAAGTTGACACAGGACATAATTTTCAAGAAGTACTTGATTTTCGTGATCAGCTTGTGCAGAAATTGGACGAAAAGCTAATTGTACGTAAAGTAACTGATACTATTGCGCGACAAGGTCTAGAGGATGGCAAAGGTAAATTCCCAAGTAGAAACGCACTCCAAACATACACCTTGCTTGAAGTGATTGAAGAATTTGAGTTTGACGCATGTATTGGTGGAGCACGAAGAGATGAAGAAAAAGCACGGGCAAAAGAACGAATCTTTTCTGTTCGTGATGAATTTGGTCAATGGGATCCTAAAAAACAACGTCCTGAATTGTGGAGCATCTACAATGGCCGTATCGATAAGGGAGAAAATGTACGTGTATTTCCAATTAGCAACTGGACAGAACTGGATGTGTGGAATTATATAAAAAGAGAACAAATTCAATTGCCTTCCATCTATTTCACACATGCTCGTCAATGTATTTTAACAGAACATGGTCAACTAATGGCTCTTAATGAATTTGTAGAGCTTGATGGTTCTGAACACATTGTTACGGAACAAGTACGTTACCGTACGGTTGGTGATATGACCTGTACGGCGGCAGTTGAAAGTAGCGCCTATAACGTAGACGACATCATTGATGAAATTCGCCAAACTAAAATCAGTGAACGAGGTGCCACTCGAATGGATGATCGAATTAGCGAAGCCGCTATGGAAGACAGAAAGAAAAATGGATATTTTTAATTGAGTTAAATCATTTAACTCAAACTTTAATACAACAAATTATGGATTTATTGCGATTTTTTACTGCGGGAAATGTAGACGATGGTAAAAGTACCTTAATAGGACGCCTGTTATTCGATAGCGATTCAATTTCTACGGATATCATCGAAACATTAACGCGACAAAGTAAAACGAAAGGCGAAGACACTGACTTAGATTTAGCATTGTTGACAGATGGACTTCGAGCTGAACGTGAACAAGGAATAACAATTGACGTAGCGTACAAATATTTTACTACAGAAAAACGAAAATTCATTATTGCAGATACTCCTGGTCATGCGCAATACACACGAAACATGTTTACAGGAGCTTCTACCGCTGATTTAGCCATCATTCTGATAGATGCACGAAATGGGCTAACGGATCAAACAAAACGCCACAGTATCATCTCTGCAATTCTTGGCATTCCTCACATATTGGTTGTGGTGAATAAAATGGATTTGGTAAACTATGACGAAGGTGTTTATAGCCAAATTTGCAACGATTACGAAACGTTTAGCGCAAAAATTGGGTTAAAGAAAGTGTCGTATATTCCTGCAAGTGCCTTAGCGGGTGACAATGTCGTAAAGCCATCTACAAAAATGGATTGGTACAATGGCAGTTCATTGCTACAATTTTTAGAAGAATGTCCGATAAGCACAGAAGAAATTACGAGTGAGGGTCGCTTTCAGGTTCAGTATGTTATCCGTCCACAAACAACAGACTTACACGATTATAGGGGGTATGCAGGAAGTGTACTCAGTGGATCACTTGAAGTGGGGCAACTTGTCAACGTATACCCTGCAGATCGTGAAACGCGCATTCAACGTATTGAAAAAAATGGTGCTGATGTCAAACTAGCGCATGCACATGAAGCGGTAATCATTCACTTAGAGGATGACCTTGACGTTAGCCGTGGAAGTACTATCGTTCCTGCCAATTCAAATGCAAACGTAGACAAGCTGCTTGAAACGACAATTTGTTGGATGGATAATAAACCGCTTCAGCCTGGGCAAAAATTAATTTTTCAGCAAAACAGTTTTACGACTAAAGCTGCCGTCAAATCATTGAGTGGAAAAATCGATATTCATTCATTCGAAACAAGCGACGACGACACAAATTTGAGCTTAAATGAATTTGGAAACGTAACAATTAAAACGGCCGATGATGTGACATTTGACGCATTTCACACCAATCGAAAGACGGGTGCGTTCATATTAATCAACGAGAACACGAACAATACTGTCGCTGCGGGTGTTATTCGCTAAACATTGGTTATGAAGTTCGTTTTACTAATTTGTTTAATTCTATCCCACATGAGTTTTGGACAATCCCCCGAAGAAGTGGTGCAACGTCAGCTAGATGCATATAATGCTGTTGACCTTGAATTGTTTTTGGCTACATTTTCAGAAGATGCTGTGCTGAGTGATTATAAAACGGGAGAAATACGCGCACAAGGGAAAGCTGAATTGCGTAAAATTTATGGCAATTTATTTCAAGAATCGCCTGCATTACATAGTAATCTGGTGAATCGAATTGTAATTGGGAATACCGTGATTGACCATGAATTAATTTCAGGAAGAGAAGGACATGACAAACCGATTGAACTCGTAATGGTATATGAAGTGAAAGATGGGCTCATATACAAAGCGAGCTCCATTCGATAAGAATAGAGTTACAAAACTACTCCAATATGCCTAGCGTATGATATGATTTCAGCAAGGATATTTGGTTTTTAGTGAGCAATTCTATCAACTTCACTTGCGCAGATATATAACTGATTTCACGCGCATTTACCATAAATAGCGAACTTTCTCCAGCCGAGAATTTTGTTTGTTCACCTATTAATAATCGTTCGCTATCCTTTACTGTCCTCCAATATAACACCACCTGCTGATTGGTAGTCGCCCATTCATTATTAGCTTGCTGAACTCTCATTTCAATCAACGCTCTTTTTGCTTCATATCCCAAAGAAGCGTCTTGAATATACAAGTTCGCCAATTTCAATTCCCCCCTACCTTGACGTAGAAAAATCGGTATATTGAAATCTGCACCCCAAGTGTAATTCCGCATGGAATACTCCATAAAAGGATTGTTATTAATTGGTTGGTTGATTGCATTGTATTTTAAATTCAATTGAGGCTTAACCAATTCTAATGCCAATCGCCTATCAATTTTGAGCTGATCGATTTTGAGCTGATATTGAATCAATTCAGGGTGATTGGCGAGTGCATTGTCGGAATCTAACAGCGGAGATTTGAAGCGCGAAAAATCAGCTACATCTCGAGACACAGGAGGAAATACATTATCCCCTAATTCTACAGGCACAACACCTTCTTGCCATAGATAAATTGACAATAAGGCTTTTGCATTGACATAATCAAGTTGAGCCTGTTGGAGCGACAACGCTCTATTTTGCACTTGAATACCTGCTTCTAAGGTATCAATAGGAGGCACATCACCAAGCTCAGCACTTCTTCTCAATGCCGTAAATCGCTCCTCAGCTAAAACTAATGCTTCCGCATAAACCTGCTGCACATTATACGCTTCATACCAATACCAGTAAGCATTTGACGCTTCAAAAATGAGATCATTAAGAATAATTCGTTTTTCCTCTATAGACATTTGTTTATAAAGCTGTGCCTTGCGCAAATGAGCTCTACGTCGATCCATTAACAATCCCTGTCCAATCGGAACGGAAATACCAGCATACGCAAGACCTATATCGGGTGTTGAGAATTGAGGGTTTAAGTTCAACCCCCTATTGTTTTCATATCCCGCATAAAAATCTACTCCAAACCATGTAGGAATTTTAATTCCCCCATTCATCAAGCTGTAATACTGATCCCCTTTAAAGTATTTTTGAGCAATGTCGGCATACAATTGAGGATCAAAGCTACCTCTCGCTCCAAGTACTTCAGCATCCCCCATTTCAATTTGCAAATTTGCTTGTTTAGCAAATGGATGGTGAATTCGCACGAACTCCAAATAGTCTTCCAAATACAATACATTATTGTCAGGGAGCTGTTGAGCTAAAAGCTGAAAAGAGCCAATAACACTAGTCATTACAGCACAAAAACTGAACACAGCTATCGCATTTACCCTTATCATTTTTTGGAGTTCGTTGAGGGGTTACTAATATCATCCATATGCGATGTTCCGGTATAATAATCTGGGGGAAAACCATTGATTTGGCGCCACAATTCATACCATACAGGCACATCATTAAGCAACAACATATTGTGCGTTCCTGCACCTACCCTTAGGGCATCTGGCCAAGTCTCCTCATCTGGATCAGGTTGTACCATCACGCGATACATTCCATTCGAACTGATGTAATTATCAATAGCAAAAATTCGCCCACCATAAGTACCAAAACTGGTGTTAGGCCAACCTGAAAACACAATTGCAGGCCATCCATCAAACTGAATGCGTACTTTGTGATTTATTTTAATTAAAGGTAAATCAATTGGGCGCACATACATTTCAACCGCTAAATCATAATGAGAAGGCATAATACTCAGTAAGACCTCACCTTCTTTAATCGTTTCTCCTACACCAGATTGTATAGCACGTGTAACGTACCCATCCTGTGGTGCCGTAATGTAGTACATTCCTGCTCGAACAGAATAGTTCATGTATTGATTTTGCAATTTTGTGACTACAGCTTCTGCATCAAACATTCCTGACATAGTGGCATATTTATCTGACTCTGCTTTAGCTACTGCACTTCTGTATTCTGCTTGAATAGATGTCAACTCAACTTGAGCGTTTATCAGTTCGTTACGACTAGAAAGCAACCTGCTTTCGCATGAAATCATATCTGCCTGTGCTTTTTGCTTCACCCTATTTCGGTTTTCCAAATCAGTCAGCGACTTCAATCCCTCTGCATGGAGTTGTTGCATACGACTGTATTGTTGCGAAGCTATGTCAAAATCAATTTTTGCTGCCTCATAATCGATCGAATCTGCAATAACCTTAAGCTTAGCTTGTTGATATTTGTTTTTGGTTTGCTCCAGTTTCAATACTCCAGTCTGGAGCAACGCGACAATTTGCACATCCAATGCCTTCACTTTTTCCATATAGGATTGCACCGACATCTCTTTGGCTGTGAGTTGTTCTTTTGTTCTACTTAAAAGCTCTGGATCAAGGTAATCATCTTTTATTTCAGAAATGAATAGTATGGTATCTCCTTTGTAGACAAAATCACCCTCTTTTACAAACCATTTTTCGATTCGACCAGGAAGAACTGAGTGAATTGTTTGTGGTCTTTGGTCTAATTGTATCGTTGTTACATTGCCTCGTCCTACAATATTTTGTGTCCAAGGAATAAACATCATCACTAATAAAAAGGCAAAAAACCAAGCCATTATCTTAATAAACACTCGGCCAGATTTCTTTTGTTCAGCCCAAACAAGTGCAGGGACTTTCGAACGGTCGATGTATTGATTTATCGTCTTATTTGAAATATTAAGCATCCTTGTATGATTTGAGATTAGCAATTTTACTCAAGTCCTTGTACGCACCAAAATGCTTCATGGTGCCACCCTCCATTATTCCAATGTAATCAGCCTTTTGCGCAATATAATCATCATTCGATACGGTCACTAAAGTCCATCCATTTGATTTATCCATTAAAAAATCTACAATTTTTTTTCGTTCTGCTAAATCCAAGTGTTCAAACGCATATTCGAGTAATAACAATTTGGGCTTATCAGCAATGGCACGTGCAATCAAAATACGTTGAACAATACTTCTTGGTAGCTTTCTTCCTAGAGGTTCAAGAAGCGTTTCATAACCTTTCGGCAATCGTTTTACAAAATCATCTAATCCAACTCCTTTAACAGCCCATTTAATATTTTCAAACGTGGCATTTGATCTTCCCATACTGATATTCTCCAACAACGTACCCTCAAACAATTCCTCTTCCACTAAGCAACCGCCAATAATTGAACGAAGCGAATTCAACTTGATATTATCCCTCGGTATTCCATTAAACGAAATTGTGCCATCTTGCACATCAAACAATCCTGCCAGCACGTGAAGAAAAGTACTTTTACCCGAACCATTTTGCCCTGTAATTAAAATCTGTTCACCACAATTAGCTTTAAATACTAAGTTATTCAAAACAGGGTATTTTGAATCAGGGTAATAAAACGATACATTGTTCATATCCACATCTAAACCAGGATTAGCACATTCTTCCGTCAAATCTACTCCCTCTGTCGGTTCCAACTCTAAATCTGTAACCTGACCTATTTTCTCAAGTGAAGTCAACACATCATAAATCGTTTCCAAACTAAGAATCAACTTCTCTACCGAATTAATAACCAATAGAATAATGATTTCAGCCGCAACAAACTGCCCAATATTCATCAATTGCTCCATGACAAGTATCCCACCAATAGCTAATAATCCTAGTGCGACTATTACCTTAAAGAATACCATCATCGAGTATTGCTGAACCAATACTTTGAAGTGTTTTTCACGCGCATTCAAATAACTCATGACATGCCCATTAGCACGTTCCATTGGCAAATCTGTTTGACCAGCCAACTTGAAAGTCATATTGGTACGTGCAGCTTCTTCTAGCCAATGCGCAACCTTGTATTTGTATTTAGACTCCTCCAAGCTTGTTTCCAAACCTCTTTTTGCTGTTAAACGAAAAATCAAGTATACTAGAAGAACCAATAAAAAGGAAAATAAAATGAAGAATGGATGATAAAAAGACAAGAGTATCAATCCAAATATGACTTGTAAACCTGCAGCAGAAAAATCAATCAAAATCTTTGAAAATCCTTTTTGAACAGTCATGACATCGAAAAAACGATTCATTAATTCAGGTGCATGATATTTATTCAAGGTCTCAAATTTAATTCGCGGAACACGAAAGGCTAATTCGAAAGCAGCACGGGCAAAAATCTTTTGTTGAAGGTTTTCCGTTATACGCAATTGAAATATAGTAATCAAACCGGACACCGCTATTCCAAGCGTTACAATAGACACAAGTACAATCCACGCAGTAGAAACTCGGCCTCCTTGAATTAAGTTGATTATTGCCTGTATACCAAGAGGTAAAGACAAATTAACCAATCCATTAAATATCGAGTAAATGTATATGTTTCGAATTTCAGGCGCATCGGGTTTCAATAATCGCCAAAAACGCTTGCTTGGTGTTAATTCAGTAGTTGACATATTCTTTTTTCCATTTTGGAATACATTATTCCATCGTTTTCAATACCATTTGTTTATAAAATTCTACCACTGCATCTTCTCCCTCCACACTGGAAGTCAGACCCGGCAAATGTTCCGCAAAATACCGTTGGTGATGCACACCTTCAATCAAGGTAGAGACCATCATATTGGCGTATTTAAAATCTTTATTGATTGCTTTTACGATACTACTCACTCGCGCTACAAGACTTTTGTATGCTGAAAAAGCACCTTCCCTATTCTCTTCATCCACCATTTTCGTTAAATAAGATTTAGAAGATTCTGAAATGATTATTCGATTTAACCTTTCCTCATCAATGTGGTGAAATGTGGTGTCATTTACCGGTTTTGCAGTTAAAACAGTTAAACAGCGCATCAAACATTCGTTCGGGTCATCAATATTGACTACAGCTAAAGCTAATCTGTAATCCATCCAAGACCAATACCATGAGGTAAGGTAAAGTAACAACTTATGCTTGTTCTCAAAATATCGGTAAACCGAAGCTTCTGTGGAACCAATATGTTGAGCCAGTTTTTTGAAATTGAAATCTTCAAAACCATAATCATCAATCAACTCGATTGAACCCGATATAATTTTTCTTCCCAAATCACTTGAATCAGGATTTCTCAAAAACGAGCAATCTGTTATTGTCAAGCTTATGTTTGAAAGTATTTTATCCATAAACACAAATTCTACCTGCAAATGTAATAGCATTACTATCATCTAAACAAGTAACCGTGTTAAAAAGTTTTAAAAAAGATAAAATAAAGGAAAATTAAACTAAAGTCTGAGAATCAATTTCAAATTAAAAAGACGTTGCGTCAAGTAGTTAGGAATAGCGTAATAGCGTCCTTCTACATCTTGCACCCATGTTTGAGAAAGTACATTGTTAATTCCCAAAAGGTTAAACACCTCAAAACTCAATTTAATGTCACTAAATTTTCGCCAAAAATTCTTTCTAGATTCGACAGGTTTTTTATACAGAAAGTCATAGCTTATACCAATATCGACACGCATATATGCCTTTTGTCGTAAGGTGTCTTTATAGCGTTCAGGGCCAGGAGGGCCATAAGGTAATCTACTACCAAACAAAGTACTGAGCTGAACTGAAATTTGTTCAAATTTGGGCATGCGGTCTTGAAACAATGCACCAAAGGTTATCATCTGATCACTTGGTCTAGGGATATAACCGGGAGATTGCATGAGACTATCTACGGGCACCTGATCAAATGTATAACCTGGGTATATCGTATCTCCAGCAGCATTGAAATACATGTAATAATCATCATTTTTTAAATTTTCCATCGTGCGTAAGAATCCAATCTTGAAAAACGATTCAACTCCCTTTATAAACTGCCCATTTAAATTTAAATCAGCTCCATACGCATAGGCTACTGCATCGTTATTGGCTAAGTATCGAAGGCGTACATCGGAAATTTTGTATGGATTTACATCCCATAAATATTTATAATATACTTCAGCTGAGAATTTAAAAGGACTTTCTCGATTCCACATATTGAAGAAAATATCTGTCCCAGCGACAACGTGAAATGATTTTTGAGCTAATACATCTAAATTCAACTCACCATAATATCCTCTTAGATCACGGTATAATGGAGGTTGATAATACAACCCAGACGCCAAGCGAAGTTTCATATTTCTTCGATACACTTTACCATCTCTGTAAAAATAAAGTCGCGGAGTATACACTAACGAAACACGAGGTGTCAACCACGCTTCCTGATTAACGCCTGTAAAACCTGTTCGAACTCCCATATTAAGAGCCAAGCGAGCAGGAATGCGTTCTAAGGTGTCGTTAAAATGGCGTTTCACTTTCTTGTTATCGTCATCACGTTGGACATCTTTTAATTTTACAATGTGTTTTTCTTTTACAAAATTCCAACGAAATGAATACGTTACGTTTCCAGTTAACCGATAGGTTTGCAATACGTGTTTTTGTTTGATTACATCCTGTAATTCTAAAGCTCCCCCTTGGTTTTGAGGCGTGACATAACCAGCACTATCCACCATCACCCATTCACTAATAACGTCATTAAAGTAATCGCGCTGAAAGTTTGTTCCCCAATCCAATCGACTGTTTCGTTGTGTCAATTTATTGTTTTTAGTTTTTTCATTGGTCTTAAACAGTTTTTCACCTGTATGATAAACTTGAACAATAGTCGCATTAAGTCTGTTACGCGAATGATTTAAAAACGAACCAACCCCTAGCGTGTTTACCGAATCCCCAAATGTTTCTTTTGCGGGATCATTTTCCAATTCATTGATATAGTATTGCCCTAACACATCAAAACTTTCCGTTTCATTTGTATTAAATACACTCGCAAAAAAGCTCAACTTAGTAGAACGGGAAACTTGATATTCAAGCGAAGTAGCACCAGTGATTGTTTGAAAAGCCGTCACTTCTTGACCTTGGAAATACACATTAAAGCTCAATGCTTGATTAAAGGTTCCAAAAGAAGTTTGACGTGTTTGTGGCACGAAATTAAACTTATTAGAAGAAAAATGTCCTAAGATATTCCAACGCAATTTTTCGTTAATATCATACCCCAACAACAGTTGTCCATCCCAAAAAACAGGATTATATTCTCCTTGAGTAGGCAACGTATTCAGCAAATAACCATTCGAACGAAATCGAGCTCCTGCAAGATAGGAAAATCTGTTTTTGCGTCCTTCTGCATGTGCCTCTGCACCGAGTAATCCAGCTACGACTGAAGCTTTAGTAGCTTCCGGATTGCGGTATTTGATATCCAATACTGAACTCAATCGATCACCATATTTTGCATCAAATCCACCAGCTGAAAAACTAATGTCATCCACCATCGCCGAATTGATAAAATTCATTCCTTCTTGCTGACCAGCTCGCGTTAAAAAAGGACGGTATATTTCAAACCCATTCACGTAGATTAAGTTTTCATCATAATTACCTCCACGCACATTATAATTTGCTGTCAATTCATTATTGGATACGGCAGGAGTTATATAAGCGAGAGCTTGAGTTACGCCATTAGGCAATGCAAAACCACTTATATCAAACGGGGGAATTTTAACAATAGTAGGGTCCTCCAAATCTGGTGTTTTTCCCTCTACTACTACATCCGAACTTTGAAGTGATTCCATGACCACCGCGCCTAAATTCCGGACTTCACCATTTAATAAATGAACCTTGAGTATTTTTTTGTTCGTGGCAAACGAAAAAACCAATTCATAATCCCGGTTTGATTCGAGTTCAATCGAAAACTTACCCGATAAATCCACAACGGTTTGAATTGTTTTATCTGTTGATTGTATGGTAACACCTGTTAATCTTACTCCCACATCATCCACCATATACCCTTTTAGCGTCGCCAATTGAGCCTCAACTGTAGAAACAGTTAGCAGCATCAATAAGACCAAAAAGGTATGTTTTTTTTGCATGGGGTCAAAAGTAATAAAAGCCCACATGTAAACGAAAAAAATCTTGGTTATTGTATTGACGTGAATAGAAAGTCCCTACTCTCTCTTCAACTTCCCTGACTTCCATTGCTCGATAAACTGTGCCCAAGCGACTGGATTCAATAAATTATTTACTGGGAATTGACCTCTGGAATACAATTGACTTCTATCTTGTTGACGTTGCCAACTGTAGGATGTTCCTGCATCAGATGTCAAACGAGCAGCTACTTCTGCTAAATTCTTTCCAGAAAGCTGACGTTGCGCTCTGCGAATATCATCTTCATAAGGATCCATTTCAATAAATGCTCTTGCAAACTCTTCTCTGGAAGGCCAAGGATAGACACGCACAGTGGTTGACATCAAGGTATCTGGGTCAAGTAATTGGATAAGTGCATATCCATACTCTGACAATGTGTCTGGTACGATGTACGAACTCGGTTTATAACCTATGTAGTTAAAAATCAATGTATCACCAGGTCTTGTAACCATTGAGAAATAGCCGTAGTAATCCGAAACAGTACCTCTACGAGTTGTTTTGTCGAAAATTGACGTAAAGGGCATGCGCTCTAAACTATCTGAACTAAGCACAACTCCAGACAATTGAATCAACCTAGGATCTTCTCCATTTTGAGCAGAGGCAACGTTTAAATTGAGTACACAAAATAAACCTACAAGACAATATAAAAACCGAGTCATAATTACAAGTTTACAAACTATCTACAAATAGCAAGCCAAATTTAGGTAAATTAACAAAAAAATAAATGTATTCATCCGTTATCCGTGATGAAAGATTGTCATTTTTATTACATTTGCAAGAATTTATTCAAGAAAGTAAGTTCCACATATGGCTTTATCTGATATTAGTAAAGTAAGAGAAGGGTTAACATACGATGACGTATTACTTGTCCCTGCGTACTCAGAAGTACTCCCAAAAGATGTAAACTTGGAGTCGAAATTTACGCGAAACATTGTTTTAAAATCACCCATCATTTCTTCTGCAATGGACACTGTTACAGAGTCTGCACTAGCAATTGCTATCGCTCAACAAGGAGGAATCGGCGTGATTCATAAAAACATGACAATAGCTGATCAAGCCTTGGAAGTTCGTAAAGTAAAGCGTTCCGAAAGTGGTATGATTTTGGACCCTATCGTATTGTCCGAAGACTCTGTTGTCGCTGATGCATTGAATTTAATGCGTGAGAATAAAATTGGTGGTATTCCTGTTACAGATGAAAATAGAACATTAAAAGGCATCATTACCAATCGTGATCTACGTTTTGAAAAAAACTTAAACCGTCCTGTAGTAGAAATAATGACTTCAACGGATTTGGTGACCACACAAGATGGTACAGATTTAGCACAAGCGGAACAAATTCTCCAAGAATATAAAATTGAAAAGTTACCTGTTGTTAACAACGATTTTAAATTGGTAGGACTCATCACCTATAAAGATATCATTAAAGTTCGTCAACACCCTAACTCGTGCAAAGACAGCTTTGGTCGTCTACGTGTTGCGGCTGCTGTTGGTGTAACCGCTGACACACTAGAGCGCACGTCTGCCCTTGTAGAAGCGGGCGTAGATGCCATTGTAATTGATACAGCTCATGGTCATACACAAGGTGTTGTTGGCACATTGAAAGAAGTGAAAGCAAAATTTCCGCAACTTGATGTAGTTGTCGGTAATATTGCAACTGCTGCTGCTGCAAAGTATTTGGTTGAAGCAGGTGCTGATGCTGTCAAGGTTGGAATTGGACCTGGTTCGATTTGTACAACTCGAATTATTGCTGGAGTTGGTGTACCTCAGCTTACAGCGGTAAATGATGTAGCTCGTGCGATTGAAGGCACAGGAGTTCCAGTTATTGCAGACGGAGGAATTCGCTATACAGGAGATATCGTGAAAGCAATAGCTGTTGGTGCCGACACAGTAATGGTTGGCTCGATGTTTGCAGGTGTTGAGGAGTCACCTGGTGAAACCATTATTTACCAAGGACGAAAATTCAAATCTTACCGCGGTATGGGCTCATTGGAAGCAATGCAAAAAGGTTCAAAAGACAGATACTTTCAGGATGCTGAAGACGATGTGAAAAAACTAGTTCCCGAAGGAATTTCTGGTCGTGTTCCGTATAAAGGACACTTATACGAAGTGATGTACCAAATTATCGGTGGATTAAGAGCTGGAATGGGATATTGTGGCGCCCCAACTATTGACAAGTTAAAAGGGGTAGAATTTGTGAGAATCACAAATGCAGGAATGACAGAATCACACCCTCACGATATTTCAATTACGAGAGAAGCACCTAATTATAGTTTAAAATAAATCAAAAAATGAAAAAACTAATTGCTGTTGTTGTTTCAGGGATTCTATTCTCTACTTCATTTGCACAGAAAGACCCTGTAATTATGAGTATTGATGGGAAAAATGTCACTAAAAGTGAATTTCTCCAGATTTATTTAAAAAATAATAACGACCCTAAGTTCGACAAGGAATCCTTGGATGAATACATGGAGTTGTTTAAAAAATTTAAACTTAAAGTAACTGAAGCTGAGCGATTGGGCTATGACACTATTCCGAAACTAGTTCGCGAGCTAGAGGGATATCGAAAACAACTGGCCATGCCCTATTTGGTCGATTCTACAAAAAACAATCAATTGGTTAAGCAAGGATACCAACGTCTACAAGAAGAAGTTCATGCCAGTCACATTCTTGTTCGCGTAGATGAAAATGCTTCTCCTGCAGATACAATAGCTGCCTACAATCGTATCATGGAAATTCGCAAGCGCATTACTAAAGGCGAAGATTTTGCGCATGTCGCTCGCGGAAAAGGTGGGTCAGAAGACCCTTCTGTAAAGGATAACGGTGGTGATTTAGGCTACTTCTCTGCATTCCAGATGGTATACCCATTCGAAGAAGCGGCTTATTCGACCAAGGTGGGAGACGTCAGTATGCCTGTTCGAACAAAATTTGGCTACCATATTCTTAAAGTACACGACAAACGTCCTGCTAGAGGATTAATCAATACTGCACACATCATGATTATGACCCCAAAAGCAGCTAGTGATGAATCAAAAACAAATGCGGAAGATCGTATTAAAGAAATTCATGAGAAGCTGATTAATGGCGAAAACTTTGAAGAATTAGCACGCAAATATTCCGAAGACCAAACTTCTAAATCAAAAGGAGGATTACTTCCTGAGTTCGGAACTGGTAGTCGTCAACGCATGGTTCCAGAGTTTGAAAATGCCGCATTTTCACTTCAAAATGACGGTGATTTCTCAGCTCCTTTTCAAACAGCTTACGGATGGCATATCGTGAAACGCAACAGTTTAAAAGAACTTGAGCCTTTCAACGAAATTAAAAAAGAGATACAACAAAAGGTTAACCGTGATGAACGTTCGTTAACCACTCAATCATCTTTTATCGATAAATTGAAAAAAGAGTACAAATTTAAAGATGTAAGCTCAAAACAAATGACTTGGTTCTATACTCAAGTCGATTCTACAATTTTTGAAGGAGAATGGAAAGCACCAGTAAGTAAAGATAACCCTGTGCTGTTTTCGTTTAACAAAATCACATTTCACCGCAACGATTTTGCTGACTATTTGCAAAACATCAATGCAAGAGGCAGTAAAGGTGATTTAAAGGTGTTTATTAATCAAGCTTACAAAACGTATATCAAAGAGCAGCTTTTAGCATACGAAGAAGCACAACTCGAAAGTAAATATCCCGATTTCCGTGCATTAATGAATGAATATCATGATGGCGTATTGCTGTACGAAATAATGAATGACAAGGTTTGGAACAAAGCAATCAAAGACACTACAGGATTAAAAGAGTTTTTTGAAAACAACCGAGCTGACTTTATGTGGGGAGATCGAATTGATGCAGAGGTGTACGAATGTGATTCACAGGAAATAGCAGAGAAAGTTGCTAAATTATTGAATAATGATACTGTTACATCTTCACACATCATGTCAAAAATAAACGAAAAATCGGCGCTTAATGTGAACGTAAAAAGCAATAAATTTGAAATAGATAACACACCATTTTTAAGTAAAAAACAATTTTCACTTGGAGTAAATCCAATCTATACGCATGAGGGAAAACATTATGTAGTGAAAGTGACTGAACTTATTCCAGCTAGCAACAAAGAATTAACTGAGACCAAAGGAGCTGTTACTGCTGCTTATCAACAGCATCTTGAAGCGTCTTGGTTGAAGGAACTGGCAGAAAGACATCCAATCATCGTTAATTCGGAAGTATTGTATAGCCTTGGAAATAAATAATACGATATCGATAATTAAAAAGGCTGTCTGGATAGGCAGCCTTTTATGTTTGAACTTGCTCATTTTTGTGGCGTGTAACTCAAAAAACGACCCTAAAATAGCGCAACTTGATGATCACGTATTACGTGAATCAGAATTGAATTACATCATTGAAAAAGGAAGCTGGGACAACGATTCTGAAAATCAGGCTATCGATAAATGGATGAAGCAGGCTATTATTTTAACCTACTTTGACAGCCTTTCTACCGAACAACAAGATGAAATAAATTACAAGTTGAAAGACTATAAAGCATCTTTGATACGTTATGAAATAGAAAACATACGAATTGAACGAATGCTCGATACTGTGGTTACTGAAAAAGAGATGCTTGAATTTTATGAGTCGAATAAAAAAGACTTTGAATTGAGTGATTTTATCGTGAAGGTACTCTATCTTAAAGTCCCCTATAATGCGCCAGATATAGACAAAGCCAATCGATGGTATATGCTTCGTCAGCCTAAAGATACTGTTCACATCACCGATTACGCTAATAAATACGCAGCAAACTTTTTTTACAACAAAGAAAAGTGGGTCTATTTCGATGACATTATGAAAGAAATTCCACTTGAAGGTATCGACAAGGAAAAATTCATACTCAACAAAACGAAAACAAGTTTTGAAGAGAATGGCTATGTATACTACCTCAACATTCTAGATTACAGACTTAAAAATGCCCCTTCTCCTTTTTCAATGGAAAAAGAGCACATTAAACAACGCATACTGACACGTCGTATCACACAACTCAGAGAAACGTTAAGTAAACAACTCATTGATGAAACAATTGAAAAACATGAAATACGCTATTATAATCGCTAATTTAATTTTTAGCTCCCTGCTCTATGCTCAATCAGGATCAAAAGTCATTGATAAAGTCATTGCCAAAGTGGGTAACAATGTCGTTCTGCTCTCTGATTTACAATCACAAAAGCTACAAGCAATTCAAGAAAAAATTGAAGTTGACAGAGCAATGGAATGCAATATTCTTGAGGAATTACTTTACCAAAATCTACTTTTAAACCAAGCTGACTTAGATAGCGTCGTGGTATCTGATGAGCAAGTAGATGCTGAAATGGAGCAACGTATTCGAATGATTGAAGGTCAAATTGGTAGTCGTGAAGAGTTGGAGAATTTTTATGGAAAAAAAGTTTCTCAAATTAAAGAAGAATTTAGACCTGCTATTCGCAAACGTCTAGTAGGGCAAGAAATGGAGCGAACCATTACTGCAGAAGTAAGTATTTCACCAAAAGAAGTACGCGATTTTTTCAATGAGTTACCAAAAGACTCACTCCCATACATTAATGCACAACTAAGGTTGCAACAAATTGTAATTTATCCCGAAATAACAGAAAAAGATCGCAACAAAACAATTGCCGAATTGGAACGAATTCGCGAACAAATAGAGTCTGGAGAAAAATCATTCCGTTCGATGGCAGGAGTTTATAGTCAAGACCCGGGTTCACGAAGTAAAGGCGGTGAACTGAAGGCCAGTAGAGGGCAAATGGTGAAAGAATTTGAAGCAAACGCCTTCATATTAAAGCCAGGAGAAATATCACCTGTTTTTCAGACAGAATATGGATTTCATATTCTACAACTCATTGAACGATTAGGGGATGATTACACGTGTAGACACATTCTACTAATTCCTGAGGTTTCAGAAGCTGAGTTTTTAAAAGCTGGTGAAAAAATTGAGGAATGTTATAAAAGGTTAAAACGAAATGAAATCACTTGGGACGAAGCTGTAACCCTATATTCAAACGACGAGGCTACTAACCAAAATAAAGGAATCGTAAGTCATCCTTATACAGGAGAGACACTTTGGGATATGGAAGATTTGAATCAAATTGACCAACAAATTTTCATTTTAGTAAACTCACTCGAAATAGGTGACATCACTTCGCCATCTGTGTATGATAACTATATGGAACGAAAACAAGGGGTGCGAATTGTACGTCTTGCTGAACGAACTGCTCCTCATAAAGCCAACTTAAAAGACGATTATCAACTGATTCAAAATGCTGCGTTAAACAAAAAACGACAAGAGGCCATTAAAATATGGACGAATGAGAAAATTAACAATGCATACATTCGAATAGATGAAGCTTACCGTGATTGTGATTATCGTTACGATTGGTTCAAAAATATTCACTAAATTTCCACTCATTAAATTTACAAACTATGTCAGAAGTTTCAGCTATTGATGAATTAGTACAAAAATACAATCAACTTAAATCCGAAATCCACAAGATAATTGTAGGACAGGATGAAGTCGTTGAACAAGTATTGATTTCCATATTTTCGAAAGGACATTGTTTACTCGTGGGAGTTCCTGGTTTGGCAAAAACACTCTTAGTCAACACCATCTCTCAATCGCTTGGCTTATCTGGAAATCGTATACAGTTTACACCTGATTTAATGCCTTCTGACATTATTGGTGCTGAAATTTTTGATGAGAATCGTCAATTTAAATTTATAAAAGGACCTATTTTTCACAATATTGTGTTAGCTGACGAAATTAACCGTACTCCGCCTAAAACACAGGCAGCATTACTCGAAGCCATGCAAGAAAAATCCGTAACTGCTGCTGGTGTAACACACAAATTACCTAATCCATTTTTTGTACTTGCCACACAAAACCCTATTGAACAAGAGGGTACATATCCACTTCCTGAAGCGCAGCTAGACCGTTTTATGTTTAATATCTGGGTGGATTATCCATCGTTTGAAGAAGAGGTGCAAATTGTTAAAGCTACAACTTCTAATACAGAAGTGAGTGTTTCACCTCAATTATCCGCAGAAGACATCATTAAATACCAAGATTTAATTCGACGCATTCCGGTAACCGACAACGTAATTGAATATGCGGTGAATTTAGTGGGGAAAACACGAAAAGATGATGCTCGTGCTCCTGAAATAACTAAGAAATATATTGCTTGGGGTGCAGGACCAAGAGCTTCACAAAACTTGATTGTTGGAGCTAAATGTCACGCAGCATTGCATGGAAAATATTCACCTGACATTGAAGATGTAAAAGCCGTTGCTTTACCTATCCTACGTCATCGAATTGTGCGCAACTATCGAGCAGAAGCTGAAGGATATACTGTAGAACGAATCATTCAAGAACTCTTTTAAGTTGTTGAATTAAATTCTGTTTACATTTCCTTTAGGTTTTTTCTTTGTCCACTTATAACGAGCCTTGTCTCGTCGCTGCTTGTTGTTAGGGTAAATCCGATACAAGAAACTTGCAGAATGTTGCAAATAACTACTTGAATGCCCTGGAAAACTTGCTCCTAATCCCAACTTAGCCGATGTCTCAATCTGTAGACCTATTCGCTCTGTAAACCAAAAATTAGAACCTACGTGGATATTAGCAGTTACATTATCAGCATTGTTTGCACCAAACCTTAGGGTATATCCCAACCCTATTCCGAGGTAAGGATCAAACCATGAAATACGCTTATAATTCATGTTAAATCGGTATTTCAGCATCGCATCAATACTTACTACATGAATCAATGAATTATTGATCACTTCATTGACATACCTCCCCGATTTATACTGATTATAATGTACTAAACCCGTTACTCCAAAACCGTATTTTAAATTGCGTTCAACACTAAATCGGGCTGGGTAAGGAAGAATGTGCCAGGTACGATGCCCTGCGAAAATATCGCCGAATGCAACGCTATAATCATCAACCGCATGATACCCTAAACCAAGTATCCACGTATGTTGAGGTTTTGAGCGCCAACGATATGTTTGCGAAAAAGAATACGTTGAAATGCCAAGCGTAACTAGAATAAATACACTACAAATACAACGGTGTGTTATGTGACGTATAATGGTGTGGTAAAGATGTAAATCAGTCATTTCCTGTTCCTTTGAGCCTGTAAATTTATAAAGGAAATGCTTACGTTTTGAAAATTAGCGTTGTTTTTTCAAAAAGATATACACAGCTTCTAATCAAGCCATTTTAAGGAAAGGAAATCTTTACAATTCCTCTATCAACTCTACATTAGGAGAACGTTTGTTCAACCAATCCATTTGACCGATAGAATAGAAAAACACCAAACCAAATCCTATACAAAGCATCAAGTGAAATGGAACAAGACCATAATCACCAACTACTATACCATACACCACAGCAGAAAGAAACACAAACGATAAAAATCCTTCGAGAATGGTTACCAAATTAATTTTTTTCTCGACATACTTATTCGTTTTCCAATCTTGTTTCCCAGAAGAAATATTGAATTTTGGTGTGCGTACAAACGAGCTTTTTATCCCAAAATATCCTTCCATTACTGCTATCGTATTGTGTAAGGACAAGCCCATGGACACGGTTAAAAACTGAATAAAACGAATAAAAAACTTCGCAAATGAAGACACTTTATTCTCTGTTTTATCTCGATAGGACATCCAATAATATACCATCAAAAAGCACGTTGATAAAATAAAAAATGAGCCTATCATCATGATGTTATCGTACTTGTCAGTTGTCGTTTTAATCACTAAAACAGGTAAGCTTAAAATAGCTGTGAAAAAGATGAAAACAAATACCGAACTATTAAACAAATGCGCTAATCCATGTATACGATCAGATAATTTTAATCCTTTGGCTGTCAATAGAGTGCCTGACATTTTCCGAAAACATTCTGCTCCACCTTTTGTCCACCTAAACTGCTGGTTCTTCAACGCAGACATAGCAACAGGAAGTTCTGCTGGAGCAGTTACATTTTCTAAAAACCTGAAATTCCACCCCTTCATTTGAGCTCTATAACTCAAATCTAAATCTTCGGTCAACGTATCGTGGTGCCAACCTCCAGCATCTTCGATTGTTTCTTTACGCCAAACACCACCTGTACCATTAAAATTGATAAAGTGACCTGCGCCATTTCGACCTGACTGTTCTATACTAAAGTGTGCATTCAACCCAAAAGCTTGAAGTTCTGTCAGCAAAGAATATTTCTTATTGATATGTGACCATCTTGTCTGTACAACCCCTACTTTAGGATCATCGAAGAATGGTATCGTTTCCAATAAGAAATTTGGATTTGGCAAAAAGTCTGCATCAAAAATGGCAATAAATTCACCTTTTACTTTATCCATAGCATCAGCTAACGCACCTGCTTTGTATCCTGTTCGGTCTACGCGATGTATATGGTGAATGTCAATACCTAACGCTTGTACTTCTGCTACTTTTTTTGCAATAACATCCACTGTTTCGTCCGTAGAGTCGTCGAGTACTTGAATTTCAAATCGATCTCGGGGATAATCAAATTTAGCAACAGTATCAATCAAGCGTTCAACCACATAAAGCTCGTTATAAACGGGAAGTTGTACAGTTACAAATGGAGCATTGCTTAAATCTAAATCTGGACGACGCAGTTTATCTCTCGATTCTTTTTTCCGCCAATAAGAAATTGCCAAGGTAAGTTGAAGGACACTATAAAAAAATATTAGCAATAATGCTAATCCGTAAAGCGCTAAAACAACAATGCTCATTATACTAAAAGTGTGTTATTCAATAATTTGAATTGTAACAATATGCAAATCACTATGCGAATCATTCTATTCAGTTGACAAATGTAAGTTAATCTGTCGTTTTTTAAGAAATTTTAAGAAATTTGTTTCCCACATTTTTTCAATACAATTGAGATTGATTCAATTTTACGGTCCTGAAATCAATACTAATCAAAGATTAAATATATGAAAGAACGATTTTACTCAATAAACAAGATATAAGGTTTAGTAAAGTCGTCTATTTTGAATTTTGCGGAATGAATATCACTATATTTGCAAAAAAATAAGCCATGATACAACGTATACAAACTGTTTATTACCTTATTGCTGTTGCGCTACTCACGTGGGTTAGCTTGGGACAACAAATTGTATCTTTTCATATTGAATCCTCTAGTCATGTCGAAACGGTTGAACTAGCGTTAAATAGTTTGGGTGTCAATGCAGAAGCAAAATTAATCTTAACCGAGGAGGAAATACATGAATTTGAACAACACATTACTTCAACTGGAGCACAATTTAGCGTTGAAGACTCAATGTTAAAATGGAAAAATAGCATTCCCGTTTTTATTCTTTTTGCAGTAATTATTCTACTGACATTGATTGCCATTTTTTCCTTCAAGAACCAAAAACGTCAATTGCGATTAGGTCGAATTGCATTTTTATTAAACCTATTGGTGACCGCGGGTATTTTTATTCTCATCTTGATTATTCCTTCGCAACTTAGTGAAACAGCGAGTCAATTTATGATGGATGATGACGTTATATCTTCACGTTATTTAGGTCTCGGATTTTATTTATTATGTGCTTCCATTCCGTTTATATTCTTAGGTAACATTGGGGTAAAGCGCGATTTAGATTTATTAAAATCCCTTGATAGGTTACGTTAAAAGAATGATAGACATTAGGAATTAGACATTAGACAAAAGATGTTAGACATTAGACAAAAGAATTTAGACAAAAGACATTAGACATTAGACATTAGACCTAAGCATCTTGAATCATACAGGCTTTGAGTCTTGAGTCTTGCAGTCTTGAGTCTTGAGTCTTGCAGTCTAAAAATATATATATATGAATTATTTATCGATAGAAGAGCTTACAAAGTCTTTCGGAGAACGCATTTTATTTAAAGATTTGACCTTTGGTATTGAACAGGGGCAAAAAGCAGCAATAGTAGCTCGAAACGGTAATGGAAAAACAACCCTGCTTCGATGTCTTATGGGGTTAGAACCTGCAGACTCGGGTCGTGTGGTTTTTCGAAATGGTATTCGCATTGCTTTTTTGGAACAAGCTGATCAAATGAACCCCGCAAATTCAGTAATGGAAGAGATTTTGTCTCACGATTTACCTGAATTACTAGCAATAAAAAGATACAACGAAGCAATACGCACAAACAACGAAAACGCTATCGCGAATAGTTTTGATGAATTGAATGAGTTAAACGCTTGGGATGTCGAATCAAAAATTCAACAAATACTCGGTATTTTAAAACTCAGCGACATTCAAAACCCAATTAGCGAATTGTCAGGCGGACAGAAAAAACGTGTTGCTTTAGCAAAAGTTCTAATAGCAGACCCTGACTTTATTATCCTCGATGAGCCCACAAACCACTTAGACTTAGATATGATTGAGTGGCTCGAATCCTATTTATCACAAAGTAGGTCAACTATACTGATGGTTACGCACGACCGTTATTTTTTGGAAGTGGTATGCGACACCATATATGAACTTGAAGACCAAACAATCTATAAGTACAAAGGGAATTTTTCGTATTACCTCGAAAAAAAAGCTGAGCGTGAAGACCAACTCGCAGCAACAATTGATAAGGCGCAAAATTTGATGCGAAAGGAATTGGATTGGGTTCGTAGACAACCTAAAGCAAGAAGCACCAAACAAAAAGCACGTTTGGACGCATTTGAAGTAACCAAATCCGTTGCGACACAAAAGGTAAATACCGACGAATTAGAACTGAATATAAAGATGGAGCGTGTGGGTTCTAAAATACTTGAACTACATAAGTTGCAAAAAGAATACGGCGACAAAGTCATGCTCAAGGAATTTTCATACGTTTTCAAAAAAGGAGAACGTGTGGGAATTGTAGGTTCTAATGGCGTTGGAAAATCAACTTTTTTAAACATGATTACGGGCATTGAACCCCCTACAAAGGGAAAAGTTGTCGTGGGTGAAACGATTGTGTTTGGTTATTATCGTCAAGAACAAATAAAAATTGCTGATGACAAACGATTAATCGAAGTCATTAAAGATATAGCTGAGTTTATTCCGCTTGAAAAAGGAAAAGAATTGAGTGCAGCACAGTTTCTCGAAAAATTCCTCTTTCCACGAAGTATGCACTGGAGCTATGTCAGTAAATTAAGTGGTGGAGAAAAACGGAGATTAAAGCTCATGACTGTCTTAATGGCAAATCCCAATTTCTTAATTTTAGATGAGCCTACTAATGACTTAGATATTTTCACCCTTAGCGTACTAGAAGATTACCTACGCTCATTTCCAGGATGTTTAATAGTTGTTTCACACGACCGTTATTTCATGGATAAAATGGTGGATCACATTTTCTATTTCAAAGGCGAAGGTGAAATTAAAGATATTTTAGGGAACTATACAGAATACAGGGCACAACTCCAGCAAGATATTTTGGATAAACGAAAGGAGTCTAAAACTGAAAAAACAACTCCGAAAGAAGAGGAAATTAAACCTCCACAACCTGCTGAAAAACGTAAATTAAGCTACAAAGAAAAATTGGAGTTTCAAGAAATGGATGGTGTACTCCAAAAACTGGAAGAAAGAAAAGCAGAACTGACTTCAAAACTATCTAGCACGTCCCTAACAGGAGAAGAACTTAATGCAACTAGTATTGAAATCACACGTGTTATTGAAGAAATTGAGGAGAAAACAAATCGTTGGTTAGAATTGGCTGAATTTGCAGAGTAAAAAAACCCATGCAGCACACATTCTGAAAACTTCAGAAAACACGTATAAAAGTTCCAATCATTCTTTGTAATCCACTGTTTGATATCATCGCTCCCGAAGGTGTGGCCCGCCATTGAACAATCAAGGCACTTCTAAATATTAAGTTGTTAAGTTTCAAAAACAACTGCATGGGGACTGTCTTTCAACAGCTTAAGCGTTGAACCATTCGTAATGGCAACTGCTTACCACAAAGATAGTAATTTTTTAGTTGATTTATAACTCCAAGTATCACTTCAACAGGGCAAACGCATTTAACTTTAATTCTCAATACCAATATAATTCGTAATTCTAATAATATTGTTCTTTTTTTCATTGCCAAAAAAAGAACCAAAAAACGCTAGGTCTGTTTAAAATTTTAAAGTCTACATTCCTGAATGGCGATGATTTCAGTGATCTCCTCCGTAAACTTCGGAGCTTCTTCAATCATTAGCGCCATTCAGTTCATTCCAGCTTCAAAATTTTAAAATGACCGTCCCTACCTAGCTAATAGTATATTCTCTAATTTTTTTAAATGCGTTTGCCCTGATCACTTCAACCACTTCGAATGTTTGCGAATTTGATAAATAACCCAGTGTGGTGTGATGATAGAAAAACCTAACATGATTTTGGTTACAACTCCAGGCACCACATTCGCACGATTATTAAACAACGCTCTCACGCCTGATTTCGCAACGGATTTTGCAGACATCATTATGCCTAATTTTTTTCCTAGCTCTACATTTATTCCTTTATCATCATACAAATTGGTAGCTGTAGCGCCAGGACTTAAGCATGTCACATAAACCCCGTAATAGCGCATTTCTGTGCGCAAACTTCTTGTGAAACTTTTGATAAACGATTTGCTCGCTCCATAAAACGCAATTCCAGGAAAATCCTTGTAGGCTGAAATGGAGGATGTATTCAAAATATATCCTTTCTTTCTTGTTTTCATTTCCTTAGCAAAGAAAATGCACAATTGCGTCACAGTAGCAACATGTAAATTGATTAATATCTGTGCTTTTTGCACATCTGTTTCCGCAACTTCACCAAAAAAGAAAATTCCAGCATTGTTAATCAACACTTCTACTTCAAAGTCATTCTCTTTTGTGTAGTGGTACAATTCATTTGCTGCGCTTTCTTGAGCCAAATCCATTGAGTATATTGTCGTTTCAATCGGATATGCCGAAAGTATATTTTTAGCCTTTATTAAACCTTCCTCATCATTGCTCACAAGAAGTAAATTATAGCCTCTTTGAGCCACAAAATGCGCCATCTCTAACCCAATTCCCGATGAACTCCCCGTAATTAATGCTACCTTTTTCATGAAATCGCTTTAATTTTTTGGACCAAATCAGCTGGTAAATTGTGTTCATTAAAATGACAGGCCATTGTGCCGCTATACATTTTAGCAATACAATAGTTGCAAATCGTACATCTTGATTGTGCAATTTCTGCATCACGTAATTTATTGACAAACCCTGTGTCATGTATCAAAGCTCTAGCGATAGCTATCCATTCGAATCCTCTATCAAATGCGCTATTGATTGATTCGGTTGAATTCATCCCACCAACCAACACTACTGGAATGTCAATTTCACCTTGAATTTCTTGAGCTACATCCATAAAGTAGCCCTCTTTAAAAGGAACAGACTTAATTAAACTCCCTCCAAAAAGTTTGACAAAAAACTTCAAGAATGGATTCTTCATATAATAAGCCATGATATCAATTGGCATAGCTCCGCGCAACACAAACATGGGTGCACGACTCACAAAACCACCGCTAACCACTATCGCATGCGCACCACACGACTCGATTAGTTTAGCTATGCGCTTCGCTTCCTCAAAGGTTATTCCACCATCAAATCCATCGGAAGAATTCATTTTAACCAACATCGCCATTTCGCTAGGTAAAATCGCTTTTATTCCTTCAAGAACTTGCACTAAGAAACGGCTTCGATTTTCGAAACTACCACCGTACTCATCTTTTCGTTTATTGGTGTAAGGAGACAAAAATTGGCTAATGAGGTAACCATGACCTGCGTGTATTTCAACCGCGTCAAAACCTGCTTCATGAGCAAGAAGGACAGCCTGTTGAAAATCGTTAATCACCTGATTAATATCAGCCTTACTCATCGTTTTGGGAAACGTTGGGCCGTACCAATTCACCCCACCTGTTGGTGCAAATGGCCGTTGTCCGGTTACAGATTTATCTGCCATATTTCCACAATGTCCGAGTTGTATAGAAGCCTTCGCTCCTTCATCATGAACAGCTTTTGTTAATTGTTTTAAATCTTCAACAACTTCTTTACGCAGCCACAATTGATGAGGAAATGAAATCCCGCTTTTGCTTACAGCCGCATACGCTACTGTTGTCATTCCTACCCCACCCTTAGCAACAGATCTGTGGTAATCAATTAACGCATCTGTAACACCATTTTCTTGTGACATGCCTTCAAATGCAGCCGCGCGAATGGTTCGATTCCGTATGGTGATAGGCCCTAACTGTCCTGTTTCAAACAATTTATATGTATTGTCCATTTCCAGTATGTTGAATTGTCTTCAAAAATAGAATTTATCGGAAGAGTTTACGCCCAATTGACTCGTATTTTTTTAGTATTCCAAAATCAATAACTGCAAATATGTGACAGATGTCCACTATCTTTGTCGCCAAATTGAATAAAGATGATTTCTGTTGATGGTTTAGCGGTCGAATTTAGTGGAACAACATTGTTTAGCGATGTTTCTTTTGTCATTAATGACACAGACAAAATTGCGTTGATGGGTAAAAATGGAGCTGGTAAATCCACGTTACTAAAAATAATAGCTGGCGCGACCAAACCCACAAGAGGAAGTATTAACGCACCAAAAGACACAAAAATCGCTTATTTACCACAACATCTCTTAACCCAAGATGATTGCACTGTTAAACAAGAAACAGCTAAAGCTTTTCAGACTGTTTTTGAAATGCGGGATGAAATTGACTCACTCAACAACGAACTAACTGTTCGGACAGATTACGACTCTGATGAATACATGAAAATCATTGAGCGTGTGTCTGAATTAAGTGAAAAGTTTTATTCGATTGAAGACACGAATTACGAAGCTGAAGTTGAAAAAGTTCTTGTCGGAATGGGATTCTTACGCTCCGATTTTGATCGACCCACATCAGAATTTAGCGGTGGATGGAGAATGCGCATTGAATTGGCAAAAATACTTTTGCAAAAACCTGATTTAATTCTACTGGATGAGCCAACCAACCACATGGATATCGAATCTATTCAATGGCTTGAGGACTTTTTAATCAACAGTGCAAAAGCAGTGATGGTTATCTCTCACGACAGGGCTTTTGTCGATAACATTACCAATCGAACCATCGAAGTGACTATGGGTCGAATATACGATTATAAAGCGAAGTACTCACACTATTTAGAACTCCGAAAAGAGCGACGTGCACAGCAACAAAAACAATTTGATGAACAACAAAAGTTCATTGCGGAAACAACCGAATTCATCGATCGTTTTAAAGGAACCTATTCCAAAACGCACCAAGTTCAATCGCGTGTAAAAATGCTTGAGAAATTGGATATTGTAGAAGTTGACGAAGTAGATTCATCTGCTTTACGTTTAAAATTCCCTCCCGCTCCTCGATCTGGAAACTATCCTGTAACTGTATCCGATTTATCTAAAAAATATGACGATCACATCGTTTTTAACAATGCGTCACTCACCATTGAACGTGGGCAAAAAGTAGCGTTTGTAGGGAAAAATGGTGAAGGAAAATCAACTATGATTAAGGCGATCATGGGAGAAATTGATTATGAGGGAGCTTTAGAACTTGGACACAATGTTCAAATCGGATATTTCGCTCAAAATCAAGCTTCATTATTGGATGAAGAACTTACTATTTTTGAAACGATTGACAATGTTGCTAAAGGTGATATTCGCAAAAAAATCAACGATATTTTAGGAGCGTTCATGTTTGGTGGTGATGCCAGTACCAAAAAAGTTAAAGTACTTTCTGGAGGGGAGAAAACTCGCTTGGCAATGATTAAATTATTACTAGAGCCTGTTAACTTACTAATATTAGATGAGCCTACGAATCACCTTGATATGAAAACGAAAGACATTATCAAGGATGCATTGAATGACTTTGATGGCACACTAATTTTGGTTTCGCACGACAGGGACTTTTTAGACGGGCTTGTTACTAAAGTATTCGAATTTGGCAACAAGCGGGTGAAAGAACATTTCGAAGACATTAAAGGTTTTCTTGCACTCAAAAAAATGGAAAGTTTGCGTGAAATAGAAAAGTAATGCAACTAGTTGGATTATCCCAACACTTAAAATGGATTATCTTCAATATCCGTGTTCTTAAAATCGAAGTCGTCGTCATCAGCTAAACTGTCCATCTTACTTCCGATGGTATAGGTTTGAGGGGATGAAACTTGGGGTGTTTCTTCAAAGCTTTTATTTGGCGATAACGAGGAATTATACATGGCCATTGGGTCGTCTGAAAAATCATCCATATTGGTAAATTTCACCAAATGTTTCACAAACTTCAAACTAACGGTATCCAACGAACCATGGCGGTTTTTCGCAATAATGATATCTCCCCTATCAGCTGTTGGCATTCCGTTTTCATCTTCCAACAATCCATAATACTCGGGGCGGTAAATAAACGTTACGATATCCGCATCTTGCTCAATTGCTCCAGATTCACGTAAATCGGACAGCATCGGTTTTTTATCTCCCCCGCGAGTTTCAACAGAACGGCTTAACTGAGAAAGTGCGATAATAGGTACATTAATTTCTTTTGCAATTTCCTTTATTGAGCGCGAAATGGTCGATATCTCTTGTTCACGATTTCCTTTTCCACTTCCCCCAGCTGTCATCAATTGCAAGTAGTCAATGATAACCAATTGAATATCGTGCTGACGTTTGAGTCGTCGACATTTTGCACGTAAATCAAAAATGGATAATGCAGGTGTATCATCAATAAACAATGGCGCTTTAGATAATTTACCGATACGCTCATGCAATTGTTTAAACTCGTGATCGGCTAAATTTCCTTTTCTCAATTTTTCCGAAGAAATACCTGTTTCGGATGAAATCAAACGATTTACCAACTGAACAGAAGCCATCTCTAGTGAGAATACAGCAACGCCCATATTATAGTCTACCGCTGTATTTCGAGCCATTGACAAGACAAATGCTGTTTTACCCATACCTGGTCGAGCAGCAAGTACAATCATGTCCGACTTTTGCCATCCTGAAGTGATTCGATCTAAATCTTTAAATCCAGTAGGCACACCACTTACTCCATCATTGTTTTTAGCAGCCTCTTCGATTTGCAAAATAGCTTGCTTCAACACATCATCAAGTCGATCGTAGTTCTTTTTGATATTACCTTCGGCAATGGAAAACAAATCTCCTTCCACTTTATTCAGCAATTCGAACACATCAGTTGTGTCATCATAAGCCATTTTCAACGACTCTGAACACAGCCGTATCACTTCACGCTGAATGTGTTTTTGTGCAATGATACGCGCATGATACTCCACATGCGCAGACGAAACCACTCGATTGGTTAAGTTCGAAACGTAATAAGGTCCACCGACGATTTCCAATTCTCCTTTTCGCTTAAGGTGATTGGTAACCGTTAGAATATCTATCGGTTCGGAAGATCCAAACAATTCTTGAATTGCTTTATAGATTTTTTTGTGGGATTCTTTGTAAAAACTTTCTGGACTAAGGATGTCAATGACATCATTTACCGCATCTTTCTCCAACATCATCGCTCCTAAAACTGCTTCCTCTAAATCGAGTGCCTGAGGGGGCATCTTCCCGATTTCAGTTAGCAAATTAGCCACAGGGGCTTTCATGCGTGTACGTTCGTTAGTTGATTTATCTTGCGGATTATCCATTCAACAAATATAATGAATGAAGTGCATGGATAAAAACATTTGGGCAGAATTATGATCTTAACTTTTCAACATACCTATTTGATAGACTCAAGACTGTAAGATTCAAGACAAAAGACAAAAGACGAAGGACAAAAGACAAAAGACAAAAGAAGTTAGACTCGTGTCCTCAATACTCAATACTCAATACTCGACCCTCAATACTCATCACTCAATACATCCCACATAAAATGTCAATTATTTTTTTACAAATCTACCTGTAAACTTCATATTTCCATCAGAAACCATCACAAAATAAAAACCTTTCGTCAAAAACGCTACATCAACAATCTCAATTTCTTGTGACGCTAACAATGAAAGAATTTGACGCCCTTGAAAATCGTAAAATACAATTTCTGAATTTGGTGTCAAACCTTCAATTACCAACATGTTTTCCGCTGGATTAGGATACAGTTTTAAATCAAGTTTTTTGTCAGGTGCAACAGTAAATCCAACCGATGAATTAGGATCTGCCTCAAACAACTCAATACCACCTAAATCACTCCCTGCAAACAACTCAAGATGTCCGTTATTAGTTACATCTTCTATCCAAAACGCACTGTATCCTTTGAAATTGAGCTGTGCAAAATTGTTGGATACGTAAGTGAAACTATCCCCTTCTTGTAAATTATCTTCTATCCCTGTATAATAGTGCATTTTCCCATCTCGCGCCCCTACAAACAGGTGCCATTCGGCATCTACTTCTACGAAATGAGGCACAGCATAACCATCTGGAGAAGATGGCGCTACATCGACAGCTCCCAAATTAGCCGTAACTAAAGTAAATTCGAAAACGGAAGATGTTCCTGTGTTTTGATAGTAGGAAAGTCTCCCATTCTTATTTCCTACCACTAAATCCAACAAGCCATCCCGATTAAGATCGACTAAGAATGGAGAGCTATACGAGCCAACCGCAATAGGATTTCCACTAGCGTCAGCAAGGTTGTATTGTGGGGCACCAAAGCTCATCGAATTACCTACCCCTGCTGTATTGTTAAAATAATGTACTCTTCCATTTTCCGCTCCCACAATCATATCCATATCGCCATCGCCATCTAAATCTCCAAAAGCAGGAATAATACGTAAACCAAAACCGGATGTACTCATGCTAAATTTGTCTTCATCTACAAAAGTGTAAACTGGATTGGAAGCTGTTCCTGTATTTTGGTAGTATAAAAACCTGGAGTCTTTGTCGAGGTTTGGTTTATAGCTGTAAAAGTTTGTGACTATCAAATCTTTTAATCCATCTCCATTCACATCAACAAGAATTGGTACGCTCGAAGAACCTGCATCTATCATTTGATTTTGTAAAAAATCATTTTCTTGAAATACAAAATTTGGATTTTCTGTCGTACCTAAGTTTTTATAGCGCCAAATACTTCGCTGATTTTCAGATACAATCTTTGCATTTGGACAGACAACCAAATCCTTTACGCCATCATGATCCGCATCGACATAAAATCCTGCTGGGAAAAGACTCAAGTTAGACGGCGTTGTGTTACTTGGAAAATTGTAGTCTACCGAAATAATGTCCGAATTGGTATTGGGAATAGTTCCTCCATTTGTCAATAGTACTAGGTTCGGAAAAGAAATGTCACCTAAAATCAAATCCATCACCCCTGAGCCTGTATAATCAATTGCCAATATTGTAGAACCTGCATGGCGATTAGCTCGTGTGTCATCTGTAAAAATCAATGTATCACCTAACCCAATTTCTGGATTAGGAATATTACCTCCCGCATCTCCGCATGGAAACACGTCGCTGATAAGTATAATCGAATTGGTGCTCTCGTCTTCTCTAAAATTTCCCCAACATTCATTCATCAACACAAATTCGAGCGAGTCTGGAACACCATAATTTTCCATACTCATGTTTTTGTGATACTCTAAGCGTTCTCCACCAATATGAAAGGTCAGTATATCAATATCTCCATCCCCATCGACATCTACATAGGCTGGCAAATCACTCGAACTGACGTATAAATTCCCTAAATTCCCATAGTAATTGGAATACAACAAATTTTCAACCAACTCCCATTGATGACCAGTTGATACATTTCCAACATTTTTATACACTTTCACACCCCCTACTGCATAGGTGAAAATGTCTGGCATTCCATCTAAATTATAATCAACCAATGCAGCACGGTAGCGAAGATCCGATGGAAATGCAAAACGGTATTGAGGTGCTTCTTCATAATAATCCTTTGTGCCATCATTTTTAGAAAGAAAAACACGCACCTGATCATCACTTCTATCAAAGACAAATAAATCAATTCTACCGTCAAAATCCATGTCTATTTCGGACAATTGTACGTAATTCAACCCGCCAGACCATGGCATATCCAATGGGTCACCAGCTTTCAACACAGGAATATGATTACTTCGTTCAAAACTAAATTGAGCTAGTGTAACGGAAGAAAAAGCTAACGTAAAAATAAGCCCTTGAGCAATTTTCAATAGTGAATAGTCGATGTAACGCCTCATTCGTTTTGGAGTTTTTGGTTCTATAAATATACGAAGAAATCGTTTTCCAACAACCGCTGTGAAAAACTACTTGCAAAGTTAAATCTACATTCGCCCATTATTGCGAAATTCGTAAAAATAGATTACTATGCACATTCATTTTATTGCAATTGGAGGTAGCGCTATGCACAATTTAGCTATTGCGCTTAAACGAAAAGGCGAACACATCACAGGTTCTGACGACCAAATTTTTGAACCTTCACGTTCACGATTGGCAAAAGATGGAATTCTTCCCGAAACCGAAGGTTGGTTTCCAGAGCGTATCACACCCCAAACGGATGCGGTTATTCTCGGCATGCATGCACGCGAAGACAATCCTGAATTGAAACGTGCATTGGAATTAAAAATTCCTGTATTTTCTTATCCTGAATACATCTACGAACAAACCAAAGACCAAACACGAGTCGTTATTGGTGGAAGTCACGGAAAAACCACCATTACAAGTATGATTTTGCATGTATGCAACGAATTATCCATTCCGATTAACTACATGGTTGGTGCTCAATTGGAAGGCTACGATTGCATGGTTAAGTTAGAACATGGTCCTCAGTTTGCCATTCTGGAAGGTGATGAATACCTGTCCTCCCCCATGGATAGAAGACCAAAATTTCACCTTTATCACCCTAACATTGCACTAATTTCAGGAATTGCGTGGGATCATATTAATGTGTTTCCGACTTTTGAGAATTATGTGGCGCAATTCGATATTTTTTGCAGTAAAATAGAACCAAATGGCCGTTTAATCTACAACATTGAAGATTCTGAAGTGAAGGAGTTAGGTGAAAAATGGCAGACAAAATTACACACTGTTGGGTATCAAACTCCCCAATATACGGTTGAGGACAATGCAACCATTGTTCATTATGACAACACGAGCTATCACATGCACGTTTTCGGTCAGCACAACCTGCAAAACATGATGGGAGCTATGGAAATTGGTCGTGCTATGGGAATTAAACCTACTGATTTCTTAACGGCTATGCAATCGTTTACAGGAGCAGGAAAGCGTTTACAAAAAGTAACCGAAACTTCCGATTTTGTGCTATTCAAAGATTTTGCGCATTCGCCTTCTAAACTCAAAGCGACCACATCTGCCGTTAAAGAACAATATGAAGACAGGGAACTATTTGCCTATATGGAACTACACACGTTTAGCAGTTTGAATAAAGCGTTCTTACCCCTCTACAAGAACGCAATGGATAAAGCTGATGTGGCCGTAGTTTATTTCAACCCAGATGTTGTAGCGCACAAAAAACTACCAGAATTAACCGTTTCCGAAGTGCAAAATGCCTTTGGTGGAAAAGTAATCGTAATGAACCAAGCCGAAGAGGTATTGAATCACATTCGCGCACAAAAATGGCATAACAAGGCCCTTCTCATGATGAGCTCAGGCAATTTTGATGGAATTGATTTTGAGAAATTAGGTGAGGAATTGAAATAGGGAGTTTGTTATTAAAGTAGTTATATGAATACATTTTAAAGTCTGTGTAAATAGTGTTATTTTTGGTAAAAAGATTCACCAAAAGGTACACATATACACCACATTGTGGTTGTATATGTTTACTTTTAGTATATTTATAGACGAGTTGGGTGCAAGCCTAAAAAACAACCACAGTGAAGAACAAAAAGCAGATAGAAAAAAATATTGCACTCAAAAAGTTTAGAAGAAAACTTGTGAGTAGGGATAAAAAGAAGAAGAAAAGACAACTTCTTCAAAAGATTTATCTTGACACAAAACAATCTTTAGAAGGCGACACATCCATTGAAAACGTAATTGATAAATGGATGCCAACAAATTTAGCCTACCTATTGAGTTGTGAACAAAGCGACTTTCATCTATCAAAGATTGTAAAGGGTATTCCTGAGAATAATGGTGTATTCCTTGTTCCAAAAAACTTTTCTTTAATTGATTATCCAGAAGAGAGTTTCAAGTTTATTCAAAATGTTCTTGGTGCATTGTTAACACAGAAATACAGCGAGTATAGAATAGACTACTCACAATGCACACGTCTTGACCTTGGAGCACAGGTGTTTTTTGACATCTTAATGAAAGACATTTTGAAGTTTTTCAATCGATGTAGAAGGTACAAGAAAACATTCCCAAGGGTCACCAATATTAAAGGAACTGGATCGAAAGACGTAAATGTAGATAAACTCCTTTATTCGGTTGGTTCACCAGTTATTCACAGTAATAAATCAAGAAAATACCCAGACATCGTGCCTTATGAATTATGCATTCACGATAGAGAAGTAAATGGAGACCCTGTAAAAATTAGAGAACAAAAGGACCTAGATACCACAAAACTTGTTGATTATGTTTTGGAATGTTTGAAAAGATTAGGCAGAACTCTGACTACTGATAAACTTGATGATCTGAGTACCGTAATTGGTGAAATTCTAATTAATGCGGAAGAACATTCAACCACTAAACATAGGTTTTCAATAGGCTATTTTCACGAAATCACTGAAGAAGGCAAACATTATGGTGTATTTCGATTAGCAATATTAAACTTTGGTAAAACAATATACGAGAAGTTCAAAGACCCAAATTGTCCAAATATAGAAGTCGTTTCTAAAATGAAAAGTCTGTCAGACCAATATACAAAGCGTAAATACTTTGTTTACAAAGCATTTGAAGAAGAATCTCTTTGGACATTATATGCATTACAAGACGGTGTAACCTCAATAGCTCCAGAACGATATAAGAAGCGTGGTAATGGCTCGATTCAATTTATAGAGAGCTTTTTTAACATAAAAGGAAATAAGAAAAATGATGATGACTTTTCAATTATGGCAATTCTATCAGGCAATACTAAAATCCTATTTGATGGTACATATAACATCTCAAAAGGTTACGTAAATAATGAACCATACAAGTTTATGACCTTTAATGATTCAGGGAAAATTGAAGATAAACCAGATTCAAAATTTGTAAAACACGTAGATAATTACTTCCCTGGCACAATAATAAGTGCTAAAATAATGTTTAATGAAGATGATTTAACTGACGAAATATGAAATTAAGTAAAGAAAACATCATACATCTTGAAGATTACAGAGTGAAATCTAAAGATGGCAAAACTGTTGCAAAAGTATTCACCGGAAGAGACAGGGGTGAAGATGTTCGTATTGCTTCAAAAATAGATGAAATCGAAAAGTCATTTGATAATGTTACTATAATTATACCTGACAACATATATTCAATAAACCCTTCTTTCTTTGAAGAATTGTTTGTGAATGTTGTCTTGAAACTTGGTCGTGAAAAGTTCCTTGAAAAATTCAAATTTGAATCATTAGGTAATTACAACTTCGAAAGACCACTTTCAGAAGCTATTATTAGAATTCTTAGAAAAAACACAGCAATAGGTTAATTTATGGAAGAAATAATTACTCAAACAGAAACTTCAATAGACTACTTATTTATCTTAGATATTGTATTCAAGGCGGCTGCAATCTGTATTGCGGGATTTAACGTGTTCTTCGCTGTTAAAATCTTCAAACTAAAATACAGGAAAGATGAATCAGAGAAAGAAAAAGATAGAAAAATTCAACTTTTGAAAACATTAGTACTTGACCACAACCTTAAAAATTATCATCTGATTTTCGAAAGAATTGAAAACGAGTTGAGCAAATTACAAACGCCTAATCTAAGCGATATAGACAAACAAGAAATAGACAGCACAATCGGAAATCATTTTATAGAACTAAGAAGTAAGTTTTATGACTCTTTACTTGCAATTGATGATACTCTTTATGAAAAAATAAAAAAGAAGTCAGACGCATTACAAACTCTTTTTACCGATACAATCTTTGACCAAGGCGTCAACTTAACTCATTTGCCGAAATATGACGAGATGATTATTCAGCCAATGACTACAGCGAAGACTGAAATAATTAAAGCACTTTTCACATATCGCGGATGAACAGAAGGCCAGCACCCAACAGCACCTCCTATGTAAAGCACTCTTGAGTTATTCACAATTATAAATAAGTAATTCACAAGACTTACTTATTATATTGA